>Ga0209653_1000586_pt1 | contig 31661 bp, 43 predicted proteins | sample SaaInl6LU_22_DNA_FD_184644 | JGI IMG/M metagenome (GOLD analysis project Ga0209653, IMG submission 184644) | Marine microbial communities from expanding oxygen minimum zones in the Saanich Inlet - ESP_116LU_22_DNA (SPAdes) (version 2) | ecosystem: Environmental > Aquatic > Marine > Intertidal...
AAGGAATTGGGAGGTTTCTATGATAGGACCCCACCAGCACCTGTGTATAACGTTACACCTAACCAATCATACCCATCACCATCAACTAATGTTTTGTATTGGTATATGGAGAACCTATTGGGTTCGTATTCCCCTAACATTACAGAATTAACATTTACGGTTCGTCAGGTGTCCACATCATCAACATTGGTTCAGACATTCTCATCGGGTAGTGGTTCTGTAGGTTTCTATTCTGGTGAGTTAAGAATTATCTGTGGATTTACATACAGAAATTACGGAGGTTCAATAAACAATTTGGAAATCACCTTTGGCTCGTCAAGTGGTGATGATAGTTATGGTAGGTTGGCAATACCTCAGCCAGGTGATAACAATTACTACGAGTTGGACGTAACTCAGTATTTCCCTGCTTCGGGTAATCTTTACGCAACAATAGACACTTACTAAAATAATATTTATAGACATGGCAAGACAGGTAGCAATTAGGATAAATGTAAACGGAACCGATACAGCAGTTAAGAATATTAACGAGTTGGAAGGTGCTATTGAACAACTCAAGTCCGAATTAAAAGGAGTTGATATTGGTTCAGACCAGTTTAAGAAATTATCGGGTGAATTACAAAACGCTGAGAGTAAGTTAAAGACCCTCAACAAATCATTTGAGGGATTGGAACCTCAACAGAAGGCTGAGGCATTCGTAAAACTCGGTGAGGGTATTGCGGGGTCATTTGCTATTGCTACGGCAGCCCTTACAGCCTTTGGTGTGGAGAGTGAAGATGTCCAAAACGCACAGTTGGCGGTAACTCAAGCATTGACTGCGGCTGTCGGAGCCAGACAGATTGCGGAAGCAGGTCTACAATTGAAAGTTGCGGCAACAACGGTATCACAATTTGCCTACAATGCGGCGGCTACGGCGGGTAACACGATAACCAAAGCATTCTATACCACATTGGCAGCAAACCCAATCACGGCTATCGTTACGGCTGTTGCGGCATTGGCTGCGGGTATTGTTTATTTGATTAGTAGACAAGAGGAACAGATTAGTGTCCAAGAACAGGTCAACAATTCTATTGAGGAAGCCGAGGCTAAGACCGTAGGATATACCACAGAATTGACTTTACTACAAGGGACCATCAACGATGGTAATATGTCGTTAGAGGATAGAAGGTTAGCGTTTAACAGATTGAAAGAAATCTTACCTGAATTGGAAGGATTGGAATTGGACAACGTTGAAGCCATCAAACAGGCTAACTTAGCAATTGAAAGAAATATCCAACTATCCATAGCACAGGCTAAAACTGAAGGTCTAAAACAATTTATCGTTCAGAAAACCCAAGAGTTGGTTGAGGAACAAAACTCATCATTGGAGGACAACATCGGATTTTGGGAGGAGACCTACAACTTTATTGTTGCTGGTGGTGACTTAGCACGTAAATCAATTTTAGATGTTGGAACTGCTGTTGAAAATACATTGGGTGACCAAAAAAGGTTACAAGATGAAATCACAGAGGCAACAAAACAATACGAACAAGCCCTTAGAGCAGAATTGAGAATACAGAAAGATGTTGACGAAGGTAGAGAGGACGCAATCAAGAGATTGAAAGAACAAGAAAAACAAACCAAGAAAGCGGAGGACGCATTGAGAAACTTGATATCTGCTCGTGAGGAGAATGTGAAACGATTGATTTCTGATATCCAAGCCATGGGTAGAGCATTAACATTTGACTATGGTGAACCTAAGGTCTTAGAGGACCTACGTGAGGTTGTTAAGAACCTTAGGGATTTAGATGACCAGTTGAACCCTCAAACATTCCAAGAGGCCGTCAATGAGTTCTTTGGTATTGGATTACCTAATCCTGCTGATATCTTTGGAACGTTCTACGATGAAGCCAGAGAGTTGATTTTTATTTCCCTATTTGGGGATACTGAAGGTGCTAAGTTCAAGGAAAGTGCCCAACAGATTGTTGAAACGGTAAACAGTGAATTAAGACGTGTGGGTAAAGAGGACTTACAAATAGATGTTGAAGGATTACTCAATGCTAAGAGTATTGAGGAGGTAACAACGAGATTATCAAGTTCGTTAGCCTTACTAACCCAACAGGATATTTTACCTATTGATACCTTTGTGGCATTCCAAACTCTAACCACTGAATATGGTAAGTTGAATGAGTTGATTACTCAGACCCCTGATATCAAAGGGGTGTTGGGTGATACCGCATATTACACCGACCTTAAAAACTTTTTAATATCAACAGGTCAGATTGTCTTTGATGAGGTTAACGGTAATATTGAATTGTTAGACCTAACAAAGATTAAAACTGAGGAGTTGGTCAACGCTACAGGAAACCTTAGTGAGGCTGAGGCAACTATATTTACGAGTATCACTGAGGAGTTAACTAAAAACTCTAACTTTACCACAGACCAAATACAAAGAATTGGTTTAGCCAGAGTTCAATCGTTGAGAGAATTGTCTGTAGGTATTATTACTCAAGAGGAGGAAATCAGAGGTGTCCTATTCCAAGCCCAAGCATTGGAAGGTGAAATCTTAGAAAAGAGAGGAACGACCCTAACCACACAGAACGAATATTTCAGACAGTTCATTCTTAACAATACAGAATTATTGATTGAGAGTTACTCTGACGTATTTGATTTGGACGATGAATACTTGGCTAAGGTCAGGTTGAATGCTCAACAGAGAGCGGATTTAGAGGAGTTTATCAAAGGTAAGTTTGTTGGTTTCACAGACGAACAATTGGCTGCGGTCAACAAGTTCTTTACCCAACGTAAGATTACCGCTGAGGAGATAGCAAAGTTTGAGAGTGACTTGATATTGGCGGGTATAGACCTTACTGAGTTTAGCACTGATGAACAACTTAAGATTTGGGAGGAGTATTACCAAAAAAGGGAACAACAGAGAAACGAGGACAAAGAAGGAAACGAGGAAGCCTTAGATTTCAGTATTGAGGGATTGACCGAAGGATTGAGACAGGTATCTCAAGTGGCTCAGACGGGTGTTCAGGTATTCCAAGAATATGTATCAACACAACTTACCCTATTACAAGAGGAGGAGAAACGTGTATTAGACCAGATTGTTGGTGATAGTGAGGAAGCAGAACAGAAACGTTTGGAGGTCCAAGAGGATTACGAAAACCAAAGAAAAGAAATTACCAAACAAGGTCAGTTGGCTCAATTACAACTTACAAGGATACAGGCGGTAGCAAACGTTGCTGAGGCGGTTACTAAAGCATTGGCTGAGGGTCCTATTGTTGGTCAGATTTTAGCAGGTATTGCGGGGGCTATCGGTTTGGCTCAGATTGGTATTGTTACCAGTCAAATCAATCAGGTAAGGTCATTAGCACGTGGGGGACTATTACAAGGACCATCTCACGAATATGGAGGTATACCATTGGCAGGTGGTGGTGTCGTTGCTGAGGGTAACGAGGCGGTCATTAACCGTAGAGGTTCCATAGATTACAGAAACTTACTCAACGAGGTATCCATGAGTTCAGGTGGAGCCCCGATTGTATCATCATCATTTGACGATACGAGATTGATTGAGGCCATCACAAAACAGAATAGAGAACCTATCAAGGCATTCGTATTAGAACAAGACATAACCAATAGTCAGAGTGTAAATAAGAGATTACAACAACTATCAAAGATTTAACTATTTATTTAAGATGAAAATTATTGATTTAGACATAGACGCATTCCTATCGGGAGATACTAAAATAGAAGAAATCGGTTTGGTTTTTTCTCCCGCAATTGAACAGGATTGGGTCTACTTTAATTCCTCAGAACAACAATTTGAGAGTTATAACGATTATCCACAATCGGCTTCAGATGCGGCTTGTAGAGCCGTTAGATATGCTGAGGAGAACGGTTGGGGTTCTTGTGGAACCGATGTCGGGAAGCGTAGAGCATCACAATTGTGTAATCGTGAAAATATCAGTGAGGAGACAATTTCACGAATGGCGGGATTTGAGAGACACAGACAGAACAAGGATACCCCGTATGGAGAAGGTTGTGGAAAACTGATGTGGGATAGTTGGGGTGGTGATACTGGAATAGCGTGGTCACAGAGAAAGTTGGAACAAATCAAAAAGGAAAGAATGTCGTCTCAATGTGGTTGTTCAATCACAGAGGATTTTGTGGATAGTGCTCAAGGTATTTCTGTGGGTGACTATGTAAGTTGGACGTATGCTGGTAGAGGTGACGATGCTGATAGAGGTAGAGGTCAAGTGAAAGATATTAGAGTTGAGGGTGAGGTAAAAATCCCTGATACTGATTTGACCCTAACCGCAACAGAGGACAAGCCAGTTGCCTTGATTGAGACCAAAGATGGAAAGATTGTTGGTCAGTATATTGACGGAGATATGAGGGTTACACAGAAACCTGAGGATTTCAACGAGGACCAAGATATGATTGACGGTATTGTTGATTTGTTATTACAGGTTGAGGATATTGAGAATAGAGCCTTGATGGCTATTCAGGTCCTGAAAGATTTTGAGAATGACGATATAGATTACGATTTTGACGTATTCTTAGAAAGAATTGGTTTAGGTGGACCTGACTTAGCGTATCTATGGGACGATACGGTGGAGTTAGAGGACCTTTTAGACATGGGATATGTAATCACAGAGGCAAAAGAAATAGACCCCTCAGAAATCGTCTCTGAGTATAAGGAAACTTTCAGTGAAAAGAAAATCACAGAGGAACAATTCTATAGATTATCATCAAAACCTAACGAACCGTCTCTATTGGATAGTCCATTTAGGTTGAGACGTTATGTTTATTCTATCGGCCCTCAGGGAGGACCTGACCTAATATCTACATCAAGACAATTCTGTCGTAGAATGATGGGTAAGAGACAATTAGTATGGAGATTTGAGGATATCAACTTATTATCTACTCAGTTGAACTCTGAGGATAGGGATTACAAAATCATTCCAAGACCTAAGGGAGCCTCTGTAAATTGTTGGTTGTATGCTGGTGGAGCAAATTGTCGTCACAGATGGACTGAATTATCATTAAGTCCTGGTGATAGAGTTAAGAATAACAAACAAATTGCTGAACAAGACGCAATTATCAGTATGGACGCACCAGGTCAAGCAGGTAAATTAAATGAGGTTCCACAATATAACCGTCAGAGAAATCCATCAACGTTGAGAGAGGAAAGTATGTCTACACAAAAGTTCAATATTATTGGTGATGTTGACGGTGAACCTGTCTATTCAACGGAGGAGGAAGCATTACAGAGAGCCTCTGAGTTGGGTTGTGAGGGAACACACAGACACGGAGAAGGATTTATGGCTTGTTCATCACACGGTGATGTCCCTGTAGGGTTCTTACAAGGTGTCCCTGTATATGAGACAGAACAAGAGGCAAAATCAAAATCACAAGCAATGGGTTGTGAAGGTATCTACGAAAAAGTGGACTACATGGGTAAGGAAAGTTTCAGACCTTGTAGGTCAAGGAACAGTAATGAGTTCAGTAGTAAGAACTACGAGTTCAAGACCGATGAGGAAAAGAGAATGATTTACGCTCCTGCTATGATACCTAACAAACTCATCAGACGCTATGAGCCAGGGGAAGGGGAATACTTTGTCCGTTTCTCTCGTGAAGCCATTGAACGTGGAGCCTACAAGTATTTGGCTGAGGGAAGGACAACGCCAGAGTTCGTTAACTACGAGCACTCTGATAAAAAGTTTGACGACATCTACTTAGTAGAAAGTTGGATTGTGGGAGACGAGCAGGACAAGATTTATGAGTATGGATTTACTCAGGAACAAGTCCCATCGGGTTCATGGGTCGTTGGATATAAAGTCAGTAATGACGAACTATGGAATGAATATGTAAAAAAGGGTCTCATCAAGGCAGTCAGTGTTGAGGGTCTTTTTGATATGAGTTTCAGCAAACACAAAACAGATGAATATTTATTGAATGAGGTAATAAACATAATAACTCAAATAAAGTAATTTATGAACGCAACAGACGCAATCAATAAGATTAAAGAAATGTTGGGTCTTGAGTTTTCAACTGAAAAAGTTGAGGAGACAACAGAGCAAACATTTGCTGCTACAGAACTTGAGGACGGAACCAAAGTAACCAACGATAAAGAAGGTGACTTTGAGATTGGAGACAAGGTATATGTAGTTGACGAGGAAGGACAACTAAGTCCAGCACCGTCAGGTGAGCACATGTTGAGAGACGGGTATGTAATCGTATTAGACGAGGAAAGCACCCTGATTGAAATCCGTGTCCCTCAATCTGAGGACGTTGCTGATGTCGTTGAAGACGCAGCAAAATCTGACGAGGAAATGGCAGAGGAAACAACAGAAACAACTGATTTCAACTTTGAGGAGGAGTTAAACACTATCAAATCCTCTATTGAACAAATGTTAAAATTAATGGAGGCTCAATCTGCTGATTTTTCAGAACAGGTAACTGAATTGAAAAACGAGGTTGAAGCATTCAAGACCGCCCCACAAATCAAGGGCATTACAGAAAAGGAGAATATATCAGATAGATTTTCTGATTACAGATTAGGTATCCTTAATAAACACAGAAAATAATAAAATATTAAAGTATTATGAAAAAGAACTTTAAGTTTGACTATGACCTAACTGCTTTATCTACTTACACGAGAGAGGTAGCAGACGAAATCCTATTGAAAGAGGTTTTGGGTCTAACGCTCCCAAGATACGCATCGGTAAGAGCAAACATAAGAGGAACGGAAAAGGTCCCATTTATGACTAACGACTTGGTATTCCAAGACGGTAAATCTTGTGGTTTCAACGCAACTGGTTCAACATCAATTGACCAAGTTTTAATTGAAACAACAACTGAAAAAATTAACATGGAATTATGTCCTTACGAATTGTATGACTATTTCTTAACGGAAAGATTGAGACAATCTAATTTCCAAGAGGAGGTCCCATTTGAGACACAATTAGTTCAGGATATTGCTAACCGTATGGGTAACCGTATGGAATTACAATTATTCCAGAGCACAAAATTGGGTGGTGGTGACTTTGACGGTGTTGACGCATTGTTGGTAACTGGTAACGGTGCTACTCAAATCACTTACTCTGCTGCTTCAGTAGACAGTATTGCTACTTTGATTGAGAACATTCCATCAAACGTAATTCACAGGTCGGATTTGGCCGTGATGGTTAACTACGCTGACTATCGTGCTTATGTTAATTCTTTACGTAGCAACTCTACATTAAACTTGTTTAACTTTGACGACGCAGGTGCTATGGACGGTCAAGAGTTCGTAGTATACGCACCTGGCACACGTATTCCTGTAATCCCATCAGTAGGGGTTCCTGCTAATACAATGTATGCTGGTCCTGCTTCATATTTCCAAGTAGGTATGAATACAACTGACGACAATGGTATGTCTATCAAGGCTTTCTATGATGAGGGAGTTGATACTGTGAAAATTATCGGCCGTATGACTTACGGTTTGGGTATTTTTGATATTGCTTCTTTCGTAGTAGCACGCTAATAAATAAACGTTAAAATTAAAACAAATAAATTATGTCTTGTTATATTTCAGAAGGATATACGTTAGATTGTCGTAACGCATCATTAGGTGGCTTGAAGGCTATCTGGATTTTAGGTGACAGTGGTAACACTATTTCATCTACAACTCAAGATGCTGACGGTAAATACACGAGTATCTCAGGAACAGGGACAATGTATAAGTTTGAGTTGGCTAAGGCTTCATCATCTTTTGAGGAAGCAATCTCAGTTAACACTACAGCACAATCTGTAGCGTTTACTCCAACATTGACTTTATCATTCCCAAAATTAGACCAAGCACTTAGAAACACTTTCTTTGAGTTGGTTAAACAAAACGAAATCTACGCAGTAGTATTAGATAACAACGGTCGTTACTGGTTAGTAGCACCAGAGAACGGACTATCAGCTGATAGTGGTTCAATGGTTTCAGGTCTTGGCTTGACTGACCTTAACGGTGTTAACGCACTTGTATTAGCAGGTGGTGAACCATCTCCAAGTGCTGAGATTGATGATATCTCAACAGCGTTTGCTGGTATCACATTCAATGCGTAATTGATATTTCAATAAAATCGGAGGGGGTTTATCCCCCTCCTTTTTAGCCTAATATAAATCATATGTTTAACTTTAGACGACCAAATTATAGACCAAAAGTAAATCCTGATTATCGTCAACTCTTGAAGCCTTTGGGTGAAAAGAAGGAACCGAGATTGGTTGCTCAGTTTTTCTTGGGTGAGGGTAGTGGAACCGCACCAGGTCCATCTCCAACACCAAGTCCAACAGCATCGGTAACTCCAACGGCATCAGTTACTCCGACACCAACAATTACCCCAACACCATCGGCTACACCAGCAGTTCAGTATTTCATCTTGGCTGAGAATAGTGATATTCTACAGGCTGAGAATGGTGACTTATTGGTATTAGAAGCAGCACCCTAACTCTATCTAATTTATGGGGATAGAATATCGTAATACAAAGTTCGTCAACTTGTTTGGTGACCCTGACCGCCCCATCTATGGTGATGAGGTGGTTGTTCCTGCTTCCCCATCTCCAACTCCATCTGTGACCCCAACACCAACTCCATCGGTCACTCCTACGAGCACACCTGCTCCTACACCATCACTTACACCATCACCTACACCACCATTTGACCCATCAACTATATCGGGTCTATCTGCGTGGTATGATTTCAGTAATAGTAGTTATGTATCGTTGAGTGGTAATGAAATCTTAACGGCGTATGATAGGAGTGGTAATGGTCTTGATATCAACGCTCCTAACTCATCTCAAAGACCTATATTGACTGCTGATACAATATCCAATAATGTCGGTCAGAAATCGGCTGTGTTTAGTAGAGCCAATGGAGAGTATCTATTCACTCAAAGTTTGGGTATTACATTCACATCAGGTTATACTTGGTTTATGACCTTTAAGTTTGACCCTACAGGTGTTAGCACAGAGAGGAGTATGATGTATTTGTATGGTATTACTAACAATCAGACCAAGGCTACGAATTACTACAACTACGGGGGTAGTGATTTTATTAGAACTCAATATCCTGGTGCTGAGTTTGATAACTATACCACTTGGTCTAAGTTCCCACGAGGTTTAGCATGGAGCCAGATTGGGTATCCAAATACCCCTTACGGACAATTTGATGCCGAGTTAAATGATGTAGCATACACGAGTGCCATCAGTGATGTATTCAATATGGTAGATATAGATTATTTATACTTACCAGGTCCATTTACGGGTGGTGCTGGAACGGGAACAGATATTGTATTTGGTGAATTGTTGATATACGATAGATTGTTGAACTCAAGTGATATAACAAAGGTTGAGGATTACTTGAAAAATAAATGGAACTATACAAGTTGGTAATATGAAAAAGGTTATTAGATTTGATACATTAGAGGACGCATATTATTGGATTGGGGTCATTACAAATTGTTATGGACCGATGTTGATAAGTAAGCCTTTGATGTCTATTTGGTGGATAGATAATACCTTGTATGGGTATTTAGTTTTTGTTTCTGAGGACGAATACCATTGTCTCCCACAAGACCTCGTAGATAAAGTCCAATACCTCCCTGATGGGATAATAAATACATTTGTGTAATGAGTAATGTCCCATTTAGAAATACCGACTTTGTAAATAACCCTATTGGTAATGATAGACCGATTTATGGTAATGAGGTTGTTCCGAATGGTGGTTGTTTTCCTGCTAACTATAGTAGAGAGATAGTCATCAAACAATCTGGTTCTGAGATAGGTAGATTATACTATATGGATACCTTCAGTGGTGGTTCAATGAGTTCAGTATATTTTAACGATTTTGGTGGTGGTTATGATGGTGACAGATATAGGGATTTTGGAAATTACACAAGAAACACTCAACTATCGGGTTATACCTTCACTGGTTGGCAGGGACAAGGAAACGCAGGAGGTGGAACTTTTCTTTTCTATGATAATAATGAGAAGGGTTATACACTTTTAAGTGTTGGAGTTTCATATCCACTATTGAAGCCTCTATATTGGGGTGTTAGTGATATTGGTAGTATTGCTGTTGGTCGTGCCTCATTTGATTTTGATGTATACAATGGGGTTGCTTATCCAAGAGAAGGTGAAGGTTTATATTCATACAGCATAGAATATGTTGGTGATAATTGTGAAAGTATCACACCAACACCCACACCGACATCAGACGCCTTACCATCACCCACTCCAACACCCACTCCCTCACTTACCCCATCTATAACTCTATCTCCCACTCCTACACCATCTATAACACCGAGTATCACTCCGAGTATAACTCCATCACCAACGAATTGTAATTGTTTGGAATATGATGTTAACAACAATACAGAGTTCAATGTAGATACTATTGCTTGGTTGGATTGTAATCAACAATCTCAAGAACAATCACTCGGACCAGGAACTATCTTAAGGATTTGTGCGTGTGCTGGTTCAGTGGAGAGTAGAGGAGGTCATTCTACAATCACTTTGATTGGTAGTTGTAGTATTGCTCCGACACCAACGACAACGCCGACACTTACTCCGACACCATCACCATCGGGGTATCAATATGTCTATGAGGTTTCCAATTGTGATAATCCGTTAGAGGTAAGGGTATTTGGTTCTAACGCATTTATTGCTATTGGTAAGGTGGTAAGAGCATCCGTTATAGATGGTTGTTTTGAGGTGGTAGGTCCATCGTCAAATCCTGTGGAGGACAACGTGATAAATACCTACTTGAGTTGCGGCTCATGTCCGAGATAAAAAAAACTATTTATAGATTATGATTGTATTGAATATTGGAGAACTAAACATCGTTTCAGAGAGTGCCAGTCGTAACAAGGAATTGAGTAGTCCTACGTATCTTTTCTCGTTTTACCATAAGTTGAGTGGTCAGACGTGGAGAGCAATACCGCATGTTGGTGATTGGACTAATGACTATCTATCAAGATTTGATACATTTTATATTAGTATTGATTATGATAGGTCACAATCATTGACGGGTAACACGGAACCTACAGATTGTAATATTCACCTTATAGAGGGTGATTATTGGATATCCATTTACGAACAGAAATCAACTACTAACCTTGACCCTAATAAGAGTTTCAATAAAGTGATTGAGACCTTTGGATATGTGGTTCCACAAACTACAACAAATCCAACTTATGAAGGTGATAATTATGATTATAAGATATACGAACAATGATAGATAGCGTAAACTTTTCATCAGAGGACATCTACAAGTTTGAGGAAAAAATCTCAAACGGTAAGGATTGGGTCATGGCAGGACCTAAAGATGAGTTCTTTGATTTCCTTTATGATATGGTGGATTATTCCCCTATACATAATGTCTGCCTTCGTAGTAAGACCGATAATGTCGTGGGACAGGGTTTTACACGAGAATACCAAATGAACAAAACTGAGGACCTCAACGAATTATTTAGAAAAATATCGTTTGAGTATCTAACAACAGGAAATGTTTTTTTGGAGGCCGTGTGGTCAAACGATAGGACTAAAGGCCTAAAGTCGGTGTATTTCATTCCATCAAAATATATGAGAGTGGGTAAGACCGACTTTGTATATCAGGAACCTGAAAAATACTATTACTCAGAGGATTTCACTAAAAGGAAATCAGTAATAGAGTTTAGTAGATTAGACCCTACTAATTTCACAGATAGACAGATTTATCATATCAAGGCTTACTCACCTGGTTACAACTATTACGGACTGCCATCGTATATGTCGGTAATCAACGATGTAAGATTGAACCACGAGATATCTATACATCATTTATCAAATATTCAGAATGGAGCCACACCAAGTATGTGGGTCAATTTTAGGAACTCAGCTCCTGGCTCAGAGAAAGAACAAATAGACAATAAAAGAAAGTTGGAGCAACTCTACACGGGCAGTCAAGCGGCTGGAAAAATCATTGTGTCTTACTCGGAGCCTGATAACGGTCCTGAGATTACCACATTAAATCCTACGACTAACGACCAGTATTACTCGGCAATCTTTGAGAGTGTCCAAAAACAAATCTTATCGGGTCATAAGATTACCAGTCCATCGTTGATTGGTTTACCTGACCCATCAGGTTTGGCTTCACAGGCTGACCAGATTGAGACATCATTTGGGGTATTCTTAAACACGACCATAAAACCAATTCAGAACGAACTTATTGACGGAATATATCCTGTTATGAAACTGATGTTCCCTGATGAGACGATAGATTTGGAAATCATACAAAACAACATATTAGCATAATGGCTCAAATATATTTTATCTCCGAAACTCAACTTAAGAATTACTCAAATATTTCGGCCAACGTTGATAGTGGGTCGCTCCGTCAGGCAATCAGAACGGCCCAACTCATTAATTTGACCGAGACCTTAGGTAATTCACTGTATAATAAGTTAGCAGATTTGGTGGACACTGGTGAGATTACAGGTTCCACAAACTCAAATTACAAAACCCTATTGGACGATTACGTGGTTGACGTGGTTATTCAATATTCTTTATTCTATGCGTTGGACGATTTCATCTACAAGTTTATGAATGTTGGATTGGTTCAAGGTCAGTCAGAACAAGGGTCACCGTTGGATATCAATACCTTTAAGATGATTAAGAACGGTGCTAAGGACAGGGCTGAATGGTTTGATAATAGGTTAAGAGAGCACTTGTTCAATAATGAGAACTTATACCCTGCGTATGAAACCTCAACAACTGACGGTTCGTTACCAGGAGCACACACTGACGGGTTTACATCATCTATTGTATTGGATACCCCAATGTTCTCTAAGGACTATGACCCTACATGTTGTAAGGATTACCCATACAAAGGACAGTATCAAGTTGGTAAGTAATGAAAACGGAGGTGAGAACATTTGTTATGGATAAAGTGATGATGGTGAACGTAGCCAGTATAGGATTGTCCTTTACGGACATTGAGATGACGCTGAGAATATTAGCATTGGTGGTGTCTATTGTCTACACGGTAATGAAAATCAAAGACAGAAAGAACAACTAAACTCAAAATTATTTTGGTTTATTCAAGGTCCCCAAGAAATTGGGGATTTTTTTTTGCCTGATGTTTGGTGGTTAAGATTTTTTGTTGTAGGTTTGTAGAACAATTAAAAACAACGACAATGACTTACACTATGACTATTACCTACGGAGATAAACTTTGGAAAAACGTATTTCAGGTATTTGAGGGTGAGGAACTCACTGATGTGATTGAGGAGGTCCAACAAGATTGGTCCGACACCTTTGGTAATGATATCAAAGATTTTGACCCCGAACTTTACAATATGTTTGTAGATTAAAAAACTTTCACTATATTTGTATCACTAATAACAATAACAAGAATGACTATGGAAAACCAAAGAGACCGACTAACAAAAGAACAAGCATTATCAACTGGTAATAACCAAGACATTATAGATTATATCCTTTGGGAAAATGGTATAAACCCACAAACACTTACAAGTGAGGAATATCGTAATTTTACAATAAATCTTTATCATAAACTTTTTGTAAAACAAAACTAAAGCACTATATTTGTATCAAATAATAAAAACAACGACAATGACTAAACAAGTAATCGTAACCGAACAAGACACAGACACATGGGCTTTAGCACAAGTCCTCAATGAGGAACAAATCCAATCATTGATTTCAGCACTACATCAACAAGATAAAATATGTATTCCACAATTTTATCTCCCTTCTCACCTTGAGCACTACGGATTTAAGTGTATGGAGGAAATGAATAAATACACAGACCACCTATATCAATTCATTGATGAGATGGTTATGGATATTGAACTTTAACAATAACAACAATGACTATGAAAAACACAAAAGAAATTATTACGGATTATTTATACTCTGGTGATATTGTCGGGGTATTCTCTCACCCACCAAAAAAAATTAAAGATGTTATCAACGCATCTACAAGGTTTTACGATAAATGGGAAAAGAAAGGTTATGGTGTTGATGTAATTGGTCTTATTGACGGAGCATTACAAGCGTGGTGCGTATGTAAAGAAAGTAAATGGGAACACGCATATCAAACCCTTTACCAACACTTAAACGAAAATCGTGTTTGTTATGTGAAAAAATATGATTTTTAATTTTGTAGATTAAAATATCCTTCTTATATTTGTAGAACAATAACGATAAAACAACAACGACAATGACTATTAAAAGAAAACTTGAAAAACTATCACACACTAACTTTTGTGTAGGAACAGACCAAACCTTTATTGAACTATACCCTTGTTCATGTTGTGGTGACCCTATGTTGGCTTTCGGTCGTGGTGATATCCCATCTTTCCACGAGGACATCTCAACTATCAAAGGTATCAAAGCGGCAACTGCTGTATGGAATGTAATGGGTAATATGAACGAGATGACCACCACAGAGTTTGTAGATTTCTTACTTTTTTTACAAAGAAAATCACTTGAACATTTGGAGGTATCAGAATAATTTGTATATTTGTATCAAATAATAAAAACAACGACAATGAAAACAACAACAGTAATCGTCCCTCAAGTCCTACGTCAGGTCAAAAACTACAAATCAGTAGCAGAAAAAGTAATGTTCTTATCTTGTATTCAAGGACACCCACTCCACCCATTCTTGATTGATGGTATCACCAAAATTGTAGATATGGCTTGTGGTGGTCAGATTGACGATAAGACAATGATTGAATACATTGACGAGATTTGTGAACGATTTGCTGATAAGTTTAATAAGTAATATGAAAATGAAAATCAACGATAAAGTAGAGTTCATCGTAGGTAACACCATCAAAGGTATGACTGGTGTGATAGAGGAAATCAACGGGGAGGAGTATGTAGTTCGTGTGGACAACTCCCCGCTAATCATCAAACAAGTATCCGCACGAGCAGAACACATTAAAAAAATAAAATAGTTATGTCTAAATGGAAAAGTGTTGTTAAGGCAACATTAGAGAATTACCCTGAAACAAGGGAGAACAATCAAGCCCTTTGGGTTCGTATCTCAGAGACCATCTGTGAGATGAATGGTTGGAACACATTAGATGAGGTCATCTTACATACATTAAATGAGACCTTACCAAATCAACATTCACTCGTTGCTGCGGCCAGTGTAGTTAAAAGAGAATACCCTGAACTGATGCCAGGTCCTGTATCTCATCAGAGGAAAGAGGAGATAAGGGGTCAGTATATTGAGGAGTGGAATAATAAAGTTAGATAAGATGAGCAGGACTAAAGAACAATCAATTGTATTTCAGAACCAATCACACTTGGTTCAACGACACTTTGAGCAGTGTGGTATATGTCCCTCTCTAAAGGACATTGCTCTCGGAACGGACCTCATGGTTAGGTTTGCTTTAGAAGGTTACTCTAAGGACTTAGGAGAGACAATGGACAGGTATGAGGAGTATATCCAAGAACAGTATAAAGGAAAATAAAACCGCTCTACATATTGTCGTTATTCACACATACCCCTGAGTTTGCGGTCTCAGGGGTTTTTTTTATTTTTTTTCAGAATTGTTTGGCCAGTAAAAATACGTTCCATATATTTGTATCACTAATAACAATAACAATAACGACTATGACTAATAAACAATTTGTAAAACTGATAGAGAAAGATTTTAACGATTTCCGCAATCAGTTTGGTGTAGAAAGATTAAATGAAATTATTAAAACAGGTAATCTGCCACTTAGAAGGGAGACCCTTGAGAAAATCAGAAATACTAAACAAATGAGAAAAGTAGATTTCTCAAAGTTTGTGTAGAATAGAAACTTTACCTATATTTGTAGAACATTAAAACAATAACAATAAAAACAATAACGACAATGCTAAAAGAAAGTAACGCAACTTACCAAGACGGAACACCAGTTCAACAACCTTACTCTGAAATGGAGAAGCAACTGTGTAGAGATTACCCTAACTTTGGACCAAAGATGTGGGAGACAGTAAAGAACGTAAACATCGTAATGAAGATTATGATTGGTATGTTTTTCCTACAAGGAATAGCTCTCTTAGGTTTCATTGCCTTCTCAATGTAAAATATTAAAACCACCGTTCTTTCCAAGTATATGTTTATCCCGAGTTTGGTGGTCTCGGGATTTTTTATTATCTTTGGTGTATGAAAACAATTAACGACATAATCACTGGTAAGAAGGACTTGAGAACCTTCCGTAATACATTGGATACCACATGGATTGGTGGGGTATTGAAGGTTAAAATTGAAAAGTTTGAGGTGGAGGTATGTAGTTACTCCAAGAAATTACCCTATAGACATCAAGAGAACGGTTTTAAGCCCGTTATGGATACAAGATATAGATACACCTATACCCTTGAGGGAAAGCGTCTTACATCAAAGGATTTCAGGTCGTTGGATAAATTGATGAAAGACATAAAAAAACAAACCTCCAAAGTGGAAATGGGAGTAACCACAATGGAGGTGATAGAATAATCTACTGATTAGGTAATAATAAATATATTACTTGAAATTATATTTTGTAGCAATCCTTTGGATAAATTGCTCATGGACTGGATTGTCCTCGTTGTAGAGTTCATAACCAAGAGCGGTAAGCACTTGTTCGGCTGGTATCCTTACTTTATCATCAGATAGTTCCAAAGTTGAAGGACTGCGTAGATATTTCTTACGACATACTCTACATTGAGTATCTTTCCCATCAGGGGCTACTGACCTATTGTGATACTCACTCAAGGGTTTTTCTATTCCGCAGCAGTTACAAACTTTTTCCATACTTGTGTTGTATTCGTTTCATAAATTGTTTATGAATATCCTCAGTTAAATCATAACCCATTCCCTCCAAAAATCTATCCTTACCCTCCTCGTCACTATCCTTGACGAATACGAGTTTAATATGGTCAAGACCATCATCAGGGTCAATGTTGTTCCTATCGTTGTATTTCTCCCTTCTGTGCTCCTTACAGATGTAATAACGACCAAAGGGTCTATTCCTATCTTTATTGAACTCCTCCTCAGGTTTATACCCTTCACACATTGAACAGTAATATAACCAGCCTTCGTCAGAGAGTATTCGTTTCTGCGGTAAATGTTTGCGTCCCATAATCAGTTAAAGAAAAAGGAGAGGGGTAAAAATAAAAAAGAAATGAATAACAATAGCAAAGTCATACTAAAACCCCCTCTCCTTGATAATAAATATATCAATTTAATTTTTTTTCTAAAATACTTTGATGAGATTTTGCCAGATGCTTGAAATTGTCTAATACCCATTGAAGGTAATGCGTTGGTGTTTCATCAATCTTTATTCCCTTGAACTTACCAATGGTCCATCTCTCATCAGATATTCTGAAAGGCTGTTGAATATTTTGCGTTGGTGAGTTTACCTCTCTGATAAACTTTTCTGTGTGTTGGGTATGTCTGAACTTACCCTCTCTAACTCTTTTTGATTTCATTATATTTTTTTTATAATTTAGAATGTTTGTTCATATTCAATGATTTCGTAATTTTCTTTTATCAATTTTACTGCTTCATCTTGACTAATATTTTCTTGTAACATCAAACCAGATACTAATTCCCAATAATCTTTTATTTCAATTTTTTCTTTTTGGATTTCTATATTATTAGATATATTATCATCTATATTATTATCTATATTATCTATCTTATAGATGGACACTGTGTCCTCCAATGATGGACATTTTGTCTCTCTTGATGGACATGATGTCCCTGACTGATGGTCACTATGTCCATGATGAGGGACATTATGTCCTTTATGTAATTGACGACTTTTCTTGTTGGGGTTGATGATTTTGATGTAACCTTTCTCGTTAAGTTCCCTCAACGACCTTGTTACGGTTCTAACATTTACCTCTAATAAATCAGCAATCTGTTGATTGGTTGCGTAGGTTCCTTTATCTCCCCACCCAATGATGTAAGAGTATATGGCGTTGGTCGTTATACCTAACCCATAACTTTTTAATTTGATAAAACTATTGTCCATATAATGTTCTTTATGTATAAATATAAAAAAAAAGATTTTTTGCGTCAAACCAGAAAAAAAGTTTTGTTATACAAAAAAAATGAAACTTTGTTATATTTATAATAGAATAAATTATTAAAACAAATTAAAATGGTAGGAGCAAGCAAACTGACGGAGGACGATGTAAGAATTATCAAAGACCTCCTTGAATTAGGTAAAACACATACGGACATCTCAAAGATGTTCAATGTATCAAGAGAACACATCACCAAGATTGCCAACGGGCAACGTTGGAATAAAGAAAGACACAGTTTCATTATGAAAGACCAAATCAAATCAAACGACTACAGAGATTTTGGGGACGCACTCCCAATGAAATCAGTAGAGATTGTAGACGACAAAGAAGCATTAGATTTAGACCAAAAATATTACCTCATCAAGTTCATTGAGAGTTTGACTGGTAAAAAAATTAAAAAGATGATAGTTGAGTTTTAATATTTATCAGTATGAGAATACTGTATGAAATCATCAAAGACCTCGGCTTTGAGGACGTTAATAAGGATTACTTTGACTACACCCAAACAGAAAGAGAACACATCGTGAGTGTCTTATGGGATGCGGTATACAGTGATTTTTATCAGAACTCCCTCAAAGGTCTAACCCAAGAGACACCGTTGGAAATACACTACAATATCCTTGATTACCTAAATCAGTTAAAAGAGGAAAAAGAGTATGAAAACGAGTTTGAGGTCTGTGATGTTATAGTAGGATTGATAAACGCAACGGAAACGAAAACAAGAAAATTAGATAAAGATTATGCCAATTCCAACAAAGAGAACAGGAGAAAGTAGAGACGAATACCTAACAAGATGTATGGGTAACTCCACAATGGTTAGTGAATACCCTGACGCATCTCAACGTTATGCGGTATGTGTCTCAAAGGCAAAGGAAAACGTATTTAAGAGATGATAAACAAACCAAAACACTTAGGTTACAAGGAACTATCACTGGTGAAAGAAACCATCAGAGTGGTCCTTAAAGACGAGGTAATCACCAACAGAGAAATGGATTACCTTAGAAAGTTGTATTGGATAATCTTTGAGACGGAAGCATCAGCAGAGACAATAATAAAAGACCTCAACGAATTAGGACGTTGGGAAATAAAAGACGTAAGTAGATAACATGGGTTGTAATTGTAAAGGAACCACAAAGGGTATAGCAAACAGAGCACAGGAAAGATGGTTGGTCCAAGACATATATGGTCAATACCAAGAGACCATTGGTGATACCACCATTCAGTATTTTACCACAGACCAAAGAAACTTTGTAAGATACAAATATTATGAGGTATATCCAAACTCAGTAGAGGTGGACTACAAGAAAGCAAACCACGAATTACAAAAGGTATTTGATTACCACAAACTAAAATGAAAACAGGAAGGAAACCATATAACGTAGAATTATTAGTGGAGAGAGGTATATTCCCACCCAATTGGAAAGAGGTCATCTTAGACCTCGGCAGACAGGGTAAGAACAAACTTGACTTTGCTATTGAACTCAAAATATCACGTAATACACTCTACAGATTGATGGAAAGGTCTGAGGAGTTTATGAGCACTATAAATGAAGCATTGTCCCTATCAGAACAATGGTTTGTATCCAAGGCTGTAGAGAGATGGGGTGAGGACGGAGCAAAAGGATTGAACACGACTTTTATGAAATACTACATTGCTAACGTATATCGTGATAGTGAATGGAAAGATGTTGAACAACTCATAGACGTAAAGACAGATGGTAAGTCCATCAACAACATAAACGAGATAAAGGTAGATATAATAAAACCAAAAGATGATTAAAGTTAGACACAACTACAAAGGGAAAGAAACGGTCTATGAATACGAGACCAGCACTATGATGGTAAACACAGAAACCAGAAATAAAATAAAAATGATGGCATCAAAAGAAGGATTGTCTATGAAGGATTTTGTCCATAAACTGATTGATGTGTATCAAGGGTAATGAAACAATTGATATTAAGTGAGTGTCTTGAAGCACTCAAACAAATGGAGGACAACTCCATAGATAGTATAACAACAGACCCACCTTATGGTATATCGTTTCAATCAGAAAAATGGGACTATGATGTCCCCTCAACAGAGATATGGAAAGAGTGTTTGAGGGTGTTAAAGCCAGGAGGACACCTTTTATCTTTTGCCAGTAGTAGAACCTATCACAGAATGGCTGTGAATATTGAGGACGCAGGGTTTGAGATTAGAGACCAACTGATGTGGATATACGGGTCCGGATTTCCGAAATCCCATAACATCGGGAAAAAGGTTGTTGAATACAATGGTTGGGGAACGGCACTCAAACCAGCACACGAACCGATTGTCTTAGCACGCAAACCCCTATCAGAAAAGACCATTGTTGATAATGTCCTCAAATGGGGAACAGGTGGTATCAATGTAGATGAGAGTAGAATACCTTATCAATCAGAGGAAATGGATAAGATTGATTTTGATAGACCGAGAGTAAGAAAGTCAGTCAATGAGGATTGGATATTGAAACAAGCCCACGATTATACAGACCCATCACATAAAGAATATAATCAAGAAGGTAGATTTCCCGCTAATGTCCTATTGAGTGAGGAGGCAGCAGAAAACCTTGACCAACATACAGACAATACATCAAGATATTTCTATGTAGCCAAACCCTCCAAGAAAGAGAAAACAAAAGGATTGGATAAGAATACCCACCCAACTATCAAACCAATCAAACTGATGGATTACCTCGTGAATATGATTACACCCAAAGGTGGTATTGTCCTTGACCCTTTTATGGGAACGGGAACCACTGGTATATCAGCATTGAATAATGGGTTCAGTTTTGTAGGTGTGGAGATGAGTGAGGAGTATATGGATATTGCGGTAAAACGAATTGAGGCTCATACAGAGAACCAAACCAAACTTGATATATGAGAATACAGGCAACTGAGGTATTTGTTGATATTGATGACGCAATCAAAGAAGGGAACAGATATATCTTTCTAAGAGGGTCAACACGTTCAGGTAAGACCGTAGCGTCAATACAATACATCGTAATAGAATGTCTCAAACGAGCAGGGATATCCGCCACCATTGCCAGAGCCACCCAAGTATCATTAAAGAATACAATCCTCGTAGATTTCAAGGAGATAATGAATACGATGGAAATATGGGATTGGGGAACATTCAATAAGGTAGATAATGTCTACACATTCCCCAACGGTTCAGTCATCAGGTTCATCGGTATGGACGATACCACCAGTAGATTAAAGGGTATGAAATCAGATATTGCCTTAGTGGACGAGATTAACTCTGTGGACATTGACCCCTTTGAGCAACTCAATATCCGTTTATCAGATTGGGTATTGTGTCCGTATAACCCTGAACTTACCCCTGACCATTGGATATTAAAATACGAACAGAGAGAGGATGCTAAATTACTCATATCAAATTGGAGACAAAATAGTTTTTTAGATGATAGAACAAGGAAAGCCATTAGTGACTTGAAACTCACAAACCCTGACCTTTATGAGATTTATTCAGAAGGAAAGATTGTTGAACCCCGAGAGAAAATCTTTAGGGAGGTCCAAACATACTCAGGGAATACAACAGAAACCAAACAGGTATACTACGGGATTGACTATGGTTATAGTTCAGACCCTACAGCCGTCATCAAGGTGACCGTAGAGGGTAATAATCTCTATTGTGAGGAGGTATTATATGAAAAAGGTCTAACCAATCAGGACTTAGCATTCTTACTCAAGGAGAAGGGAATTACAAGAGAGAGTGTGGTCGTAGCAGATAGTAGTGAACCCAAATCTATACAAGAGTTAAACAGGGAAGGTCTGAGTGTTATAGGTGTTAAGAAAGGTGCGGGTAGTATCCTATACGGGATACAGAAAATGAAATCGTTTAATATTATGATAAACGAGACCAGTGAGAACCTGATAAGGGAATGGAACAATTACAAGTTTAAGAAAGATAGGAGTGGTAACATCACCAACATACCCATCGGAGATGACCACGCAATAGATGCGTTAAGGTATGTGGTATTACAATTCTTAGATAATCTAATTACAAGAGGAAAATACATTATAGTATGATAACATTACAAGTAGGAACAAAAGAGGTGGAGTTACCTGAGAAACTATCCATCAGTCAATACCAAGAACTCAGGAAGGTTGATGACCTACAGAAAGACCCTGTGGGGTTCTTATCTGCTTTGAGTGGACTATCCACCAAAGACATCAAATACGCTAACAGAGCCGACATGGAGTTTGCCCTTAGATTTTTCACAGAACAATATTTGGGGAAACAAGATACCAAACTCAAACCCATCATTGAACACGAAGGTGTGGAGTATGGTCTGATGAGTGAGATACATACCCTAAACTTTGGAGGGTGGGTGGACCTTGAGTTCTTGACCACCGATGGTGTGGAAAAGAACATTGAGAAAATTATGGCAATAATGTATAGACCAATTGTGGAGAAAACCCCCAAAGGATTTATCATTGAGGAGTATGACCACGATAAGATGGAGATAAGAGCAGAGATATTCAAGGATTTACCTGTGGAGGACTTTTGGGGTGTTTCCAATTTTTTTTTCAATCTCGTCAAAGCATATACAAAAAATACGAAGGCTTCTTTGGAATATCAGAGGACGAAGGAGATAGCGTTGACGAGGTTGAGAATGATGAACCCTCTATATCACCTTTACAAACGATATCCCGATTTTATTGGTCGTGTCTCATGGCCTTGGCTCAAGAGGATATTACAAAGGTGGACAAAATAAACAAACAATCTCTCGTGTTGTGTCTTAACTATTTATCTATGGTCAAAGACCGTAATGAACAACAGAAACGGGAAATGGACAAGATTAAAAACAGAACAAGAAGGTAATGGAACAAAATATTACATTTAAGAAACTAATAGAAAAACTGAATGAGTTTCAGAGGAAACACCCTGAACTCAATTCGTTTGGTTTTGGGAACCTTGTAGAGTTTGGTAAAGATGTTAAGAATACGGCACCTTTATATCCGTTACTCTTTGTTGTTCCACAGAACATCACCTATGAGGAGAGTAGTAGTGTGTATTCATTACAGATATTCTTTGCTGACCGATTGAACAACGATAATGACGGGGCAACATCAATCATCTCAGACATGTCCCAAATCTCAAGAGACCTCATTTCAGTATTCAAGTTGAATGAGGACTTTATGTATTTAGCCGACTTTGATTTTGGTGTGAGTGCTCAGCCTTTCTTGGAGAGGTTCAATGACGTGTTAGCGGGTGTGACCCTTAACCTTGATTTGAGAGTGAGTGATTACTTAGATGTCTGTGAGTTGAATGACTATATGGGTCCTCAACTATATCTTGACCTTACCAAATCTGATACCCCTGATATCACGGGTTCTTATGGTATGCTGACTATAGTTGGTGAGTTCCCGATGTCGGGTCCTCCAGGAAAGGTCATCTTTAGTTCAGCAGAGTTTGTTGATAGGTCTGAGGAATATCCAAAGAATTACAAGTTCAATGTCCCATTAACGGCTGACCCTACAACTCACTATTGGACGATTTTGAGTCTGGCTAACTCAAGTCCATATTGGAGCACTGAATTGTTAAATGGTTCTGAACCTTATAGTGCCACGACTTGTGATGTAAATCCAAATGTAGTATTTACGGGTGATGGTAAGACCGATTGGTATTACACTCTTACAGCCGAGACCACTTGTCCTGGCTTCCCTGATTTCCATATCATCACCTCTGATGGTATCTTAACTGGTGAAACACCATCAACAGCAGTTATTGAATGGAGAATGGTAGTCAATGGAACTTACAACTATCCATCAAATCCAGAGTGGATTGGTATTAGAACATCTGAAATAGATTATGATTTCTCAAGATGGTTTACCAGTGGAGATGAGGTTGAGGTGTATATCAGAGATAGTAGAGTAGGTGAAAATGAGACATTGGCAATCCTTGAGGTTGATGGTGTTGAGGTTGAGAACAATAGTTGTTTTGAGGAGATTATCACATCGTTCACTTTGAGTGGTGATACAGAGTTTATTGTAAGATTACAAGGTAAACCTGATTGTGGTCCAATACCTTCACCAACACCAAGTCCAACGATTACCCCTTCAGTGAGTATAACACCGAGTCCAACTATCACACCTTCACCGACACTTACACCGACCCCTACACCATCATTACCACCTCCACCATCGGGACCACAGCCACCAAGTGGTATGGTTCATTGGTATGATTTCCAAGACGACGCTACGATGAGTGTATTGAGTTCAGGTGGAACAGATTACATCACGGGTATTGATAACAAAGCACCTCTATACACGGGGGTATATGACTTAACAAATACTATAGGTGGTAATACTTACCCGACATTAGAAACAAACATCACTGGATTTACGGGACACGCTCATACGGGTCAGACCAACGGAGCACAGGGTGCCAAGTTCATTGATACGGCAACAACAGCCGACAGAAGGTATCTTGGTATCACTGGTGATACATCACACGACTACACGGGATACACGGCAGTTCATATTATGAAATACCATAACCCGTCAAACAAGACCATACCAGTAATCAATCACAACTTATTATCATCAACGAGTTCATCATTGTTTAACACGAGGTCATACGCATCATCAACGGGTATGTATTCATTCTCATACAATGGTAGTTCATTCTCACAAGGTGTTGTGGGTGTAAATATGACGAGTGATTATTACGATATCAGAAACAGATACTTTGCGGATACCATTAGATATACACAAAGGATAAACTTTGTCTCTGATGAATTACCAATACACGAACACAACAACACTTATATGAACCACTATAGTTGGTCGTCAATGACGGGAACTACGGGAACCACCAGAGACACATTCACTTATGGATATCAAGTGTATAACAATGGTTCAAGTATTACTAATTTCAGTGATGGTGATGCTATATTCCTTGAGAGTATTGTATATGACCGAGTATTAAACGATAGTGATTGGGATACATTGGAAACTTACCTTGACTACAAATATGGTAATCCAATAGACATCTCTGAGGCTGACGGAAGGGCATCGGGATACACGACCAACTACATTGATTACAATTCTGTTAAAACCCCTGTAGGGTTCTTTAACTCAATGGAGATGAGACAACAATTGTTTGGTGATATCCAAATTGATGAGTGGGGTCAAACCTCTTATGGTGGTGAGAACTTGAGAATGTTATTACCAAGATGGTATGACGAAATCCCACCAGCATCAGCACCTGTTGCTGTTGAAATGAGAATGGGTAATTTCAATACGGGAACTTATCCAGGTAATAGATATATGAGTGGAACGACCATAAGTGGAGGTAGTGAGATTTATGGGTTTACATGTGATGTAAGTTCAGAAGCAGGTGTGTTCTACGATTGGAATAATATAAGTGGTGGAGGACAAAACCTATTCTTTGACCCTCAAAGCCCTTGTAGTCCTTAAAAAAAATATAGATATGAGATTTTGGTATTCAACAAATAGAGAACAATTACAAAGCCTATCGGTGTTGATAGGACAACTTAAAACGGACCTACTAAATCAGGAGATGAATGAAAATGAATTAGTCCCCATGATGAGGTATGGAACGATTAGAGAATATGAGAGTGGTTATATCCTTGATTATTCTACAGAATACTCAGAGTATTCAGACCTATCCACATTGGATATAAAATTAAATGAATTAATAAATTAAAAACAAAAATTATGGCTAATACAAAAATTAGTGCCTTACCAGCGGCTCCATCATATTCATTCACTGATGTTTTGCCGATTGTTGATGGTTTGGCTACAAACAAAATTGACGTTACAAAATTATTGAGAAATACAAATAATGTAGCGGAAAGCACAACAAACTTAAACGCAATTGCTATAGCAACTGATGGTAGTTTAGGTTTCAATGTATTGAGAGGTTCTAACACCACATCAGCAGTTGTGGCATCATACGGTTCTTACATTGACGGAGGACAAAATCATTTCTTGGGTGGAACTCAAGGTTGTGAAATCCAAGCAGGAGCATCAGGACACGGAGCAATCGTTGGTTCTGACGGTTGTATCATCTCAGGTGGTTACAATAACTTTATCGGTGGTTCTTATCAAGGTGGGAACATCACAGGTGGTGAGGAGAATGTAATCTTATCATCTATCGGTGGAACTCAAGTTGGTGGTAATAATAATGCCGCTATCGGTGTTCAAGGAATTACAATTGACGGTTCTAAAACTGTAGGTATTGCTTGTGAGGCTTCAACACAACAAGCGGGTTCTTACTTCCTTTTCGGTGGTGGTTATAACTTACAAGGACAAATCAACAACTTAACAAGACAAGGTCACTTTGGTTTTGAGAGCCTTAACGTAGGTGATGGTGTCTCTGGTTTTGATGTTGGTGGTTCATTAGCAACATCGGGTGCTACTGTTGATAAACAAGGTTCAACGGCAATCTCTGTTGCTGGTGAAAGCACATTATACAATTGGACGGCACACTTAGGAGGTATACATAATTTCGGTCCTCACTCAAGTAAGGTAACTGACGCAGGTAATGTATCGGGAACTGTTGATATTGACGGGTCTACAGGTGAGGCGTTTATTTTTACTTTAACAGGAAACACACAACCTAACTTTATAAACTTAAGGTCGGGTCAACACTTTATTTTCTCAGTATACAATGACGGTGCTCACAACGTAACTGGTGGGACTATCAACGGTGTAGGTGGTAATGTGCTTGCTAAGGGAGGGACAATCTCACCATCTAATAACGCATGGTCTTACTACACTGGTTACTTTGATGGTTCAAGAGTATACCTTATTGAGGAGAACGGATTATCCGCTATTTAATAGATTATGTTTGACGATATAGCAGAATTACTGATAAAGAATGTCCGTAAGGCATTGGACCAAAACTGGCAGAGTAAATCCTATTCAGGTCAACTCAAAAGAGGGTCAGGTCCAAAGAGAGCAACATCGTCATTATACAACAACATAGATTACGAAATAGAGTATGACGAGAATGGTCTCCCTGAGAGTTTCGTCATCTTTATGGAGGATTATTGGTATTGGGTTGATAAGGGGAGGAGACCTGGTGGTTTCCCCCCTATTGACGATATCAAAGGTTGGATAAGAAATAAACCTGTAACGTTTGCTCCTGTAAATGGTAAAATCCCAACGTTGGACCAACAAGCATATATGATTGGTCGTAGTATTGCGGAGAAAGGTAGTTACAAGACAGATTTTACAAAGATAGCAACAGACACAACACTGAACGAGAGTATTGAACTATTTGGTGAGGCTTACGCTGAACAGATACAAGAGTTTTTAGACATCAGGTTGTTTGCTGGAAGCAGTCAAAGAGATTTATTAGAATGATTACAATAGTAAGAGAACCAAGTGATTTACAGCCGTCAATGACTGACGGGTTGTTCTATACCTTGAGTTCCACAAAAACAAGTCAGTATAAATACAGATACGTATTTTGGGTCTACGTAAATGGGGTCCGAGTATTTCAAGGGAAATCCACACCTAACCCTGAGGGGTTGGGAGTTATTGACGTATCTGAGATACTGAGAACTTATACTAATTCGTCTGTGGAGATTACTGACGCTATCTCAAGCCAGTATATCCATCAGACAGAAAGATTTTCTCTATTCAAGGATAGGGAGGTCAACGATTATTATGTGGTATTGGGTGAGGAATACGCAACATCACCTACAGCCGCTGTAGTGACCTATAATGGAATTAGTGATAGTGAGGGTAGTCCAGCACTACAATCAACACAGAGAAAGGTGTTTAACGGGACATACCCAACAAACATCTACGGTAACAGACAAGATTTTATCAATACCCCATATATTTTGGATACAGAACCTACACAATACCAACAAGGTCTGTTCCTAACCAACTCACCACGTATATTGGACGTGGATATCAACGATAGACACACTCTGTCGTTCTTTAATTACAAATTGGGTGGTGACCTTAACTCTTATGGTTATCAGGTCTTATATGAGTTCTATGATAGTTCTGGTGTGGAGTTATCCTCAGCAACATTGGACAACATTACAAGTAATGGTGGTGGTCCTCTGAGTTCATTGGACGGATTGGGTTATGATGAGATAGGGATTGTCCCATCTGCTTACACTTACAATGTGGTAAATGTGGCTTCAGGTCCATACAATGTTGAACAGAGTATAGGTATACCGACCAATACAAAATATTATAAAGTTACCCTCAAGGGTAAAAATCAATCATCGTCGGTTGGGTGTCCAACAGGGTATTTAGCAGGTTATGTTGAGAGTTGTGGATTTGGTTATCAAATCCCTGTCTGTTATCCTACGGGTGAGACCTCAACAAGGTATTACTGGCCGAATGGTATATCCCAATGGAACCCTGATTGTTTCTTTTTGGCTGCGGCAGGAGGACCTGGTGGTGAGGTATTCACGGGTGGAACAAGTTATGGTTCTGATTGTAGTGCTTGTTACGATACAGAGTTTGGTGGATTACCTGAAAGTCCACCTAACATTATTGAAACATCGGGTAGTCCTATCACCTCAATGACGGCAATATCTGAGACATTCCAATTCAACATTGAGGACGATTGTGATTATTGGAACAACAAACAGTTGGTATGGAAAAACCGTTATGGTGCTTTTGATTACTACAAGTTCAGTAAGAGAAAGGGTGAGGGTCTGAATATCCAAAGACAATCATACACACAGATACCAGTTTCATGGGGTTCATCAGACCCACAAAAAACAAGAATAAGTAGAGGACTAACAGATTACAATGTGAATATTAGTGAAAGTCACGTCATCAATACGGGCTTCGTTAATCAAGCAACTATGGTATGGTTGGAGGAATGTTATACATCACCTGAGGTTTACTTGATTGAAACCGATGGTAGTTTATTCCCTATCAACATTACATCAACGGAGTATATCCGTAAAAACAAAGGTAACAAGGAGATTGTAAACCTTGAACTTACCTACACTTATTCTAACAACATCAAATTGATATGATGAAAACAAGATTGAAAATAAGACCCGACAACACGTGGTTAGGGTTGGACCTATATCAGGAGTTACCGATTTCTGTTGTTATCTCACAAGAGGACATCACAGAGATTGGTAGTTCGTCATACAGATACTCAAAGACCTTTACCTTACCAGGAACAAAAAATAACAACGAGGTATTCAAGGGTTTTTACTCAGTAGTGGGAATTGACTTTGATAGTTTAACCAAGATTGAATGTGTTGTTGAGAACGGTGGTAATATCATCTTTGAGGGATACCTCCGTATGAATGCTGTAATCTTACAAGACGAGTATATTGAATACGAGGTGTATATCCTAACGGAGATTTCTGATTTCAGTTCAGAGATACAAGGGTTGTCCTTAACAGATTTTGATTACCAAGATTTGGACCACGACAACACTTACGACAACATCACCACATCGTGGGAATACACGGGTGGAACATCAGGTCTATTCAATGGTCAGATACTATACCCATTCTACAACTACGGTCTTATTTACGATAGCAATGATAACCCCTCGTTCACTTTTGGACTGAGTGGGGACAGTGCGTTCACAGGGGCAACAAACTCCGTCCCTGAGGAGTATTTCAAGCCAGCAATTCAACTCAAGTCAGTATTGGACAGAATGTTCAGTGCCACGACTTACTCTTACCAAAGTGATTTCTTTAATACCGATTACTTTAAGAGTATCTACATGTCGTTGAGTAACACTGATGATATTGGTATTACAAGAGAGGACGATGATACGGAGAACAGAAACAAGTTCAAGGTATACGGACCAAGTCCTGCTGTTCCTTATGTTTATGATGAGGACGACATTAGAAAACCATTAGTATTTAACACCTTTGACCCTGATGGTTATGACCCGTTAAATGCGTTTACATTGGATAATGACTATCCGTCAACATCATCACCTGACGATTACCAAAATTACTTTAACGTTCCAACATCGGGTGATTACTATTTTAACCTCAAGTTCAGTTACGCTCAAGTAAGTTCACAATATGCTCCGACCTATTTCCGTATAAAGGCTTACAAATCTACAAGCCCTAACAACATAGACCAAACGGGGACCTTATTCTATCAGACACCTGGTTCAGGTTATGCGGCTATAGGTGGTCCTCAAGATGCTAACGTATTCTTTTCAGGGGGTTCACTAAACTCAAACGAGTATGTGGGTCTATACCTTGAACTCATAACTACAGCAGGGTCTGTATTTGGTGGTGTTCAGATATTTGGATATCAGTTTGAGAATACCACAATGTGGGATTTATACACAGCACCGACACTACAAGGGACGAGTAATGTGAACCTCAAAATACAGATGCCTGATATTGCGGCTACAGAGTTCTTTAACTCATTGGTCACGATGTTTAATCTCACAATTGAGAAAGACGACACAGAGAAGGTATTGAGGATTGAGCCGTGGAATACTTACTACAATGACGATGATAGGGTTAAGAAAGATTGGACAAACAGAATAGACAAGGGTAGTAGTATCCGTGTTGAACCGTTAGATTTCTCTTTATCAAAAGAGGTTCAGTGGTCTTACCAAAGTGCTGGTGATGCTGTATTGGGGAAATACTACGAGGATAATTTTGATAATATCTTTGGTAATAAGTTATACACATCACCCTCTAATATCCTAACGGGTAAACAGGAGTTGGATATTCCATTTGCTCCGTTCCCAACGAATACCATACCAGGTTCTGATTATGTGATTATGGGTAGGACTTACAAACTTGACGACAACGGATTACAGAAGCCAGAGGCAACAGACCCTCATCTATTCTTTTGGGTGGGTAATAGATTTATGTATAAGAACGATAACGGGTCAGGTCAAGGTAGTTGGTATCTGAGTAGTGGTGGGACACAGGTTGAGTGGAATACTTACCCTTGTGTATCTCACCTATCACGATTGGAGAATATTGCTAATACAGAGTTTTCTGACTTGAACTTTAGACCGTATTGGGATTTCTTTGTATCCAATAACAATGTGGTAAACCCATATAGTAGTTACTCACTCTACAATACCCACTGGCAGGATTACATCAACAATCTATACTCATCAGAGGCCAGAAGGTTGAAGGGTAGATTTTATTTGGAACCGTTAGATGTCGGTAAGATTGAATTGAACGATAAGATATTCATCAAGGATAACTATTGGAGGATTGAGAAGGTTGAGGACGCTGATTTGGTAAACCCTAAGATGACTGAGGTATCCTTATTCAAGGAGTTGGGAGGTTTCTATGATAGGACCCCACCAGCACCTGTGTATAACGTTACACCTAACCAATCATACCCATCACCATCAACTAATGTTTTGTATTGGTATATGGAGAACCTATTGGGTTCGTATTCCCCTAACATTACAGAATTAACATTTACGGTTCGTCAGGTGTCCACATCATCAACATTGGTTCAGACATTCTCATCGGGTAGTGGTTCTGTAGGTTTCTATTCTGGTGAGTTAAGAATTATCTGTGGATTTACATACAGAAATTACGGAGGTTCAATAAACAATTTG
>Ga0209653_1000587_pt1 | contig 31661 bp, 39 predicted proteins | sample SaaInl6LU_22_DNA_FD_184644 | JGI IMG/M metagenome (GOLD analysis project Ga0209653, IMG submission 184644) | Marine microbial communities from expanding oxygen minimum zones in the Saanich Inlet - ESP_116LU_22_DNA (SPAdes) (version 2) | ecosystem: Environmental > Aquatic > Marine > Intertidal...
ACCGTTCTTGATAAATCTTGGGTTTGGGAGGGGCTTCCACGTATTGTGGAAGATTGAGAATATCGTGTACAACACCTTTAGTGGGACGTACAAAAGGTGGTGTAGGAGTGTTATATTTCACACGTGGCGAGGGTCTCTTGAACCCATGCTGGGGCTTGTTGATGATGCGTTTGATTTCTTCGATGGTAGACATTTTTATTAATATAATTACTTGTTATTTTATATCACTTAGGTTTATTTAAGACGCGCCATTTCACGACCAAGAGTAACCACTTTAGAAGGTGCTATTTTAGTGTTGAGCATTTGCTTCAACTTGGTTTTGTTACTTTTTGAAAGCATTTTTATAGCGTCAATACGTTTGGCGGCAATATTCTTCGTCATAGTCATTTTAGAGGGAGCGGGTTTTGATTTAATGATGGTGGAAATATTAGGCATTGCGCTAATGCTACCCGGTATAACCTTAGCGTGAGGAACGTTATTTTTTTTAACAGTAGACTTTATTGGAAAAAGTTTGGCAAGAGGAATGTTATTTTTATTCACTGGAAAAAGTTTGGCAAGAGGAATGTTATTTTTATTCACTGGAAAAAGTTTGGCAAGAGGAATGTTATTCTTATTTACTTTAGAAGATAGTTCGGCACATAATTGTTTTTTTGTCTTCTTTTTCGCATCCTGAATACCCGCATTACTAGCAATAGGTATCAACTCACCTTTTTTGAAAATACGACATTTACGCTTACCGATTTTTACATTCCCTGACTTGTTCAGTGACAATTTATGATTCATATATTATATCATTAGTTTTTTTTTGTCACTAGCTCCAATTCACATTCGATAATATGATGCGCCTGAAAGTTTTGAAGGGATGAAAAAGGACCCCATAGCTCTATGACCTTTCTTTTGTTATCATACCAAATATAATCAAGACCAAGATACTTTGTCAACCAATAAAAACGTTTCCCACCATTTCCTATAAACTTGTATATATCGTCTTCATCATATGACGAAACGTCAAGTTGACTGTAATGTGTGTTTGGGGGGTTGTAAGGAGCCATTTTCTTCTTATACATTCTTCGTACTTCTTTTTTAAGTTATATCATACACGCGGTACATCCTACACCACCATAATTTTCAATACGCTTGGTTGGGGGAGAATATTTGCACATGAAAAAAGCGATTAACATGGTGATAGCAAGGGGTAGTAATAATTTCATTTTTATAATATTGTAATATTTTATTTAAAAACTATAAACTATTTATATGAAAATGTTTTCGGTATCACATCTCTATTCATTACCCATACATGTTTCGCGGAAACGTATGGCTGCATGGCAACCACGGAAAAGTTCTATACTAGATGCACCACCTCCGCCTTCTGTGATAGATACCGAACCATGTTTAGGTGAATATTGTATTAAAGCAACAGTAGAACAGATTGGACAAAATCCAAAAACATACATGGGTTATAGTCAGAATATTGATATAGGTATAAAAACCCTTAATGCATGTGAAAGATTTAAGAGTACTGTTGATAAGTGTACAGAACCTGACATCGTTTTCAAGGGTTGTAAATGTGATGAAGTCATATTCGTGCGAACACATGATGGTGTATTTAGGATGATTCGCTAATTAGACTTATATCCGTCTCTGAATTAGTATCATATTCACTATCGTATTCATATTCATCGTCCGATGAATCTATTGCCTGATAATATGTGTCATCGATCTTAGTAAAGAGTCCAGTATCTTCAAGATTTTGAGCATCATAAAACCCGGCGATCGATTCCTTCGGTACAGTATATGGTATTCTACTAAATCTATAAAACCCTGAACTTGAACATAGACATACCACAGTGTAATCGCATCCTTCGTCACCCACAATTTTCGCAATATCGATGCTACCGTCTTCATATTCAATATCTACTATTTCCCCAATCATGATATTCATGAAGAGAATACAATCTTAAAGTATATTGAAGTATAATCCAAACAATAGTATAAAATGTGAAAATCTGATAACAACTCATTTTATTACATGTGTAAATAATCTTAAAGTATATTAAATGAGAGTAGGTCCCAGGGATGCTGTAATGTTCGATATAGATGATACACTTTTAACTTCACTCAGTGGTCATCTAATAAAACCTGTTTATAACATTTACAAAAATGTAAAACAAATGGGTTATAAAATTATCATTGTAACGGCTCGACCAGCTTTCAGTCCGGTTATTTTATGGACTAAAAACCAACTGAGAAGACATGATATTACATATGACGAATTAATTTTTGCTAGTGCTAATGACAAGGGGTATTATAAACGAACATCTGGATATAATTTTATACTTTCGGTTGGTGACATGGATACTGATCTCACTGATAGTCTATACGCAATTAAGATTTCCACGTAATTTTACATACATGACATGTTACGAATACAGTCATTGGTTCATCGGCGCTACGTGTTTGTAATTCATAATAAGTAGTCTTGAAACCCTTACATTTGTTACATTTAAATAATCCCTTGTAATCTTTTTCGTTAGCAATATTATAATCCTTTGCCATATCTCTTTTAATACCTCGTTCCTTAGCTTTAGCATATGGACCATCTGGCCATAGAACTTCAAGAGGAAGCTCAAATACTTTACTTGTCTTTAACTGACCAGATAAAATCTTTTTTTTTAGCGTCGGCGAATGCTTCAAATTGTTTTGGATTTCTAAAAATTTATGTTTATATCTATTCATATGTCTCTGATTATCTTTAGCTGGTGCATCACAAAGACTTTCTGTTTTTTTAACTGCCCAATTATGTGTAGATTTTTCTAAATTTACACACAATGGGTGTTCTACAGGAAGATCTAGAATTTCCGCGTATCTTTTTATTACAAATTCACGATACATCATTTGCTTATAAATACTATTTTATTAATATCTACTTAGGTGCGTAAATGCTCTTTTACTACATTCACCAAATGATTCTGGGGAACATGTATTAAAAGGGTCAGCCCTCCGTCGAGGATCGTTACGAACTTCGCGCCATTCCTCGTCAAGGAAACTCCTGGGAACATACATTTCGGTTTTATGTAAAATTAAAAACACTATGACCATAGCTATGACAAAACGGATACCTCTATTCATTTATTACATACAAATTTTTTTTATTTACATAATGAAATATGACATTAGCGGTACTCATCCATGAGGATAGAGATAACATAGAAGAAATAAAATTGAACATAAACCCAGATAAAAACGAAATATATAATCTATTATCAGGCAAGGTTACATTTGTAGGACAATGGCCTGAAATAGATGTAGTCATCATTCGGCCTGTACACGGTAGTTGTAAAAATAAAAACACACTTCCATACCCTTTTCACAATGAAGAAATCATGGGTAAAATATTACTCGTTCGCATGGATGAAAATTCAGAACATCAAGACTTCACAAAAGATGAATTTATGGCTTGGGTGGGACGTAAGCCTTACCCCTAAGAACAGCTTGGGTGTATTTCATGCATAACTGAAAATGTGTATAAGCCCAGTCCATCATATTCTTTTCAGTCGTCTTCATTGGGTTGGCGTTAACCACTTTTATCAAGTCGATTTTCTTTCCGTCTGATACATTGGACATAGCATCGTCCACTTCCCTGAGCCATAGCACGTGATTTTCATCAGTCGGATCGAATAAACCTATAAATGACATTTATATATTTACTCACATATTCTTTATATTGTATTCTAAGTTTTCTCTGTACAGAAAATCATCTATGTAACCGTCTATATCCTGACCTCTCATTCTCATAGATAGAAGATCTTCGTATTCAAATTCGTGACAGTAGAAATAGTTTATACCAGTCATGATTGACATGTTATCAAGATCATCCTGGTCCTTGTACACTATATCAAGAAGTTTCATGTAATTTCCTGGGTCGGTTAGTGTATGACCGTCAAGTAATCGAACCTTCACGAAGGGTGTGGAAAGATTGACGGTAGGCCATGTACCAAACCGTGCCTTATGTTCACATATATACGTGGCATACCTCGTGGCGTATTGTCTATCTTTGAAACAAATAAAACGTGGTTTATCGTAAGCATCCAGTATGGTCGCCGTCCCCCCGGATTTAATGCTAATGAAATGGAAGTTCATCTTATTTTATTTTAAGATTTTAAACCTTAAATTATAGTATATGCAGTTTCCAAAAACACAACAACAATGTGTATATATTAGGTCAATTCAATCCCCTAAACCAATTTTGATAGCTACCGGACCCGCGGGATCTGGTAAAACTATGCTCGCATGTCAAGAAGCCATGAGATACCTGAATAAAAGAGTATATGAAAAAGTCGTATTTACACGCCCCACTGTACCAGCCGATGAAAATTTAGGATATTTACCAGGGGATATACATGATAAAATGGAGCCGTGGTCTTTACCACTTCTCGAAAACTGTCACATGACACCCAGGGTTTCAATAGAACCATTGGGTTTCATGAGAGGACGGACATTTAACAACACATTCATAATAGCTGATGAAATGCAAAATAGCACACCCTCACAGATGAAAATGCTCCTGACCCGATTGGGTAAAAATACAAAAATAGTCGTACTCGGAGATGATGATCAAAGTGACATCGAAGGTCTAAACGGACTCGCGGACATCATGAATCGCGTGGATGGTCTAGAGTTTGACTACATAGATTACGTTTCCATGAGCGAAGATGATATTAGAAGACACCCAGGTATAAATGAAATTCTCTCGGTATATAGTATATGAATTCCTTAAGAGAAAGGAAAAAAAAAGAAATAATTGCTGCTAAAAGAAATATAATACCATTGATGTCTGTAGAAGATGTTATTCATACAAGGGGAAAAATTGTAAAATCATCACGTGATATGATCACCATTAAATTAAATAAACAACTTTTAAAAAAACTCGAAGATATATACGCCATGTCAGAAGGTGAACATAGTGAATACGTCGGAGTCATTAGAGTGTCATATTCTGGTAGTGGATATGTAAAGTTCAATACACCTACAAAACACACTAACAAAAACCCAGTGTCTGTGATACCACCCATAAATATACGCAATGAAATGATCATGTATCATTCTCACCCAGTACCAGATGACCCTACGTTGAACAAATCGCTAGTCACATTACCCAGTACAGGTGATTTTGTGTACTATATAGAAAATTATCCTACATTACAGGTAAATGTCATATTAGAGCGTCATGGATATTATCTCATCGATGTTCTCGATACAAGTATTGGTAATAAACCAGATCCAGTCATGGTACGAGACGTATTCTACAGACTTCTTCAAAATAAGGGGATGGATCAATACATGATTCCGTATAGGGTAGGTAATATGGATTTAGCTCTCATAAGGGTATCTATACAAAGTTGGCAAGCTGTCATGAACAATTATATAGATGTAGTGATGCGTCATCGGTTCGGTGTGTCTATCAAATATTATACGTATAATCAACAACCTGAGATTACTCTTGTAAATCCACTGTCTCTTCCGGTGCCCATGTCTCTTGATTAAGTAACATATCCCTCACCGTTTCATAAAGCACTGAACATACTGCCATCTTGTAAGCCAGAAATCCAGCAAAAGTCGCACCATAGTCAAAGTCAAAGGCGAAAGGTGCGTTATTCCACATCGTCTCAAAAATACATGTCCCAATTGGAATATATAATTGTTTTTGAAATGATGAACGTTCTATGGTATCGACATGTCTTTCTAGTAAGGATAGATATACAATTGAAGTCACGGCTCCAAGGGTCGCCGACACACCCTCTGCCGCACCTTGGGTTATGAAATATGAAGCGGATATAGCAGAGCCATACCCGACTGTCGATTTTTTGAGATCCCTTTTCATCTTTTTATAATTAGTAATGTGTGGTGGTGCAGTCTTAGATACTATGATCGACATTATTACTGATTTAAAGGAAGAATTACTTTAATAATGTATATGTCAATACCTAAAGTAATTCATAAAGTCATCATCGTAGACGATGGAAACATTCCAACCATGCCAGACGGAATGAAGAAATCCATTGAGACATGGTATAGAATGAATCCCGGATATAAATTAAAGTTATACTCTGGAAATGACTGTGTTGAATACATAAATAAATATTTTGACGAAGATATATTAATTGCATACAATAAGCTAAAGCCATATTCATATAAATGTGACCTCATGAGACATCTCATACTGTATAACGAAGGAGGGTGGTATTCCGATATACGTCAGGTGTGTCTCGAACCGTTAGATACTTTAAATAAGTTGAACAAAGAATATTATACTAGTGTGGATTGTCCACCTAATCAGTTATGTATGTACACGGCATTCATAGGTTCTATACCTAAACATCCAATTTCTAAAAAAATGATTGATTTATTACTATGGAATGTGAAACATGAACATCATGGTCTTGATTGTCTTTATCCCACTGGACCAGGTGCTTATATGAACGCGGCAATAGACTATGTCAGAGCATACCCGGAAAAGTGTATGATTGGACAACATACGTCTGATGAACATATTCATTTTGGACAATTGAGATGCGTGAAATGTAAATACAATAATGCAAAGGGTGCGGACAATACGGATTTACTAGGAAGCAATGATTACGGTGTTATGTGGAAAAATAGGGATGTATACGTTACTTAGTAATCACATACATATAACCTTCATGTGTATCGTCCGTTATAAACTCAGTGGTTATTCCATTTATTTTAGATAAAATAAAATCTACAACTTTCCAGTTATCAAATATAATAATATCTTCAACTATTAATTTAGAACCCGAATTCATTCGATTAATTAGTGATAAGATTGAATTCACATCAGCTGTAATATGATGAAGTCCGTCTATTACAATGAAGTCGAATGAAACATCTGTAAATAAATTATCTAATTCATTCTTATTCAACTGATCAACTTTTGTAGTTTTGATATTCTCTTCTTCGAATAAAATTTCTTCATCGATATCTGCACCGTATATTTTAGACCCCTTTACAAAATCCATGAAAGCGCGTAAAGAACCACCAGGTGTGGAATCGAAATCTTTATCCTGTTTATAGAAAAACATCGTAGAGGCGATTTGAGGATTTTTAGTACCGATACCAATTTCTAATATATTTATATCATTTTTAGATTGTAAAACATTACTGTAATATTTATAATATGGATGAATAAATTTGTCAGAGCCGTATTTAATAAATAACTCTTTCAACACCTCTTCCCTATCGTTTTTGAAATCATTAAACATTCTAATCGTAGGAGAATATTCAGTAAGATTTATACATCCTAACATGTTAGGAATAAAATTTGCAGCTCCATTAATCCAAAAATACGGATGATCTCTCGCCCCCGTCGACTTAAAATGATTACTTAAATTTCCTATGTCAAGTTCCATATTCAAAATGTGTATGTTTATTCTTTAATTATTATTCAATTTTCTTCTTTTTTGTGTTATTTAGATAAGATACGGCAGCTGCAGTCACTGCTCCCATAGAGAATGATACGACAACGCTCAATGGATCCACATAAGTCATGGGTACTATTATTAATTCTAGCATTTAAACGTATATTATACATTTTCTTTAAATTATTAAGTATTTCCAATGTTAATTGAATATTACACGTGATGGTTTATTTCCATAAACAGCAGCCATATACGCGAAAGTTGAAAATCCAGTGAAATCCCTTTTACCACCGGTTAAAAATAGCAATGGACATTTACTTAAAATGAAAAACTTTAAAAAAACATTATGATATTTATCTAATTCTATATTTTTATCACTATCCTGATCTTGTATATACACACATGGGTTCTTGTCAAGTGTACGTATTTTATCACCGAAAGTCTGAATCAGATCTTTCAAAGTAAACATAGAATCAGAAGATACAAATACTCTACCATGTACAGATGCTATAATACGTTTGAATTTTATCAGACCCTCGTTAGAGCAGAAAAAATGTTCTGGTCCATCACTTCGCTCATCTTTAAACTGTCTGGAATCTTCACAATAAGATCCTCGTCTAATAGACATACCACAAACTACACCGTCTAATATGTGTATATTATCTTGTATCATCTTTTCCATCATGGGCGTAGGACTTATAATATCACGTATTTTTGGGTGTACATATTTTATAGTGTATGGATTCATGAAAATAGTAGCTTCGGGTTGTTTTCCATCATGGGTAACTTTGTTAAATCCATGTATAGTCAAACAATTTGATAATTCAAAATCATAAACACTTTCGTGTAATGATGTACATTCCTTTTGCATAGAAGTGAGTTGGATCAAGAGATTACCTAGACCTCCATACTTTTTAAATACATACTCATGCATGTATCTTTAATATTATTTGTTTTTTTAAATTATTAAAGATTTCGAATTAACATTAAGTAGTAATGAAAATAACGTATTCTATTACAGTATGCAATGAGTCAAGAGAGCTTTATTCACTCATTGCATTTTTGAAAAAGGTAAAAGATCCAGGGGATGACATAAATGTATTATTGGACACAGCTCACTGCAATTCCAATGTTAGAAAAGTATTGAAACATTTTGAGAATGACATAATCGTTAACGAACGTGATTTCGATGGTAATTTTTCAGACCATAGAAATTATCATATCACTACGTGTGTAGGTGAATACATTTTCATGATTGATGCAGATGAGATGCCACAAGAACATCTCATAAAGAACATTAAAAATGTAATTCGTGATACAAACGGAGATGCTTTCATGGTTCCTAGAATTAATATACATCCTGGATACACAAGCGAGTGGTTACAAGCGTCTAAATTCCATGTAAATGAGAATGGTTGGATTAATTGGCCGGATTATAATTGTAGAATCATCAAGAATGCACCTGACCGTATCAAGTTTGCTAATTCTTTACATGAGATGATATCAGGACATAAAAAATTGGTATCATTACGACCCACCCCCGACGTAGCGGTATGGCATATCAAATCAGTGGAAAAACAGGATAGTAGATGGTATAATGGTGATTATATTATACCAGGGGATGATAATTTATACGACAATCTACTATAATAAAATCTATGATATAGTATATGGCTGACGACGGTATTTACACTAACATACCTACTTCTTTTCCAAAGACAAAGAATCTTTTTCCAACATTATTGATTGTGATATTTCTTATCATAGGATGCGCGGTTGGTATAGATGTTCATTCAAATTGTAAGGCGTTACAAGGTGATAAAGTGTATAATAATTTACGACAAGCCATGAACTATGGTGTTACTACTGGTGTTACAACATTATTCATTCTCATTATAATGGAAGCCGGTGCTTTTAACGCAGCAATTATTGGAATAATTTGCGCATTATTCGGGCTTGTTACTAGTGCAATGAGCATAGGTGCTATTACAAAATGTGATGGTGAATTCTCCAAGGATAAAAATATTGCAGTGAAAGTTTTTGGTCCAGTGTCATTAATAGTGTCTATAGGAGCAGGTTTATATTTATCTAGAAAGTTAGTGACCATGTCTGGTTAGTTTTTTACGTTTATGTAATAGACGCTGAAGTATATAAAGCTGAATTACCAAACCTGTGAATGAATACACTGCTGAATAGTTGGCACCTTTTTTAATCTGATATACAGTCCATAAGAGACTACCAGTAATACCTATTAATAGAGATGGAAAACTATACGAACTCACATCATCCCTTTTGTATATATCTACAACGTGTACAAAAAGTTGCCCGGTACCAAGAACAACAGCTACTGTCGCGATTAAATCTTCTGTTTGTAGTTTCATTTATATAATTAAAGATAATAAAATCATAATAATTATATGGAATCTATTATTTTAACATATAAGTCTAAATCACCTGAAACTGATGCTATTGTTACCCGTGCTAACCTTCTCGTGAATAAATATAAGAAGTCAGGAATAAATAAAGAGAATATTTGTGGTTTAGTATCTACCCTTATGATGGAAGTTCATAAACTAAAAAAACTAAATGGTCGTGAAAAAAAAGAATTAGTCATGGACATGATTTATACAGTTATAGAACAGATCGATGATGGCGAAGAGGATAGTGAATTTGAGACTCTTCTCAAATCAATGGTACCCGCCATGATTGATAGTTTTTCTATAATGTTGAAAGTAAATAAGGGTTGTGGTTGTATGAAATAGTATAATGAAGTTTCCAACTCTTGAGTATATGATAGCGTATGGTATCTACACCGTGAAAGATCTTGTCTTACACTCGCACGGTAAATTGAAAAAGCGAAACATCATTCCATTGAATGAATGTGAAAGATGTGCATTCGTGTTCCCGGGATCTATTTGCAACAACTGTTGTTCTTCTTAATAACTAGACCCAATACGGATTCTAAGTTATTTTGATCACGTTTTAACGGTTTTTCACGTTTGAGTCTTAATGGCTCATTTACCCCCGATGCATTCTTTATTTCATACATTTTCGTAGTGTTAGAAGTAATGGGTACTACTATATTAGGGATAGGTTCGGTTTTTATGGGTTGTTGTGGAGCATCGTCTATCAAAACATTTTCACGAAACTGTTCTATTGTAAGATCTCCACCGAATTCAATTAATCTAAATCTTTTAGGTGCAGGTTTAATACTTCCCAATTTACCAAAAAGTTTTTTACGCATCATGATAATATTTCCACAAATAATACTTCCTTTATTGATCCCATACGTATCTAATGCATAACTTTTCATACAACTCCAAGAACAAAATGTACCCGCAGTTGTGAATTTATCTTGTCTTTCGTAATATTTATAAGGCATATTCAAAGGTGTTCCTTTAAATTCGTGACAACACCACCAACACCACATAGATTATTTTGATTACAATATCTTTAAATATTATTATTACTATCACCATCAAACAATGCCCATATACCACCGATTACTATAAGTATTATAAACCCAATTATAAACATTTTATACTTTTCAAAAAAACCCTGTTCCTCTTCCGCTACCTTACCTACATCCGTATTATTTGGCTGATCTCCTGATTCACCTTCGTTACCTTCTTCTTCGTTACCTTCTTCTTCCTCATCATCATCATCATCAAAAAATGGATCATCAAAACCAAGATCTGGTTTTGCGGGTTCGGATGGAGTAGGGCTAGGTGGTGTAGGAGATGGAGGAGGACTAGCTGAAGCAGGAGCTGTTATGTTACACGCAGCTGATATTCGACTACCGTCCACATTACCAGCAGTTATGTTTTGAATACAATTGTTAATGCTAGTTTTACAATTAGCATCCCATCCATCGGGTTGATATTTATCACCAACACACGGTTCGCCGCATGGCATCATGAGTTTAGCAGCTCCCGGGTCACCACCCAATTCAACGAAAGTATTATAAATCGTGTTAGCTCTAACACATCCCGCGGCACTAGGATTATTTTTACATACTTGATCAAATCTTGTTACGTTGTAACATGAACATTTTTCATTTGTTGGGTTACCTTTACAAAAATCTTCATAAATCGACTTTCTCACATTGTCATTTAATTTTCCGCATTGTCCTGTTGTAATATTAGCACCTTTTTTACAATGATTCGTTAATATTTCATCGTATAATCCGGTACCCAAATTTTCCACATTACATATATTAGTTTTAGATATGATATTATCACCCGCTGAACAATATTTTCTACCTAAACTTTTATCTTTATTCCATGTTATACACGTTTTATCATCTGGTAATTCGAAAGTTATGTTTCTGTCTTTACTACAGATATTCGTAATAAGATCATTATACATGGGAAGTCTTGGATCCGAATCTGGAATAGCAGCCCTCACTTGTCTTATTTTGACGGGGTCTTCATCATATGCACATGCGTACCTACCACCATAAGAGTGGTGTCCGAAATATTCGGTGTGTTGTTTAAGTGGATACATGCGACCACCTGCGGGGCAAGGAGGTTTCCAGTTACCTTGTGTTATCTCTATATCATTATTATGAAAGAATGTCCATGTTCCTGAGTTATTTTTATCCAATACATTACCCATCCACCACACGTTATCCTGCTTACCGACCGCCTTTGAATCATACGGTACCTTTTCAATCGTAACACCACTCACCCCACCGTATAATCTATGCAATCCCCATTTACCATCTGAAAAAACACCAGCTTCTTGCACTAGATTTTTATCGGGTCCATGTTCATATGCCACAACTGAATAATTATCCCCACACCCCGTCACATTTATAGCTGTACCCACATCATTTATTATAGCATTATGATAAACATCTCCATCCTTATTAGCTTTATAAATCTGTGGTTGGTTATAGGGATCGCTTTCTTTATCTTTTTCCCATACGTCGTATATTTTCGCCTTACAACCCATATTACGTATATTAAATATAATATATTTTTTTTTATTAATAGACATTTTTAAATTTTTAATATAGTGCGTATCTCATCCTTTTTATTCTCTATCGATAATTCTATAAGTTTTTCTATAGTCTGCTCATCCAGATCATCGGTAAGTTGACCGGAAATAAAAAAAGGTTGTCCTGAAATATCATCGTGAGTGGCTAAAAATTTGGTGATAGCATCATATTTATCGCCTGTAAGTTTTTCAGTACTGTAAGATCTTAAAATCATAATATTCACTATTATCAATAATATTAATATGAAGTTCATCTACTATAAAAAAATATTTTTTTATAGTAAATGGGAGGAAGTTCCAGTAGACAAACTATTGAAACTACACTGAACACTGATGTACTAAATGAGACGATCCAGAATTTTATAACCACAAATAGCCAGACGGTTTCTGCTTCTGGTATGAATATTCAGAAATTGGATGTGAAATTTGGAAATCTAAAAGGTTGTGATTTTATAACAAATCAAACTATAGATTCGGAAGTAGTATCATCAGGTGAACTATCATCTACCGATCTAACAGAACTACAAACTCAGGCAGAATCCCATCTAGAAAATAACGTTGACGCACTTATGGAAAAAATGTCGGGTTTTGGGTCATTACAGTTTGAAAATGATTCACAACAGGATGTCCGACAGAATATATCTAATACTTTAAAAAATGTTACTGAAACCACTTTTGAAACTGATAACTATAACGAGATTGTTTCTTCGGTTATTAATATTCAGAATCAAAAAATCGAGGCTGGTAATTATGACTGCACAAAAGGTGGACAGATTAATTTAAACCAGGATATTAGTTCTAAAGTTATAGCAACAGCTTTGACTGAGCAGCTTGTCGATCGTTTTGTAAAGGATGAAAAGGTGGCTGAAATTATAAATAAAGTCGAAACTGAACAGTCTAACCGGGATGAAGGAGTTGGTGAAGCCACCGCTGCTGCCGCTGAAGGTATCGGTGCTGGCGTTGGAACAGCCGTCAGAAGTATTGGGGAATCCTTTAACGCGGCTTTCGGTGGTGGAGCCGCTGGACCTATTATTTTTGGGATTATAATTCTGTTTATTATTGTTGGAGGTGCGTTTGCATATTATAAGTACAAACAGTCAAAAGGGCGTGGTTATAAAAATAATTAGTTAAAGACTTTCGGGGCAGATAGATTATATGATTCTTAGCATAGATGTCGGGATAAGGAATTTAGCTATGTGTATGTTTGATGATAAAACGAATACAATAAAACATTGGGATGTGTCAGGTATACCACCAGAACACAGAGATGGTACGTACGTATCTCTTCGAAAACATCTCGATGAACGCCCATGGGTATTGGAATCTGACACGGTCCTTATAGAAAAGCAGCCTGACAGGAATAAGAAAATGAAGTCAGTAGAGAACTTTTTACATGCTTATTTTGTTATTAAGGTACCTGATACAACCACGATAATATACGACGCGCGCTTTAAAATACCAGATGTATCTGGACCAGGAAAAGCGCAATATATGAAGAGAAAGAAAACCTCTATAGATCGATGTAAGATATTCTTAGAGACTCATGAAAATAATCATAGTTGGTTACCAATATTTGAAGCCTCAAAAAAGAAGGATGATCTCGCAGATACAGTTATGCAGGCTATAAGTTATACTAAGAGGATAGAACCAGTTGTTAAAAAAGATGTAATTAAACGAATCGTAGCTAGAAAACCTAACGATAATCAAAAGAGGACAAAATATTCTAAACCTAATCTTATATGGATTTATAAAAATGATCCAGAACACATGAAATCAAAAAGATTTTTGAAAGATCTCAAACGTTATTACACTTCATTAAACGAGCTAAAAGAAGATGTTGGTTAGAAATTTCACGTCGGTTCTATACTGCTCGTAAACTCAATATCCTAAAGCCAGACTCGAGTGTCACGAGGAAATCCGTATATGATATTAATCTGAAAGATACGGCATATTGGAAAATGGAAGAAGAGCGAATGAATAAAAATAATATAATACATAAAATGAACACGCTACTCTTACCCAGAGCCTTCTTCACGACGGACCAGGAGAAGCTGAAAAAATTCAGGAAGAAACTTGTTGATGACCGTAAAGGGCAGCTTAAAAATATAAAGCAGAAATTCACTGATATAGCTGACGAAGAGACTAAACGTGCCAAAAAACTTTTTGATGATCATAAAGAGTTCTTCAAACCAGAAAAGGAAACTACTACGTCTATAGATTTTTACGAAAAGTAAATAGCATGTAAATTATTAGTAAAGTCATATATTCTGTCATGAAACCCTGTTCCGCAGCTACCAATGCTGTCAATATAACCACTTGTGAATTTTGTATTTCCTTTCTTGTCTTTTCTAATTTACGAGTCAATGATGATCTCGATTTTTCTAATCCTAATACGGCTGTGCTAATGTCCTTTATACGAGACGGCATCTCTGCCGTGGTACTTAATATTTTATTTATGTCTATAATATCTGAAACCTGCTCCTGAATCAGGGGTTCCAGATATTCATAATATGTAAAGTCGGGATCGAGTTTCACGCATATACCCTCTATGGTTGAGAATGTTTTTGCCAGGTAAATGAATGAAGTAGGCACGAGAAAGGGTTTTTTCTGCGCGAGACGAAGAAGTACCTCGTCCTCCATAATGTCGTTAGCGACGCTGGTACCATCTAGTGTCTCCAGGTAATTGAGTACCGTCTTGAAGAACAGTCTGATATCATCTTTATCAGATGTAGTGGGAAGTATGATTTTTAATTCGATGAGAATATCCACTATACCAGCCGTGTCACGTTGAATGATGCACGCGAATAACTTTTTGAAGCCTTCCATGAGATTATCTGATATAGGTATGACCAATCCGAAATCATAAAACACTATAGTGCCATCTGTTGTAAACCCAACATTACCTGGATGGGGATCAGCATGAAAGAATCCCTTCTCCATGGTTTGTATGATATAAGAGTTTATGAGGGCTTTACACACGGTCTTCTTATTGATGTTAGGATCTGTCAATTCGGTCAATTTATCAGATGCCACATACTCCATGACAATCATGTCATCAGTGCAATACTCGTGGTAGACTTTAGGTACAGTAATCCACTGTATATCTTCCATGGCTTCTCGAAACATTGTGGCATTTTTAATCTCCAAATGATAATCAGTTTCTGATAGAAGATAGTCGACAGACTCCTGTAACACACTGCTCGTACCGGTACCTGTGTCGAATCCAATTCTTTCTAGAAAGGCTACTATCTCCATGAGAGTATCCGTGTCAAATTTCATAGTTTCGTATATATTTGGGCGTTTTACCTTGACTATCACGTCTTCACCAGTTATTAGAGTAGCCCTATGCACTTGACCGATACTAGCGGATTTGTATGGTACATCGTCGAAAGTACGAAACACAGAAGTATCTATGCTATCCATCAACTCAACCGGAGGAACGTCATCCTGTAAAGTTTCCAGTTCCCTAACGAATTCTATTGGGTAAATATCACCCCTGGTGGAAACTATTTGTCCGAGTTTTATGAAAGTTGGACCAAGTTTGATTACATTGTCACGAGTCCACGCCCCCAATTTCGCCTGATCACGCGTAATTGCCCTGCGAACCATGAACTCAGAGGCGAATTTCCATGTTTTATACTTCTGTCCAGGTCTCACCTGTGTACATAGCGTCGCCGCCATATTATATTAAGCATATAAAGATATTGAGCTATAGAAACACAAATGATCAAAGTGCTTGATAATGGTTTCGTGCGTCTTGTCGATCACATGCCTCGAGAAAATCTCGATTCTTCCATCGTCCAGTCAGCACGTGTATCGTATGGAGAAGGTACTAAAACATCGAGAGGTGATAAGGGACTCATTAGATATCTTATGCGTCACTGGCACACTACGCCATTCGAAATGGTAGAATTTAAATTTCATATTAAGATGCCCATTTATATAGCGCGTCAGCATATGCGTCATCGCACAGCGAGTATAAATGAACTTTCCGCCAGGTATTCAGTAGTTCCCAAAGATTACTACACACCCGATGTACTGCGTGGTCAATCGACCGTCAATCACCAGGGATCATGCGGTGAGGCTGTTGTCTCCGAAGAACATATGAATAACATGAAGGAACATCTCGAAAAATCGTTTGAAGTCTACGAGGATCTACTGGAGGATGGATGTTGCAGAGAGCAGGCAAGAGGTAATTTGCCACAGTCGACCTACACGGAGTTTTATTGGAAGATTAATCTTCATAATCTGATGCATTACCTTCAGCTTCGGATGGATGGTCATGCTCAAGAGGAAATCAGGGCATACGCTGAAGCCATCTTCGCACTCGTGGAACCTCTCGTACCCATCACCATGAAAGCTTTTATGGATTTTAGAGTGAATGCTATGCAGTTATCCAGTCTAGAAATCGAAGCTATTAAAAACGGTACGTATATTGAATCACCTGGAGAACGTAGAGAATTTGAAGAAAAGAAAAAATTATTGGGAATTCCGTGATGAAATAATATTTTATACATTAAATAATATATGAGGGTACATATTGTAGGAGCGGGGCCAACTGGTATGTCCATCGCGTGGGAATATGCTAATTTCACGGATCATGAGATTATAGTATATGATAAAAAATCGTCAGTGGGTGGGTCTTGGTGGGAACCTAGTGTTCACACGAGAGATCTTCATTCACATAGAGCTATATTCGACAAAGCGTTTGTAAACACACAAAGTTTATTCAGCGAGATGGGTATATCTTGGGATAAAATGTTTATAAACGATAGTAAAAACGTATACGGAACAATATTTAAGTCTCTTCGACCTAATGATTATTTAAAACTTATTTCATTGAGTGCGAGAGTACTTTTAGATCCAAATGTATACGTGAGCGTGACACTCAAAGACGCTCTCGGTCCAATGTCACCAACTGGTCAAAGATTAGTGGAAACGCTTACATATATCATGGACGGTGTGGGATGGAATACTATGTCCGCCTATGAATTTGTACAAAATTTAAATCATGTCGGATTATCTAAACCACAAACACAAAGGGTGTCTGGTAAAGTGATGTCCGACGCTATGCACGAAGCTTTAGAAAAGGTTGGTGTTTCATTCGTTTTTAATACGGAACTAAAAGATGTAGAATACAGAGACGATGGTTTCGAAGCTACATTCCACAATGGTGAAAAGGTAGATGACGGACTTCTTGTTTTATGCTTAGACAACAACCCCGCTTCAAAACTTATTAAAGACAATTGGGGTCCTAATGCTTCAGAAATAGTTAAAGAAAGTGCTTATGAATGTATAAATGTTTTGATTGATTATGATACACCTATACAAATAGATAACCCATTGAAATTAAGCATGCATTCAGAATGGTCGATAGTTCCTCAAGTTTTATCAGATGGGAAGACCGTTTCGTGTGTTATTTGTCGACTCACAGATGACATACTCACGACTCCACCGGAAGAGTTAAAATTACGCGTGATAGAACAGTTAGGGATTCCTAATAAACCAAGTGGTATTCGAATAGCGTGGGGAACGAAATGGGATGGAAAGAGGTGGCAGTTTCATCAGTCTTCGGGTGTGTTAAGTACCCGAGGACAAGTACCATTCTACGGGAAGAGTAAAAATGTCGCTTTATGTGGTATGATGTCACATCGTCATACACCTTATGCAAGCATAGAAGCGGCGGTAGAGGTCGGAAGACGATTTTGTCAATTTAGAAAACCATTATCACCCATACTCATCACTGATGTTTTAAAGTTATTTATAGTTTTTATATTATTACTAATCATACAAAGATGAGATTTTCGTGCAAAGTACACACACCCATGATTGACTATAATAATAAAAAGTATATACGTTTTTTTATTACTGATGATATAAAACAACGTATAAATTTCGTACATTCTAAAAATAATCTTAAAGGTAGTCATAAGGATATACCATTGGATGGAAATGTCTTAACAGTGAAAGTACCGTTCAAATATAGAAGAGTTATGTGTACATTTGAAGGTGTACCTGTACAAACTCTAAAAAAAGATGACGAAGTTGACGTAGATGTCACTTTCATGGGAGTTTGGTCATACAACGAGTATTGTGGTTATACATGGAAGTTGAGTTATATAAAGTCTTCTAACAAATATATAGTATGACACTCACCCGTACAGGGTATATTGTACCTATATCACTAAATGTTAAACAGGAATTAACTGTTAGACCTATAGTGAACAGCGATTTTGGAGTTGCTCCACCATCATTTAAAGTTTTCAGAGAGGCAAAAAATGGTTTATGTGTCCCGAGATTTTACGCGGAAGATAAATTTGGTAAACCAAAAGAAGATACTAGACCCGAACCTTCGCGTATACATGTCAAGTTCAATGGTAAACTGAGAGATGAAACATTTCAGAATACAGCTCTTCAAAAAGCTATAGAAGCTGGTCATGGTATACTTTCACTCCCATGTGGATTTGGTAAGACGACTGTATCTCTCGCTATAGCATGCAAATTGGGGTTTAAAACTATGATTGTAGTTCACAAGGAATTTTTAGCAAATCAATGGTGTGAAAGAATTAAACAATTCTGTCCAGGAGCTACTATAGGTATAGTTCAACAGAATAAAAAAGAAGTTGAGTGCGATTTTATCATAGCCATGCTTCAATCGTTAGCCCTCAAAGAATATTCATTCAAAGACTTTGATAGTGTAGGAACTCTTATCGTAGATGAGGCGCACCATATATGTGCAAAAGTATTTTCACAATCCCTGTTTAAAATATGTCCACGACATATATTTGGGTTATCAGCTACACCTAATAGAAAAGATGGTCTCACTAAAGTACTTCATTGGTTCATGGGACCAACGTTTTTTGCAGTAGAAAGAGAAAATCAGGCACAGGTTGATGTATTTCCAATAGATTTCACCTGTAGTAGATTTAATGATCCCCCGCCATGCACTAGATTCGGAAAATTATCACTACCCACCATGATTACGGAACTCACTGAAATGCAAGATAGAAATACACTCATTATTAGTACAGTCAATAGCGCTATACAAGGTACTAGACAAGTGCTTGTACTCAGTGATCGTCGCAGTCATTGTGAATGGTTACATAGAAAATTCAAAGAAAGGTCAGGGTTGTATATGGGTGGTATGAAGGAAGATGAACTCACGAAGTCAAGCGAAAAACAAATCATATTTGCCACTTATAGTCAAGCACACGAAGGTCTGGACATACCTAGTTTAGATACAGTCATATTGGCAACCCCTAAATCAGATATCGTACAATCCATAGGCAGAATTATGAGAGAGACACATGGTAAGAAGAATAATCCGAGGATTTATGACATTATCGATCATTGGTCGGTGTTTAATACAATGTACCATAAAAGAGTACGTGTGTATGTACAAGGTGGTTTTAATATTCCAAATATTCCTAAAAAGGATACAGATGACTTCCCGAAAGGAAAATGTCTCATACAAGTATAAAGATGCCCTGTTCAATAGGAAGATCAGTTCAAAAGTACAGGGGAAGTGTCGTCATTGGAGATGGCTCAGCATCTAATCTTCAGCAAGTTACAGAAAATGGTAATACAACGACATTAAGCATAGTAACAGATGCATTTTTTATAGGTGATGGTGGTTTATTAACAAATGTTGGTATTAGTAATATATCACTCGAAAATGTTACTTTATATGGTAATACAACTTCCCATAAGATCCAGTTTCAAAATACACTTACATCTTGGGAAGCTCTAGGTAATGTAATAGTATACGGGGGGTCTTATTTCGGTGACGGATCCACTCTCTCCAACATGGTAAAACTTTCTGATTTTGAAGATAATGTCGCGAGAATTACAAATATAGAAACTTTTAGTTTAGGAAATGTACAAAGTAATATAATAAATTTGGAATCTAATGTCGCGATCCTGAAAAATGATGTAGTGAGGATAGATACAGATATTGACAATTTGCAAGGGGATGTAGTGAGGATAGATACAGATATTGACAATTTGCAAGGGGATGTAGTGAGGATAGATACAGATATTGACAATTTACAAGGGGATATAGTGAGGATAGATACAGATATTGACAATTTGCAAGGGGATATAGTGAGGATAGATACAGATATTGACAATTTGCAAGGGAATGTCGTAAGACTTGAAAATGATGTCGATTTATTACAGGGGAATGTTCTAACAATAGAAAATGATATTACTATTTTACAAGGAAATATTATAACGATATCAGATGATTTAATAAATTTAGAAGGAAATGTTTTAAGATTAGAAGCCAATAATATTGTCACATGGTCGAAGATTACTTCATCTGAACAAAGAATTGAAACAATTGAAGAAAACCCTATTATTTCAAATAGTTATTCTACCATAACAAGTGGATTTAATCAAGGTGATCTCATCTACGCTATTGGTGATAATATGTTATCTCAATTGAACGTGGGATCAGTTGGTAAAATTATAAAATCATCGGGTTTGGTACCGTATTGGGCAGATGCACAATTTACAGTAAATAATAATTACACGTACATAAATGTAATATTAACCTGGATTCAGCGAGGATTAGATATAGATGGAACTATAACTAATGGAAGATTCGGTACATCAGTTTCCATGTCATCTGATGGGAGTATAGTGGCCGCCGGAGAACCTGGTACAGGTAATGTAAAGATATATTCTTGGAATGGGACCACATGGGGAACATTTGGAAACATACCCGGTTCACAAACGTATGAAAGCGGAACTTCTATAGATTTATCCGCAGATGGACACACAATAGTTATAGGTACACCGGGTGGAACTGGTTCGGTTAGTGTATATAGATGGAGTTCTGGGGTGACATGGAACCAATTAGGTAATACATTAGTTGGTAGTAGTAAACGTAGTGGTTTATCAGTAAGTATATCTTCTGATGGTAATACCATTTTAGTCGGAGAACCAGGAAACGACTACGATATAAATTCATTTAGTAATGACTATGGAGGGGCTACAGTTTACAATTGGAACGGTACATCATGGAATATACTTGGAAGCACCATTACAAGCAATGCACCGGGTGAATTAAATGGGTTTTCTGTATCATTGTCAAATGATGGAACAGTATTGGCTTTAGGTGAACCTAGGCATGATACTAACCTTTTTAAAGTAGGTCGAGTCCGAGTTTTCCAACTGACTACTCCAGGTAATATATGGGTCAGCAAAGGGAGTTATTTACTCGGTTTAGAATCTGGTGAACAATTTGGATACGCTGTATCCTTATCCGGAGATGGTAATACGTTGGCGGTAGGAACACCATTTAGTGATAAAAATGGTATACAGTCAGGTGTTGTAAAAGTGTATAGATGGAATGGAGGAAATTGGGTTCAAAAAGGTGTAGACATCAATGGTATTATGATTGGTGACTGGTTTGGTAATTCTGTAGCTATGTCATATGATGGAAATTCAGTAGTAGCCGGATCTATTTTAAGTGATGAAAACGTTGTTGATGCGGGACAGATACGAGTTTTTAATTGGAAAGGTACAGTTTGGGAACAGGTTGGGTATAGTATAAATGGTGAATTTACCGGTGATAGTAGTGGGACGTCAGTATCTATGACTGATGATGGAAGAATGGTATCATTCGGCGCTCCTTATCATGACAATAGTAAAGGTCATGTTAAAATTTATACGAGTGAAATACTTGCTTCTGATAGAAATTATGATGATGAAATAATACAACTTAATTCAAATATAGAAGAATTAAGAATTTCCAATCTTAACACACATGTTCAATTGACTGTTATTGATAATAGGTTAGATATATTTGATAATCATATTTCTAATATAGATACTGATATTAATACTTTAAAAAATAATGAAATAGTTAAATATAGTTATGGAATTACTTCTGGATTTAACAGAGGGGATTTAGTTGTAGCTACTGGTGTAGATAATTTAGGTGTTTTACCAGTGGGATTAAGTGGTCAGGTGTTAAAAACAGATGGGGTTCAGGTATTCTGGGGTGAAGATATCGCTGGAACGGGTGGTACGGGGAGTCTGTTGGGGCTTCAAGAAGTTACGGAAAATAATAATCAGACAAACATAACCGTTCGCTTATTAAATCCAAACACATCTTTATATGCTAGTGGATTGGTAGACGGAGCCTTTTTTAGAGGAGATGGTGGTTTGTTATCAAATATAAATTCGTCTACAACTCTAGATGATGTTTGTACAAATAGTAATATCACAAGTAGTACTATACAACTCACAAATGTAGGAACTTCGTTGGTCGCATCTGGTAAAATTATAGCGTCTTCTTTTGAAGGAAGTGGCTCACAATTGACAGGTGTAGCAACTTCTTCGCAATTGTTTAGTAATTCGCTTAGAATTACAAATTTAGAAACATCTAACAATGCAATCTGGAATATACCTATCATATCAAATAGTTATAATAGTATAACAACTGGATTTGTGAAAGGTGATTTAATATACGCTTTAGATACTAGTCAATTGAAAAAATTAGCTATAGGTAATAATGAAGACATACTCACTGTAGAAAACGGTGTACCGTCATGGAAGTCACCGGGATCGGGTACAAGTATACCTACCATTACAGTTAACGGTAATTATACTGGTATATCTAATACAAATCCAGAAAATACACTTCACGTAGGTTCTAAACTAATTATAGATGAGAATAGTGTAGATACAATTTATGTCAGGGGAAATGTATTTATTTCAGATAATCTTGAATGTGTCAATAGTATAAAAACGAACCAAATAGCCATTAATAATTTAATACTTAGAAATGCAGAAGTAGCTGCAGAAAGACCGCCTAAAAAAGTTTTTATTAATTAATAGTAAAAATGAATGAATATGAATATACCGGGATATCCACAAGACCTGATATTACCGGATTTACACAAGTAGCAGGAACTGGTGGAGGATATACTGGTGGATACAATACGGCTTTACGAGTAGCTTCTAATTTCGATGGTAGTAAGGTTGCCGTATCCGACGAATCTAAGGGTACAGTTACTATTTATGATTATGTAGAAACGACAAATACATGGTCGATTAAAGCCGAACTCACAAGTGGCTCTCCTTATACTTCAAATGGATTTGGTGTTTCTATAAGTATGGATTGGGATGCTGAAAGAATCGCTATTGGAGCGCATGGTATATCGACCGTGTATACATATGACTTTATTAATACTACGTGGGTAGGACCTAGAATAATACAAGGTGATACTGGATCTGATTTTGGGTACTCTGTATCACTAGCCGCAAATAGCCCTGATCTCTTATGTATAGGCGCTCCTAAGTATAATAAAGTGTATATATACAACGATATACAAGCTAATTGGAATCGGGTTTATGTAGATGATGGTTTAACAATTTTAAGTCGTATACCTGAAACCCCAACTTCTAATATCATACTAAAACCTGAATATAATGCTTATGGTTATCATGTAAACATGTCCCCATCCGGTGAGTACGTCGTTGCAGGTGCACCTGGTACATACATGTCTAATATATTGACTAGTAATATTCTTTACATAGAAAGTGGTGGTACATTAAGTAGTCCACCACTAGGTATAGATTATCCTTTTGGAACAAACGGAGATGCCGTTCTAAACGGAGTGTATCCAGATCAAATGAAACACGTTGGTAATGTCAGGGTTTTAAGTAGAAACGGTGATACATGGTCTCCAGCAACATCAATAAGATTAGGTCAAGATATACCTGGAGATCCAGAAAATTATATTTTAGGAAGTAATTATTACCCCGGATATGTAAATAGAGGAAATAGTACTACGAGTACTGGATGGTGTATGCCATCGTTTGGATGGTGTACACATATAAAAGATGAATACGGTCAAAATAATGATATTGTTATAACCGTTTCATCCCCTACTTATACATGGGGTCGTGATAGGGCATTTTATTCCGGAAAAATATCACGCTTTATATATTCTAGTGATATAAATGATTGGAAACCATTCGGTTATGATTTAATATCACAATTTAAATCTTCTTTGTATGGTCATTCATTTTCAATGGATTATGATGGAAAACGAATAGCGATAGGCGCACAAGCATCCTTTCAAGCTGATTATTATAATTCAGTTTTACCACCTGGTAGAATACACGTGTTAGAATGGACAAATGATACATGGGATGAGGTGCAGCCTAATATTTTATTAACTCGAAATTTTAATGAAAGATTAGATCGAGTAGACGTATCGATAGTGAACGGTAAACATGTGTTCGCTACATCTAAACAGTATGGCACGATGTATACTAAACGATTTGATTTGACTCAAAATTTTATTGGAAATAGTAGATTTTCTGGATATATATCATCGGATGTAATTAAAGTTGGAACTAATAATGGTGACGAAACTAATAATACAAAGAAGATAATAGAATTCGGTGGTACAACAGGTGATCAATATTTTGAATATGCGTCTATAGAAAATAGAAACTTACAAAGAGAAGGTAAATCTGAATTACTTTTATTAAAACGTTCGGGTGATGTATTGTTTCCAGATGTACTCAGGTTAAAAGGTAACGAAGTGCATCTTGATACTATTCAAAGTGGGCAGGGAACAGTGGTAACTAGAAATTATAACTCTGACACGAACACGTATGAAAGATTTCGGGTATACAAATTGTCTGAATCAAAAGAATATCATAGACCATCTTTAATAATAAATACAGAAGGTAATGTATGTATTACTCCATTCGTAAATCAGGATTTACATTTACCAAAATCATGGTATGCTGGTAATCGTGATACATCTCCTTGGTACAAGGGTTCATGTGAAGCAAAGGGTATGTTTGATGTTAATGGAGATACATACATGAGAGATAGGCTGAATATTAATTATTTTGATAAAAGTAAATATATAGATACATGGGTAATTGAACCAAGTATTTTTTATAATACACGGAACTATAATGTACTATATTTAGATCCATTGGATACTAATCGTAAACTCGTAAGATCTGAATGTAGACCATTTCAGAATAATATAGTCACCCTTTTTGGGGTTGTTGAAACAGCCTCTGGAAATGGACAAGTAAATTATTTAGAAAATTACAGAGGTTTTGAGTTCGTTGATGATGGTAAAATAACAACTGTATCACATCTAACGTTTAAAAATTGTAGGACATCGTTATGGATTCTTCTTAATAATTCTCAAAATACATATCTAAAAAGTACTTTATTTTCATTGTATCAGGATAATAATAGTAGAATTACAGTTTCGCTTACAAATAATGGTATAGATATAGAATATGAAAAATTAGGAACTGGTGGTGTAACATTTAATTTTTTTTCCAATATCAACTTTTCCCCTAATATATGGTATAATTTACAGTTTCAGTTACCACTAGACGAGGAACCACAAAATACAAATCCAAATAGTGATAACGCGTATATATCTTTATGGGTAGACACTGTAGAACAAACATTAACATTAACTGGTGTACCTACACCTTTGCGTATGGCAGGACAACTTGAACTCACACTTGGTGGAAATACCGAAAATATAATTATTGGAATGTTTATGCATTGGAATGTTTATGCATTCACTGACTCCACAATACCAAATCTTTCATTCACAGATACTAAAAATGCTGCTATTAAAAGTATATATGATTACGGACCTCCATCCGAAATGTTAGTAGTAGGTGGTGATGGGGTTATTTCAGGTAAATTGGGTATAGGTACGAACAATCCCAACGAAGAATTAGAAGTTGTTGGAACTGTACTTGTGAATGGTGAACAGGGTGGTGTTGTTGTTGATGCAGCTGGTTTAAAACGTTTTGGATTTATGAAATATGCTGGTACGGGTGCCGCATTGGTTCATGCTAACGATCAAAGACTGGATTTTGGAAGATCTGATACAGGTGATGTCACGACTACTACTACGTTTACTCCAGAATTAACAATTGCTTCGAATGGTAAAGTTGGTGTGGGTACCGTGAGTCCGAACGCTCCTTTACATGTAAATGTATCGGGTTCTTCTTCTGATCCGTCGACAACAGGATTGTACGTGTATAATCCAACTAATAGTGCTGGTCAAGATTCTTCTGTATCTATACGAGTAGCTGGATCAGCGGCTGGTGACCCTTTTTTAAGTTTCGACATTTACGGTGAGGCGGGATGGGCCTTTGGTATGGATAATTCCGATGGTAATAAAATGAAACTCGGTTCAAATTGGAACAGTGTTTCTAATAATACAAAATTAACTGTAGATACTAATGGATATGTAGGTATAGGAGTAACCAACCCACAAACTATTTTACATTTACCTACGTACGGAGTTTTCCGAATAGGAGATGGCGTCAACTGGTGGGACGATAAAAAAACTATAATAAAAAATAGTACTTCATGGAGTTTAGGTCAATTAAATGGCTATACATTAAATTCCGGGGCTGGATCTTTTTCGACGGGTGGTATCACCGACTGGTCAATATGGGAAGCATATACAGGTGAAGCTGCTACCATAGCTATAAACGGTGACACTATAGCCATGTCTAGCCCCGCTGACAACGAAACCATCAACTATTATGATGAAGATACTGCTTCACGAATATGGTATATTAGTACAAGTGGTAACATTATATCAACTTCAGATATTAGAAGAAAAACAGATATACAGCCATTTACATGCGGAAACAGCTTGGAATCATTTAAAAAGTTAAACACCGTAAATTATAAACTAAAAAAACCGGATAAAGTGACCCGCGAAACTAAAAAATACGATGAAGTTCATTCTGGATTTATAGCTCAAGAAATATTAGAAATATTTCCTGAATGTGTAAAAACTGACAGTGATGGGTATCATTCACTTGATTATAGGAAATTTACATTAATAACTATAAATGCACTCAAAAAAGAAATAGAAAAAAGAGAACAATTAGAATCTCAACTCGCGTCTGTTCTCGCGCGTCTGGATGCCCTCGAAAATAAGTAATTGGATGTCACTTATTTGAAGGTTATTATATATAAAAAGATACTATAGTATTTAATTATTTTTTTATAGAATCCATAGCCGCCAAAGCCAGTACACCGACTATGAAAAACATCACCACATAGTTACATTCAGTGGTTTCGGCAGACTCTCGATTTACATTCATTTTTCGCTTTACTGGAGGAGTCACTGGATCTGGTGTCTCATCAAATTCAATCGGACAGTACGCTATCATTTATATTATGATTACAAATTAATTTCAACTTTCTTTTTACGTCCAGCTCGTTTTGTCTTTGCATTTGACACCTTGACCTCTTTAATATCATCCTTACTCTCTGGTAATTCATCGTCAGCAACTATATCTGATATATCATCGTCGTCGTCATCATCATCATCAACCGGAAGAGATGACTGTTGTCGCGATGTATTCATTGGTGGAGCTGGGGGCATCATTATACCCCCCATTAGACTGGATATATCTAGTCCAGGTCCTTTCATCTCATGGCGGTCATTGTTTTCAGGTGACCTAGGTGCATTTTGCATTGTATTTTGAACCGCATTCATCATATTTTGCATGAGATCTGGGTTTTGCTTCATGACATCATTTACATTGGGCATAACCGATTTGAACATACTATTCGTGAGATGAAACATCATGGCACTTCCACCCAACATCATGATGAGTCGCACTTCGGGTGCCATTTTCATATTACCACGATATTTCACATATAACTCTTCAAATACTTCGTCGTAATCATCTACGCTTTCCATAACATTTTCAGACCATCCATCTAATTGTATCTCAAAAGGATTATAACGTTTATTTAAGAACTCTAAACCCGTGACACATGCAATCAACATACGTCTCGAGAACTTTACAGATTTATCGACTTCGATACTATAAGTTATACGCTTCACCTCAGTACGAAGTTCGTCTATAGACGAATATATAGTGAGTCTTTTATTCACCGTAAACCCCTTCTTTTCGAGTCTTCCAAGTTTGTTCATTAAATCTGCTTTTTCCTCATCAATGGTGTTATATCCAGGGGATGGTTTTTCATCTTCTTCAGTAGGTCCTTCATATTCATTTCCAGGATTATCATACTCGTCTGGTTCATTTTCACCATAATCTATTGGATCTTCATGCTGAGGTGGCGGCGGTGCGCTCTGTTTCATTGGATTAGCAAATTCGTTAATATCCTCTTGGTACGATGGTGGTGCTGACCTTTCAGGATACGAACGACCTCGTGTCATCTTTTGTGGTTTTGGAAAATTCAATTGAATCTCATCCATCATCGCCTGTTCGTGTTCATCGAGTTTCATATTATGTGAATCTCCTCGGTCGAGTATAATTTCACCGTCCATTACTCTCTATTATGAAACTATTCTTTTATCTTTAACGCACTTTATAATAAAAAAAATATTGACACACTATAAATGAAACTTAATTCCACAAATCGTAGTACTCTTAATGCCGTCGCCGTGATCGTCATCCTTCTTGTTATTATCATGTTTATGAGACCCCCCCGTGATCCTACAGTCAGTATGTATCAGCCCAGGGAAATCGTCACAACTATAAAGAGTGACAAATCTATATTCGGTCTTCCCCGCAGCACGGATTGTCTCGCCGGTCCTACGAAGGAGGCAGACTTTTACAACATAGATGTCCAAGGTATCTGCGGTGGTCAGCAGCTCGTTAAGGATCATGCTAGCTATGAAATCGGCGATGGAATTGGCGGTGTTTTAATCTGAGTTAATATAAATGTCTCTCGTGACCGCACCACAGCCGACAATACCTGATTTTGAACATGAATACCATACTATAGTTGTAGATACATTAGACCAGCCGAGTAAAAATACATTTTCAGTGTTTTTACAGCAGCCTATAGAGAATATTGTTCAGGCACGTCTCACAGCTGCGCAGATACATACAAGTTCCTCTAACGTATGTCACATTTCTATAGAAGAGTTAGATACTAATTTTAGTCAGCGGGCAACATCAGATCTACAGGGGCAGTCTACACTTACCTCCCTGAATAGATCATTTGCTACACTATTATGCGATGGGTCGGGTAATTTTAATTTTACAGATAACTACCCAATCGTGCAACAGTACATCACACCCATAAGAAAGCTTGGGCGTTTGTCATTTACCTTGAAAAATCAAAATGGTAATACCATCCCGGGAACTACAGACAACTATTTCATATTACGATTCGTCACAAAGTCACCGAACCTTCCAGGGCGTTAGTTTGTATATTTTTTAACCTGTATTATTATAAATGTCCTCTGGAATAGTCCAACTCATAGCCATCGGCGCTCAAGATGAACATATCGTGGGCGAACCCGAAATTTCCTTCTTCACATCAACTTTCAAGAGACATTCCAACTTTTCACAGTCCGTCGAAAAACAGACGATTCAAGGAGCTGTGAAAGGTAACTCTATGTCTACCATAAAATTCGAAAAAAGTGGTGATTTATTGGGTTACACCTATTTCACCCTAGATGACTTATCTCAGGCATTGGACATTCAGCGATGGGATAGAATCATTGATCATGTAGAACTCTTAATAGGTGGACACATCATAGATACTCAAGATGCTATATTCACCGAAAAGATTGCCATAGATACATTTGCTCAAAACGTATCAAAAAGCTCAAACGGCACACATCCCGGTGTGAGCGCTAGATCCTATTTTTACCCGCTTCGTTTCTTCTTCTGCGAGGGACCCCAGTCAGCTATACCCATCGTAGCTTTACAATATCATAACGTGGAACTTCGTATTCATTGGGGTCCTGATGCTGGAAACTACAACGTAGAAGCCTACGCTAACTATTATTACTTAGATAACGAAGAACGAGGGAATATAGCGTCACGACCGCATAACATACTCATCACTCAGGTTCAAAAGAATATTCCATCGGGGGAACTCATACAGGAATTAACCTTCAATCACCCCGTCAAATATCTCGCATGCTCTAATACTTCTTCTGAGGGTGCTCTTACATCTACAGATAATAAAATCAAATTAAGCATAAACAGTGTTGATATTGGAATATATAAATGGGCCAAGCCACATTTCATAGACATCATGAACTATTATCATACAAACTTCGTGACGAGTCCAGATTTTTTCTTATATTGCTTCTGTCTAAACACAAGCTCATTACAACCAACAGGAACACTTAACTTTAGTAGATTAGATTCAGCAAAGATTCATAGTCAGAAAAAGCCAATTACAGATCCAATATACGCAGTAAACTATAATATTTTACGGGTTGATAACGGTATGGCAGGGCTTATGTATGCAAATTAAAATGCATTGTTATAATATAATGGTGAAAAATCTAAGTACAGTTGAGAGATCAACTAAAATTAGATTTGGTAAAAATTGTACGGATGATCAGGCAGATAATACGATTGTATTTAACGCATCAGAGGAGGAAATAAATGCTGATCGCCAAGGTAGTGTATACATGACTCCTTTAAGACAATTATTAGATAATAATCAAACATTTCTAGCTTATGACAGAGAATCTAAAGAAATACTCGATTCAGGATTAACAAAAAGACAAGCTTTTGGTGTACCTACGTTAGATGAAGTAGTTGCTACAGGTAATGTTACATCAAATGGTATAACTGTCGGTTCGATTATTGCATTTGAGGATAGTTCTTTTAATGCAAATTTAACAATTTCACATAAAACTACTACAAACGACATGACAGTATTGAGTTTGCAAAGTAATGTTATACCACTCGTCGATTCTAATAATACATTTATCAATTCCAAGATATCACAACCGTCCGAAACACTTGTTAATGTAGAATCAGGCATGAATGTTTATGGTAACGTCATAGTATCAGGTGATACTACTGCCACCAACGTCATAGTAGACGGTTTTTTTGGAGAAATTAAAGGTTCCAATGCCATTTCAGCATCTGATATAACCGCCACCAACGTCATAGTAGACGGTTTTTTTGGAGAAATTAAAGGTTCCAATGCCATTTCAGCATCTGATATAACTGCAACCAACGTCGTAGTAGATGGTTTTTTTGGAGAAATTAAAGGTTCCAATGCCATTTCAGCATCTGATATAACTGCAACCAACGTCGTAGTAGATGGTTTTTTTGGAGAAATTAAAGGTTCCAATGCCATTTCAGCATCTGATATAACTGCAACCAACGTCGTAGTAGATGGTTTTTTTGGAGAAATTAAAGGTTCCAATGCCATTTCAGCATCTGATATAA
>Ga0209653_1000588_pt1 | contig 31638 bp, 32 predicted proteins | sample SaaInl6LU_22_DNA_FD_184644 | JGI IMG/M metagenome (GOLD analysis project Ga0209653, IMG submission 184644) | Marine microbial communities from expanding oxygen minimum zones in the Saanich Inlet - ESP_116LU_22_DNA (SPAdes) (version 2) | ecosystem: Environmental > Aquatic > Marine > Intertidal...
GAGAGAAAAAACAGATTTACTTCGAAAGCCCAGAAACAACCGAAGTTAATGCGATTGCTGAAGAGCATAATGATTTTGCTTTAGCTATAGAAGGAAGTAAAGATCCTAATGTTAGCTTTGAACATGGCGCAAAGGCACTAGAGGTAGCTCAAGCGATTATAGACAAACTTGAATTTTAGGCAATGAGTGTATCTGCTGCTATAGAAAATTTCAGAAAAGAAATACCCCAAAATGTTACACTAATTGCGGTTTCTAAAACTAAACCTATCTCTTTGATTCAAGAAGCCTATGTGACTGGACAAAGAGATTTTGGAGAAAATAAGGTACAAGAATTAGTAGAGAAACAAGAAGCCTTACCTGATGATATTCGTTGGCACATGATTGGCCATTTACAAAGAAATAAGGTCAAGTACATCGCCCCTTTTGTACACCTGATACATGGGGTAGACAGCTTGCGATTATTGAAGGAAATTAATAAGCAAGGAGCTAAAATCAATCGATGTATCCCAGTACTACTTCAAGTTCATATTAGCCAAGAAGACACAAAATTTGGTTTTGATTCAAACGAATTAAAAGAAGCTGTAAACGAATGTAAAGTTCTTGAATGGATTAAACCTTGCGGTCTTATGGGTATGGCTACTTTTACATCAGATTTGGAGCAGGTTCGTCGTGAATTTCAATGGTTAAAAGGTTTATTCGACGAGTATCAATCTAATTTCGGTGAGAACCCTACCTTATCTATGGGTATGAGTGGAGATTATAAGGTTGCTATAGATCAAGGAAGCACAATGATTCGTATCGGAAGCAGTTTATTCGGAAGACGATGAACTATGCGATCGTAGACATAGAAAGCACTGGAGGGGCCTTTAATGAAGAAGGCATTATAGACATTGCGGTTCTTCGGTATGAAGGGAACGAGCTAACCGATCAATTCCATAGTCTAATAGATCCTGAAAAATCCATTCAACCTTTTGTGAGTAAACTCACAGGTATTTCGCCTTCAATGGTTCAGGGAGCTCCAAAATTCTATCAAGTCGCCAAGCGTATTATTGAATTAACCGAAAATGCCATTTTAGTCGCGCATAACACCCAATTCGACTATAAAATCTTACAGCTCGAATTTGACCGTTTAGGGTACAGCTTTGAAAGAAAAACGCTTTGTACTGTCGAATTATCTCAAAAACTTCTTCCAGGTTTAGAGAGCTACAAACTAGGTAAATTAACCAAAGAACTAGGAATACCTTTAAGTGATCGGCACAGAGCCTTAGGTGATGCAGAGGCTACCGCTCTTTTACTAAAAGTTCTAATCAGCAAAGAAGGTGCTGAAAAAGAGCTTAATTACTTAACCTACAGTGAGAAGGAATCAGACCTTAAGCCATCACACATTCATCTTGTTCGAAGATTACCCGAAGCTTCTGGAGTTTATAAACTCTACAATGCTAAATCCGAGCTATTGGAGTGTGGACATGCAAAAAATATCAAGAATCATGTGAGTAATCTATTATCCTCTCTTTCGATTCATCAAAATTCTATTTACAAATCTGTAAAACGTATAGAGACCGAACTCTGCGAGAGTGAGCTATACAACGCAATGAAGGTTTTACAAGTTCAGTTCTCTTTAAAACCTAAAAAGCGATTCAATCTTAAAATAAATACTTCTTCTGCGATTCCATTTCCGAGTGAATTAGGTCTATTAATTGATAAGGGAAGAACAGAAGGAGAGCACGCTGTTTTTCTTATTGAAAATCAAAGAATTAAAGCAATGGGATTCTACGATCTCAACTACCAAATGACCAATAAAGAAGTACTCGAGAAAAGACTTTCACCTGTCACCCCAAATAAATTGAACGAGCTCATACTCTCAACGTATCGATCGAAGAAGAATTACGAAATCGTTTGTATTGAATAATTTTATCATTCATATAGGCGGGCCAACTGCATCTGGAAAGACTTCTCTTGCTATCGAGCTAGCGCTCTTATTAGGAACAGAGGTTATCTCAAGCGATAGTCGACAGTGCTACAAAGAAATGAGTATCGGGACGGCTGTACCTACCAAAGATGAACAGTCGAAGGTTTTACATCATTTTATTCACTCTCATAGTATACACAGTCCTTTAACCGCTGGGAGCTATGCTTCTGAAGCAGGACACCTAGTTTCATCACTTTTAGAGAAGTACGGTTCTGCGATTATTGTTGGTGGCAGCCCGTTATACGGTGATGCTTTATTGTATGGTCTAGATGATTTTCCGAAAGTAGACGAAAGCATTTTGGAGCAATTATCTAAACAATCATTAGAGGAGCTAAGTCATCAGATTGAAAAATTAGATCCAATCAGTGCTGAAGAAATTGATCATCAGAACCGAAGAAGATTAGAGAGAGCCCTCTCTATATGTCTTCAAACAGGAAAAACCTACAGTTCATTTAAAAACAGAAAGAGACCCAAGCCTTTTGAGAATATCCTCGAAATAGGGATCAATTGGGAGCGCAATTTACTCTATGATAGAATCAATAGTCGTGTAGATCTGATGTTTCAATTGGGATTACTGTCAGAAGTCCAAAGTCTAATTCCTTTTAAAGATCTGAAACCACTTCAAACGGTGGGTTATAGTGAGTTATTTGAATACTTCGAAGGGAAGTGTAGTCTAGATGAAGCGACTGTAAAAATAAAACAGCACAGTCGAAATTTCGCGAAACGTCAACTTACTTGGTACAATAAGAAACCAGAATTTCGTTGGTTTAACCCAGGTAGATTAAGTGCAAAGAAGGTGCTTGATCAATTAGGCGTGAACTACTAAACGAAAGCCTTCTCCATGAATATTCAAAATCTCAACCTTAGAATCTTGCTTTAAATATTTTCTAAGCTTCGCAATGTACACATCCATGCTGCGTGAGGTAAAATAATTGTCATCTCTCCAAATTTGGGTGAGTGCTAACTCTCTTGGCATCAAATCATTAAGATGAAGCGCAAGCAACTTTAATAAATCATTTTCCTTTGGGGAAAGTTTAATAGGATCCTCTTTCTTGTAGGTAAGGAATCTCAACTTTGCATTTAAATGAAAATCTCCAATTTGAAAATCCGTTTGCTTTTGGCTTACGGTCGTCTGAGAACTTTTTCGCTTTAATAAAGTCTTAATCTTCGCTAGTAAAACCTCCGAATCGAACGGCTTGTTTAAAAAGTCATCCGCCCCTACCTTGTACCCTTGAAGAACGTCCTCTTTCATAGATTTTGCTGTAAGAAAGATGATAGGAACCGATGTATTATCTTCTCTAATTTCCTTGGCTAGCGTATACCCATCTTTATATGGCATCATCACGTCTAAAATGCAAAGGTCATAATCTCCCTTTTTGTATTTGTCAAACCCTTCCATTCCGTTCTTTGCAAGAGTAACTTGAAAGCTATTGAGATTGAGATAATCTCTTAGAACAATTCCGAAATTAGGGTCATCTTCAACGAGTAAGATATTCTTAGCATCAGCCATATTTGGGTCATTTTAGTTTTAATTCAACATAAAATGTAGTTCCAACTCCTTTCTCACTATCTACCCGAACTGTTCCTTGATGTGCTTCTATAATCTGTTTCACGTAGGCTAAACCTAAGCCATGACCTTTAATTAAATGTAAGTTTCCACTAGTTTCCCGGTAAAACTTATCGAAAGCTTGTTTCAAGGTAGTTCGACTCATCCCTATTCCATTATCAGAGAGTTCGACTACAATTCTGTGATCAATTACTCTAGTTGAAATATGCACTTCAGGTGCTTTATTTTCATCGGTGTACTTGATCGCATTATCCAATAAATTAATAAAAACATGTGTAAGATGCATCGCATCTCCTTGAACCATGTCTTTTACCGCATCAAGCTTAACAACAATTGTGCCATTTCTCTCATTTGAAATTAGATCAACTCGTTTCTTAGCTGCTAGAATAATTTCGTGTAGTGAAATTTCAGATAAATCGAGATCGATCTGACCCCTTTCTAATTGTGCGATTTGAAGAACATTCTCAACCTGAGTGAGCATTCGTTTATTTTCATCGCGAATCATATCTAAATACCTACCTCCTGTTTCATCTTTTAAGGTAGATTTCATAGCATCCACTGCAAGACCGATGGTTGCAATAGGAGTTTTAAACTCGTGGGTCATGTTATTAATAAAGTCTGCTTTAATCTCTGCATTCTTCTTTTGTGTAAATAGTTGATAAATCGCCACAGAAAACGTAGCAAGAATAATTAAGGTGAAGAACACAGATAAAGCCATGAGACCCAAAACATCCCTGATGAGATAAGCATTTTTACGAGGGATATCGACCACTAATTCATAAGCACTCACTCCTTCACTATCCTTGAAAATGGAAGACCGATAGGTTGAGGAGGAAGTAAAGTCAAAGCCTTCACTTCTTACTGATGTAGGGTATCCTTGGCGCTCAACACCAAACTCAAAGGGTAATGAAATACCTCGTTTGAGAAGTTCTCTACTCAAAACAAACTGGATTTCTTGTGCAGTAAGTCTTTCATAAATCGGAGTAGCTTTAGCGGCCTCCATAAATACGTCTTCGTATTGGGCCTTTTCAATACTACTGAGTGATCCAATTTTTTCGATAACCTCAACAGGTTCAATGTTTGAACTTAAACCATCGCTAATTAGACCAGATCTAAAAACCTTTTTAGTTCTATTTGATGTAAAATTGACAATCCTTGTCGTATCTGAAGAGGTTGCACCCCAAAAGCCTGGTAGTGATTGTGTGGATAAATCATACCCCTCCTCTAAAATATTGTGCGAATAATAAATAATCTCATCTTCTGAAACTCCTCGGTTTACAAAGAAAAAATTTCGAATATGGGTGGATTTCGGTGCACCTACACTATCAATGAGAACTGCTAGTTGATTGTAATAGTCTTTTCGTTCACGATCTTCAATTTGCTCTGAAGTATGTTCTAAAACATCAATTATAGCCGTTGAAAATTCCTCGGAGCGACTATCGAAGGAAATTTTAATCCAATAACCTTGAACTAGAATGATACCTATTAGAGCAACGGACATTAAAAACAAGGTAATGTATAACCACTTCTTATTCATAGTTGTCGTTTTTAAGATCTTCGATTAAAGCATCTATTTCATCGAAGAGAGAATCATCAAACCTATTGTTGATGATATAATCGATTTTTGAAATGTGATCCTCCAATTGAGGTTGGGCCGCAATTCGTTGTAAAATTTGCTCACGAGAAGTCTGATCACGCTTCATAATCCCTTGAATTCGTAGATCCAAATCGGCATCTATATAAATAACCTTATCGAATGGATAAGGGTTATTAGAGGCTAATATCAAAGCTGATTCCTGAAAAATGAATTCTGCGCTTTGCTGGTTAAGCCAACCTTCAAAGTCTTGTCGAACTGCTGGATGCATAATCCCTTCCATTTTCTTTCTCAACTCATCATCTGAAAATATCTTTGATGCGATATATGGCTTATTTGCTAAATACACCTTTCCTTCTCTAGTGTATGCATCAGGGCCCAATAGATCCATAATTTTGAATCGAATGTTATCTTCTAAAAGCAATTGCTTTGATCGATCATCAGCAGAATAAACCGGATAGCCCTTTTCGATCAAATAATTAGAAACCTTTGATTTACCAGACCCTATTCCGCCCGTAATTGCGATTACTTTCATTGCTTTTCTAGGATATAATTCACGCGATCATTCGAAAAAAACACTTCTAGTACATCAGAAGGACTGTAGGAGAATTTTAAAGGCAATCTTGAAGGCAACAAATCAATACCTTGACTAAAATCAAAGTCTACAGTAACACCAAAGGCTCCCGAATCTAAAGCTTTCAAGACCTCTGCTGGCGCCTTGCAAACTACTTGTGCACTCGGTGGAAACACGGCTAATCGCATCCCATTTTCAAGCTCTGGAAGGAGAATGGGAACTTCATAGACCATCTCTGAGAATCGTACGACCTCTGCATTAATTGTAACCTCTGTTTTTTCTACAGTCGAGAGACCTAAATCAGAATAATCAATAGCCAAAGGCTGATTTATAGATACTGATACATTATCTTTTTTTAGAGGTACCGTATTAAGTGCATTAATAGCAGTTAGTGTAGACTCTGGCGCACTAATTCTAATACTATCTGGAGATACGCTTAGAGCACCTTTCAAAATGTAGTTTTGCTTATAGGATATCGAAACATCGGGTATTACAGGAACTTTTTTGGAAGCAATTCTCGCTAAAGGAATCTCTAGTTCTGCGGTAAATATCTTTTCGATAGCAATGGCTTCGCCAAATTCCTTTTGAAGTTGACTTTCTATGTCAGAAGGTAATAAGACGAATTGATCATCCGATTCAACCATCGACTCTGTCGACAAGGAATAAACTTTGTTGTAAGGCGAGTTAAAGAGTAGTCTTAAACCTGTTGAAGTCACTCTAGTTTCAATAGAAACTACCGAATCATCAATTAACTGATAATCCTCATCTGGAGCTTTAAATGTTACGTTAACCAATTTACTAACTGAGACAGGCTTCGCTAAATTGGTGAATTGCCATAAAACTATAGAAAGTGCTAGAAAAACAAAAAATTTCGGATCAACCTTATACTTCATAGATGAAAGTTAAGCAATGTCTTTAAAAAAGAACTCTGGAAGTTTAGCTTGTATATGATCGCTAGTAACTCCAATGAGTTTTACGGATGATCTTAAATAACCATAGGCATAAGATGCAAATTGAATAAACATAAGAGGAACTGATACCACCGCTATTCGCAACGATTTACTTCTATACCAAGTACTTGCAAAAAATAGTACTGAATAAAGTAGATATAAGGAAATCCCCATATTGGCATAATCAAGATAAAGAGCCTTTATATTGAATAAAAAAGAGATTAGTAATAGAACAATTAATAGTATCCAACCAGCGGTAAATAGACTCGGTAATAGGAATAACCTTGATTGGTATTTGGGATGTATTCGATTTAAAATTACACGTACAGATCCGAATTTATAAATCTGTTTTATAAACGAATTTAGACGAATACGTCTTTCATGAAAGACCTCAGCCCCATCCACAAAACGCGTTTTAAATCCTAAATCCCAAGCTCGAAATACAAATTCAGGATCTTCACCAGGATGGATCTTTCCAAATCCCCCAGTAGCCTCAAAAAGCTGTTTTGAAACTCCCATATTGAAACTTCTAGGTTGAAACCGCGTCAGTCCTTTCTTGCGACCCCTTATACCCCCCGTCGACAAAGGATTTGTCATCACTGCATTTACTACCTTTTGAAAGAAAGTGAAAGACTCGTGAGCTGAGTCAGCACCTCCAAAACAATCTGTATACGAGGTAGAAAGAGCCTTTCGAATCGTAGAGAGATAGTGAGAAGGTAGAACACAATCACTGTCTAAGATCAAAAAATAATTACCCTTTGCTTTAGACATACCGTAATTACGGCTATCACCCGGACCACTGTTTCGCTTAAAGCAGTAGTTAATCTCTAATTGATTCGAGTATTTATTACATACTTGTTCAGCATCAATAGTTGAGCCGTCTTCAACTACTACCACCTCAAAAGAATTTTTATCATCCTGAAGGGTTAAACTCTGAAGAAGTCTATCGATCTCATCAGGTCGATTAAATACCGGTATTACGATAGAAAAATAAAAGGGTTTCATTAAAAAAGCCCCTTAAAGGGGCGTCTTTTATTCAGAAAAATGATCAACAATTTCTTGACTGACACCGGTATTTGAAAACCCTCCGTCATGGAAAAGATTCTGCATCGTTACCTTCCTGGTTAAATCAGAAAATAAGGTAACTGTGTAATCGGCACAATCAGCAGCCGAAGCGTTTCCTAGTGGTGACATTTTTTCTGCAAAGTTTAGGAAAGCATCAAAACCTTTAACTCCTTTACCAGCTGTAGTAACCGTTGGAGATTGAGAAATCGTATTTACTCGAACATTTTTCTCCTTTCCAAAGAAATAGCCAAAACTTCTTGCCACTGACTCTAAGTATGCTTTATTGTCCGCCATATCATTATAGTCAGGGAACGTACGTTGAGCAGCCATATAAGTTAAAGCCACAACACTACCCCATTCATTCATCGCATCATTTTTATAAAGCGACTGAAGCAACTTATGAAATGAAAGAGCAGACACATCCCAACCCTTGGTTGTAAAATCATAGTTTTCGTCAGTATAGTGTCTTCCTTTTCTAACGTTCACAGACATTCCAATAGAATGCAAAACAAAATCAAGTTTTCCTCCTAAATGAGCAGTTGCCTCCTCTATTAGCTGGTTAAGATCTTCACTAGAGGTTGCGTCAGCAGGGATAATTTTAGCACCCGTTTTTTCAGCTAAGGCATTTAACTGACCCATTCTAAGGGCGATTGGCGCGTTGGTTAACACAAACGATCCTCCTTCTTCATGGACTCTTTCTGCCGTCTTCCAGGCAATTGAATTTTCATCAAGGGCACCAAAGATAATTCCTCGTTTGCCTTTAAGTAGGTTGTAACTCATATCTATTGAAACATTATTTAAAACAAATATAGCAAGTTCGTTGCTATAAGCGAGCGAGAAGACTCCTCGCATGCTGAATGGCCGTATCTGTGGGATTCAACCCTTCTAACATGGTTGCAATTTCAATCTCTCTTTCTTCTTTGGATAGTTTTAACATCTGGGTGCGAGTAGACTCTGAATCCTCTGTTTTTGCAATTTTGAAATGAGTCGCTCCTTTTGAGGCTACTTGTGGTAGATGGCTGATAACTATCAGCTGATTTTCTGTTCCCATTGTGACAAAAAGTTGGGCTATCTTATCAGCAATTTCACCAGAAACCCCTGAATCAATTTCATCAAATACTTGAACTGGTAAAGTTCCTTTACGGCTCTTTACATATTCAATAGCTAAAGCAAGTCTCGATAATTCTCCTCCAGAAATCGAATTCTTTAAGAGGCTAAACGTCCCTCCTCGATTTGCCTTAAACATCAAATCAATCTCAAAACTGCCATTAGCCATCATCTCGACAGGCTTAAAATCAAATCGAACTTCTGATGACGGCATACCTAATTTATGTAATACAGCCTCTAGATCAGATGAAAGATCACCTGCCCCTTTTTGCCTTAAGCGTTGAAGTTCAGTAGCTAACGAATCTAACTCAGACTTTAATATATCTAGTTGGGTTTCTATTGATGTTATCTGATTGGTTGGTGACTGATCTTCTGAAAGTTTCTGATTTAAATCTTGATAAATCTTCTTTAAATCAGAAATTGAAGCTGCCTTGTGTTTTTGTTGTAATCGATAGAGGTCATTGATACGTGCATCTAATTCTTCAAGCCTTGAAGGATCAGGAACCAGTCGATCTAAAGAGTTTTCGATTTCTCCATCAATATCTCTTAACTCCAACAAAACACTAATCACTCGTTCTTCAAGCCCCTTGAATTGTTGGTTACGACGACTTAAATCAGAAAGTGTTCGTTGAAGTTGATTCAAGTTCGTCAATACACCCATTTGTTCGTCTTGAAGCATGCCTAATGCCTGAGACAATTGTAATCGAATCGTATCAATTTCAGAAAGGGTATTAAACTCTTTTTCTAGTGCATCTAAATCAACTGTATGAACCTTCGCTGCTTCTAACTCTTCGATTAAAAATTGATAATAATCCCACTCCTTTTCTATGGCCTCTTTTTGGCTCATTAACTGATCGTAGATTTTTTGAGTAGAACGATATTCCTTGTATTTGCTCTTAAACCGTTTTGATAATTCTGTACTCCCTGAAAATTCATCAAGAAGATTAATCTGCTCAGAACTAGCTAGAATACCACGAGACTCATGTTGCGAATGAATCACAATTAACTGATCGGTTAACTGTTTTAGAAGATTTTGAGTTACCGGAGAATCATTTACAAAAAGTCGAGATTTACCACTTGGCGAAAGTTCTCTCCGAATAATGGTTATTGGCTCATAATCAAAATCGTTATCTTCAAACCATTGACGATAGTTATCATTTACCTTTAATTCTACTTCAAGTACGCATTTATCTTCTTTATTAAAAAGGATACTGTGATCTGCCCTTGAACCTAAAGCTAACTGAAGTGCACCCAACAAAATCGATTTACCAGATCCCGTTTCACCGGTAATTACGATAAAGCCATTCGGGAATTTTAACTCTAATTCCTGAATTAATGCGTAATTCCTTATGTAAATTCTTTGAATCAAAACAACAAACTTGGCCTCTAATATAGAAAGTTCGAGTGCACTATTACAGCACTACTCTTCAGAACTTATGAATCCTTCAAATTCAACCATTTTAGATTCACTTATGCGCTTGTAAATCAAAAGATTCTTCAGCGATTTGTTCATCTCTAAAAACACTCCAATGATTTCACTAATCATCGATTTTGACTCAGGAGCAGTCTCGTGTTGGTTATCTAAACCTATTCGATGGTATTGATACCACCACTGTCTTAAGATCTTTCCGTTCGAAGAAAGCAATTCATAGACTAAACGATATTTCGTTGTGCCTGATCTGCGCATTTCCCATCCCTTGGTTCCTAAGGTTTGTGCTCGAGCAATTAAATCATTAGCATTTTGATGATAACTTGAGCCTCCGTATAATTCAAAACTATCTCCTTCATAACCAAGAGCCAAGTAGGTGTAAAACGCAATAGTTGTCAATAAATTAGAATTCAATTGGTTTTCATTGTAAATCAGTGGTCGATTTACTTGGTAATTAAAGGTCAAATCACTCTCAATAATCTTAAACAAAGGAGTTTTGTAGGTTGTATTAAATACAGGTCTAAAAGCCTCGACCATTAGAATAGCACGATACTGATCTCCGTTTTGCTCTAAAACCGAAAGGTAATAACGTAAATCTAATTTCGCATTTTCTTCTCTTGTTTGATCTCCCCATTTCTTCTGGGAGATAAATCGTTCAAGGTCTGATTTTAGGCGATTTTCAATGGTGGAAACATAGCTTGAATTACTGCGATTCGAAACCACTACGGTTGGTCGTATTTCTTGAGCAAACGAGTTACAAGAAAAGACTAAGAATAATAGAGAGATGACGTACTTCATAAGACAGCATCTATAAGAGCCTCCCAAAATTGGGAAGCTATGATCGACTTGTCTGCTAAAGGTAGCTTTACTTGCTTAGAATCCTTAAAAAAGAGTGTTAGTTGGTTGGTGGAGTTCCCGAAACCCGCACCTTTAACCTCTAGAGAATTAAGAGCAATTACATCTAAGTTTTTGCGCTCTAGTTTTGACTTTGCACTCTCCACGCCATTGTCAGATTCTAAGGCAAAACCTATTAGAATTTGACCATCTGATTTCAGCTTTCCTGCCGAGGCCAATATATCCTCTGTCTTTTTTAATTCGATGTTTAACGAATTCTCTCCCTTTTTTATTTTGTGTTCGGCCACTATTAAAGGGGTGAAATCAGCCACTGCTGCTGTAGAGACAAAGCAATCGGATGATGAAAAATATTTACGAACCTCTGAACTCATCTCAAAGGCACTTTCTACCTCAATGCGTTGAATAGATGATGGCAGCTTTATGGGACAAACAGGCCCTGAGATTAAGACCACCTCAGCCCCCAGTTCAAATGCTTTTAAAGCTATTTGATACCCCATAGTGCCCGTCGATCGATTCGACAGAAACCTTACGGGATCAATAGGCTCTCTAGTCGGTCCCGCAGTAACTAAAATTTTCTTTCCCTTTAAAGGCAACGATTCACGTATCTTATTGTCAATAAAAGCTACGATCTCTTCAGGCTCAGCCATTCGGCCTTCGCCTTCTAAGCCACTTGCTAAAAAACCTGTATTAACTGGAATCACATGAACCTTATACTGCTGTAGCGTTTTCAGTGTTGCTGCCGTTGTTGGGTGTGCATACATATCTAAGTCCATCGCTGGGGCAACATATACTGGTGAAGGGCACGAAAGATAAGTAGCTAACAAAAGATTATCACATGTACCCTGAGCCATTTTCGACAAGGTTGAAGCAGTGGCAGGTGCAATAATCATCAAATCAGCCCATTTACCTAATTCAACATGATTGTTCCATGATAATTCACCATTATCCTCAGTAACAAAATCGAAATGAACCGGATTCTTGCTTAGGGTTGCAAGAGTAAGTGGAGTAACAAAGTCTTTGGATGCAGGGGTCATTACGACCTTTACTTCTGCACCAGCTTTAATAAATAAACGCACCAAATTAGCTATTTTATAAGCGGCAATACCACCGCAAACACCTAATAGGATGCGCTTACCTGAAAGCATAAGCCTAATTGTTAAGCTTCTGTTTTTGTATTTCTAAAATAAATACGCTCGTTCAACCATTCCTCAATAGCAATTGCATGAGGCTTTGGAAGCTTTTCATAGAATTTAGATACTTCGATCTGCTCCTTGTTTTCGAATACTTCCTCTAAGCTATCCGTATACGTTGCAAACTCTTCTAACTTCTCTAAAAGCTCTTTTTTGATCTCTGCATTGATTTGAATCGAGCGCTTAGCTACCACAGAAATAGCTTCATAGATGTTTGCGGTTTGTTGGTCTACCACATTTTTATTCAATGTTTTGGTAGTTGCTGATGCTTTGGTTTCTTTAAGATTTGCCATAATAATTAAGATGACGTTAGTGAAAGTAGAGATTTATCAATTTTTTCTTTGTAGGTTTCCGCCTCTTCAGTGAATCTCGAATTTGGGTAATTTCTTTTGAACTCGCTGTAGTATTTCAAGGCGTCTTTGAAACGCTGATCCATCTTCTGAAAGGTAGAATTCTCTGCAAGTACAGTAGCCGATTTCAAACGAATGAAATACGCCTCTTCCCTATAAATCGATCCTGGATTTTCTAAGATAAAATTATTCAAAGAGGTAATCGCCGAAAATAATACGGGCAGATTAAATTCTCCCAACTTGTCGTATTGTTTCGCAATTTCAAAAGCCTTTAGTTGCTTTTTAATATTTAAAGTTTGGACCATTTCATTCGCAGAAGCGAAATCTTCTGAATCTGGATAGTCATTGATAAAAGACTGTAATTTAATAAGCGCTGTATCTGTATCCGATTGGTCAAGACTAAATTTTGGACTCATCTTAAAATAACTAGCTGCTTCTAAAAAGCTAGCTTCCTCCCTTTTGTCGCTATTTGGATAAGATTTAATAAACCTTTCGAACTGATAGCTCGACAGATAATAGGATCCTGTTAAATATTGAGCATTTGCAAAGAAGAAGCTCAAGCGCTCCCCTTGAGGTCGACCGGCATATTTTGGAGCAATTACTTCAAATAGACGCTTTGCCTTTACATAGTCCCCTTTCTCGTAATAAGAATTAGCGAGATCATACATCTCTTTGACATCGTTCTTACGAAGTACCTTTTGGTACTCGCTACATGAACTAAATAGTACGAGAGACAAAAAAGGAATAACTAGTAGGCGTAATTTCATGGGGCAAAAGTAATCTTTTTTAAGATCACAAAGCCTCCAATCTAGTCATTTCGGTGGAAATAAGAGAACTGAGCTCTTCTGTCGCTGATACTAAGGGGAGTCTCAAATTAGGTTCGATCAGTCTCATATAAGCTAAACTCGACTTTATTCCGGTTGGGTTACCCTCTCTAAAAATCAAATCACATAAAGATTGAATCTCTTCATTGATACGATTTGCAGCCTCTAAGTCGCCAGATAAAGCTGCACGTATTCCTTTACCGAAAAGTTCAGGTATCGCCTGTCCAATCACTGAGATAACTCCTACTGCACCTAACGCAACAGCAGGAATAGTGGTAAAATCATCACCTGAAATGATCTGAAAATCATTAGGCAATTCCTCTTTTAATGACGTTATGGTAGGTAAATCACCACTGGCTTCTTTTATCCCAATAATATTCGAATGAGCATCATTTAGACGTTTCACGGTACTTACTGCTATAGAAACCCCTGTTCTCCCAGGAACATTATACAAAAGGATTGGCAAGGAAGTATTAGATGCTAATGCCGAGAAATGTTGAAATATACCCTCTTGAGATGGTTTCGTGTAATAAGGACAAACGGATAGAATCCCATCTACTCCCCTAAAATCGAATACCCTTAACTGTGCAACAAGCGATCGCGTGTCATTCGAACCTAAGCCTAATACAATAGGAACTCTATTTTGATTTACTTCTTTAACACATTCAAGTACCGCGATTTTTTCATCCGTTGAAAGCGTGGCTGTCTCAGCAGTCGTACCTAAGACCACCAAATAGTCTACTTTTTGATTGATTTGAAAATTTACTAATCGCTTGAGAGCAACAAAATCAATATCTCCATTATTATTGAACGGAGTAACTAAAGCGACACCAAGACCACCAAATTGTATCATTGACTAAATATTGGATTGTAAAAATACTTCAACGATCAACTCCAACGTAATTGATTTGTTAAAAAGATTACTTGATTAACTAAATAAAAACAACATGTTATAATTATAACATTTCTATGAAATCTGACTCTGAGAGAATACGAATACCCAAAGATTCTGCCTTCTGAAGTTTTGAAGGTCCCATATTTTCTCCGGCGATTACATAATCTGTCTTTGAAGAAATACTGCTTTGATTCACAGCACCTAAGAGTTCTAGTTTTGATTTTAACTCCTCTCTGCTAAAGGAAGCAAATACACCTGAGACTACCACTTTCTTATCTGTAAAAACAGATTCTGTTTGAACAGAAATATTTGCAACTTTTTCAAGTTGTAATCCTGCATTTCTCAGTCTTTCAACCAAAGTGATGTTTTTTTCATCATTTCTATAGGCAATAACACTCTCAGCAATTTTTAAACCAATATCTGGGATCTCACTTAACGCTTCTAAACCTGCTGAAAAGAGCTTTTCTATGGACGGAAAGGATTTAACCAGCTTTTTCGCTACGGTTTCTCCAACCATTCTAATACCCAAACCAAACAGCACTTTCTCAAAAGGTTTTGATTTACTTTTTTCCACGCCCTCAAGTAGGTTACGAACTGAAGTATCCGCCATTCGTTCGAGAGTAATTAATCGGCCATATTCCAATTGGTATAAATCAGCTATATCTCCAATTACCCCTTCATTGACTAGCTGGGCAATAGTCTCATCACCGATCCCGTCAATATCCATTGCCTTACGTGAGGCAAAGTGCTGAATGCGACCAATGACCTGTGGAGCACAACCGGCATGATTCATGCAATAGTAAGCCGCCTCACCCACTGGCCTTTCGAGAATACTACCACATTCGGGACAAACTTTCGTAAAAGAAACTTTTGTGCCATTGCCATTGCGTAATTCTTTCTTTACACCAGTAATTTTAGGAATAATTTCACCTCCCTTTTCAACCGTTACCGTATCTCCGTAATACAAATCTAACTTCTCGATTTGATCAGCATTATGTAAGGAGGCGCGTTTTACGATAGTACCTCCGAGAAGTACTGGAGTCAAATTAGCAACAGGAGTTACTGCGCCTGTTCGACCTACTTGAAAATCAACTGAATTCAGTTCCGTTATTACTTCCTCAGCCTGAAACTTGAAGGCAATCGCCCAACGTGGAGACTTGGCTGTAAAACCTAATTTTTCTTGTAGATCGATGCGATCAACTTTTATAACAATACCGTCAATTTCATAATCTAACTCCTTACGTTTTTCATCCCAATGTGAAATAAAGGCTTGTATCTCTTCGATTGAGTGACACAAAACGGAGTGATTCGGAACAAAAAATCCCATTGATCTTGTCTTTTGAAGTAACTCATATTGTGAGTGATACAGCTGATTTTCAGAAACAACTCCGTACAGAAAACAGTCTAAACCTCGCTTAGAAACTTCACTAGAGTCTTGCATCTTTAAACTCCCTGAGGCTGTATTACGCGGATTCATAAACTCTGGCAACCCATCAGCACGCCTTTTTTCATTTAATTGGTTAAATGCACTACGCGCTAAAATGACTTCGCCCCGAATATCAAAGTCTTCAGGAAAAGGAGCGCTAAGTTTTAATGGTACGGTTTTTATGGTTCTAACATTAGTCGTTATGTCATCGCCTTGATTCCCATCCCCTCTTGTTATAGCCTCGATCAATTCACCTTTTTTATAGGTAATCGATACACTAGCTCCATCGTATTTCAACTCGCAGCAGTAGGAAAGCTCAGCACCACTTAGGGTAGGATCTTGACTTAATCTTTTTTGAATCCTACCTATCCATTCTTTGATATCTTCAAGCGAATACGAATTATCCAAGGAGAACATCGGATAGCGATGAGTTTTAGTCATAAAGTCCTTAGTAACTCCACCTCCTACACGCTTGGTTGGTGAATTTGGATCTGCCAAATGCGGATAAGCCTGTTCTAAAAGGCTCAATTCCTTCAAAAGCTGATCGAACTCGTAATCAGAAATGATGGGCTGATCCTCGATATAATAGCGTCGATTGTGATCTATTAATTCCTGAGTAAGTTGGATGATACGTTCTTCTGGTTTCATTGCTTCTTCGATAACTTTAGCATTCTAAAATTCATTCTAAAATCATCTCTTGATTCTACGATGAATTCAGGGGAGTATAATTCAATCAAATCTTGCTTTAGATTTTGATTGCATTCTAAGTACATCACAGCGTGATCTTGGGTGTGTTTATTAAAGATATACCTCAATCGCTCGTAAAATATCAACGGATCCTTATCGCTCACAAAAAGCGCGGTGTGAGGTTCCTTGCCTAGCACGTTTAGATGCATTTCTTTTTTTTCTAAATCTCTGACATACGGTGGGTTAGATACTATTATATCAAATTTAACTTCAGATGAAAAATCAAACAAATCCTGTTTTATCCATTGAAGATTAGACTGATAAATCCTATCATTCTCCACAGCGTAATTAAGTGCCTGCTCGCTAATATCAACTCCCGTTATGTGAACCGATTCTAGATGCTTTGAAAGCGCTATTGAAATCGCGCCACTACCGCAACAAGCGTCTAACACTCTTAAATTTTTTAGGGTTGCAAAGTCTTCTAACACCCAATCTACTAGCTGCTCTGTCTCAGGTCTCGGAATTAATACCCCTTCACCTACTTTTAATCTTAATCCATAAAATTCAGTATAACCGAATATGTATTGATAAGGATTCCCGAGAGTCAATTGATTCAAGTAATTTTCAAAAAGCTTTTGTTTGTCACTTCTAATCTCTCGTCTTTTATCTAAAATTTCTGAGGGCCAATTATCCCCAAAATATTCCTGGTAGGCATATTTGCACAAGCTAGTGATTTCCTGATTTGAATACAGAAAATCTAATTCTCTAAAACATTTATTTTCAAATTCTTGAATACTCAAATTTCAAGTATTAAATGAATCGGACAAGAAGTATGACCAGTACCCCCCAGAGGGCCATCTAAATAGGTAAAACCCAAATGTTCATACAAGCCAATTGCCGATTTCATTTGAGGGAGTGTTTCAATATAAGCCTTCTTATAACCTGCGCGTTTTGATTCTTCTATTAGCTTTAGCAGTAATCTCTTTCCGACACCCTTACCTCTCAATTTAGGGTCAAAGTACATTTTCTGAATTTCACATACTTCCTCTGGTGACCCAGGAAGATCTCCATATCCTCCCCCTCCTAATAACTCTCCGTTGTAACGAATTACATAGTAATCCCTTCTTGGGTGATTGTAGTAAGAATATAAATCAAAAAGATAAGGATCTGCGTATGCCGTCCCTGTTTTAGGAGCATTCATCTCCTCTAAAACCTTCTTAATCAACGCCCCAAGTTCTTGACTATCCTCGGGTTGAATTAAAGATATTTGAATCGATTCTAACCGCATCTTAAATCTTGTTTTCTTTCTCTATTTTTGATAGGTGAAGATACATGAATTCTACATGAAAAGGGCTTTAGAACTGGCATTAAAAAACAGCCAAGGAGCCAGACCAAATCCTTCGGTTGGAGCCGTAATCGTATCAGAGAATAGAGTTATCGGTGAAGGCTTCACTTCTAATTACGGAGGCAATCATGCTGAAATCAATGCTCTTAATCAAATTAGAAAAGAAGACTTACCTGTTTTAAGTAAAGCCATACTTTATGTTACGCTCGAGCCTTGCTCGCATACTGGAAAAACACCTCCTTGTTCTTTAGCAATTATTCAATCGGGAATTTCCAAGGTAGTTATCGGTTGTCAAGATCCTAATCCTTTAGTTTCAGGCAAGGGTATTACACTATTAAAAGCCTCGAATATCGAGGTAACGACTGGTGTACTCGAGAAGGAATGCGCTGAAGCTCATCGGCAATTCTTAACCTTTATTAACCATAAAAGACCCTACATCACTTTAAAATGGGCAGCGTCAAAAGACGAGTTCATCGCACCATTAAAAGACCAACAATCAAAACCTGGTTCTTATTGGTTATCTCATCCTTTATCAAAACAATGGACCCATAAATTAAGAGCCAACTCAATGGGGATTGTAATCGGTGCCGAAACCTTGCGTTACGACCGACCCTCTCTAAATACTCGAATTTGGGCTGGTAAAGACCCTGAAATACTAATTATAGGAGGAAAACTATCTGACATACCTAGGGATTGGCTAAATAAGCAAGTTTCGATTACTCAGTTTACTAAAACTCCTGAAAAACGAAGCCTAGGTATTTATCAAATTGCTATAGAAGACTCACGCGAAACCATAAACTCACTGGTTAATCATTGTATAGAGTATCAAATACAAACACTACTCGTTGAAGGAGGATCACAGGTAATTAATCAGTTTTTGGAATGCAACCTTTGGGACGAAACGATTATTTTCAAATGCAACTCTAACCTAAAAGAAGGTGTAAAGGCTCCAAGAATCGATCAAAAGCCACTGAAAATCATGAATTCCGCTGGTGACAAAGTGATTATTCACAGAAACCGTGCAAAACAATGATTAATTCTGAATATCTAGAAATTACAAAGGAAAAAGGACCTTTTATATTCAAGGATCGTGGAAGCAAATTCTATGGATATGCCGCGCCATTTAATCACTTAGAGGATTTTAAATCAAGGATCGGGCATTTCAGACTCATGTACCCCAAAGCTAATCATGTGGTATCAGCCTATCGAGACCAACCTCAAAAAAATCAAACCTTTTGTACCGATGATGGAGAGCCAAAAAATAGCTCGGGACCTCCTGTTTTAGGTCAGATTATACAACATAATCTATATAATACGGCGGTATATGTAGTTAGAGAATTTGGAGGAACACCACTCGGTATACCTGGCTTAATTAGCGCATATAAAACCACTGCAAATGGTGTACTATTGGAGTGTAAAAAAATGAAAGTTACCCCTTCTGCAAACTATTCGGTACAGGTCAATTATACAGATGAGGGATGGCTCATCACAATGATTGAAAAGCACGGTGGTAAAATCCAATCTACCAGCTATTTAGAACTCATTTCGATAACATTCACTATTCCCTTATCAACCAATGAAATTTTTCTTTCAAAATTAAAAAATAACAAGCGGTATGTTGATCTGATTAATTTTGAATCAAAGAAAGCAGACTAGCTGGTAATTTAATCGGCTTAAATGAACTAAAATCAGTAGCAACTAACGTCACTTCACCCTCAACTAAAAGTCGCTTATTTTCATCGTAGATTTTGTTCTGAAATACTAAAGATGCTCCCCCGATTTTAACCAGTTCAGTCTCAACAGAAAGTAACTGATCATATCTAGCCGGCGCCTTGTAATTGACACTTACACTTACCACGGGAAGAAGCACCCCTGAATCTTCTAAACGAGCATAGTCAAGTCCTTTGTTTCGCAACCATTCTACTCTACCTAACTCAAAGTAAGACAAGTAGTTAGCGTGATAAACAATTCCCATACGATCGGTCTCTTGGTAGCGCACTCGAACCTGTATATAATATGTATTCAATGATGAATTTTTAAATTAAACCACCTACAATTGTAACTTTCTTAGTTAGATTAAAAAAACTTAAAAACAAATACCTAAATAATTTTTTTTTAAGCAAAGAAGTGAACATATTTGTTATTCCAACGATGGGTAGTCTTTTCGGTTTTTTCATCCATCGATTCGTTAAATTTTAAGTCTAATAGAAAACAGTGAAGATGTCTGCTGAAAATGTTTGGAATAAATGCTTGTCCTTTATAAAGGATAACATTCAACCCCAGGCATACAAGACATGGTTTGAACCTATCTATCCTGTTAAACTCCAAGACAATGCACTAAGTATTCAAGTACCTAGTAAGTTTTTTTACGAATGGCTTGAAGAGCACTATGTAAAACTTTTAAAGGTTGCCCTCCGCAAAGAATTAGGAGAATCAGCGAAACTTCTTTATGTGATTAAAATGCAAAATGAGGAAGCAACTTCGCATACGGAGCAAATTCCAAGTAGACATAAAAGTGCATTTTCTACTCAAGAACTTGATGTACCTATTGTACAGAAAGATCCGGGTTTAAAGAATCCTTTTGTCATTCCCGGTATACGAAATATTAAAATTGATTCTCAACTTAATACCTCTTACAGCTTTGAGAGCTTCTTAGAAGGAGAATCAAATCGTTTAGCCAGATCAGCTGGTCAGGCCGTTGCGAACAAGCCAGGCGGCACTTCATTTAATCCATTACTCATTTTCGGGAACGTAGGATTAGGAAAAACACACCTATTGCACGCCATTGGTGTAGATATCAAAGAAAAACACCCTGACAAAACGGTACTGTATATTTCTGCAGAGAAATTTACCCAGCAATACATCGAGTCAGTAAAGAATAACACTAGGAATGATTTTATTCACTTTTATCAACTGATCGACACTTTACTAATTGATGATGTTCAGTTTTTGGCCGGTAAGAGTGGAACTCAAGATGTATTCTTCCACATCTTCAATCATCTACATCAAAACGGCAAACAGGTAGTTTTAAGCTCTGACAAAGCCCCTGTAGATATGCAAGACATCGAACAACGCCTGCTATCACGCTTTAAATGGGGCCTTTCTGCAGAACTACAACAACCAGACTATCAAACAAGGGTAGCAATTCTTAAGAATAAGTTATACCTAGATGGTATGACACTACCTGAAGACATCATCGACTATATCGCCCAGAATATTAAAAGTAATATCAGAGAGCTAGAAGGTGCTATCATCTCCTTAATCGCTCAAGCATCTTTTAATAAAAAGGAGGTAACTATTGAGCTCGCTCAGCAGGTGGTAGATAAATTTGTTAAAAACACTAAAAAGGAAGTCTCGATCGATTACATCCAGAAAATGGTGGCTGATTATTTTGAGATGGATCTTGATACTCTGCAATCAAAGACCCGAAAGCGCCATATTGTTCAAGCAAGACAATTAGCTATGTATTTTGCCAAAAAATACACCAAAGCCTCACTGGCAAGTATTGGATCACAAATTGGTAAGCGAGATCACGCTACAGTCTTACATGCCTGTCGTACCGTAGAGAATCTAGCTGATACAGACAAGCAGTTCAGAAAATACATCGACGATTTAGGTAAGAAGTTTTCTTAAACGTTCACTAATCGGCTAACAACTTATCTTAATGGCAAACCCTTTTGGTAAATTATACCTTATACCCGTGCCTATTCATGAGGGTGAGGCGTCTTTTTCTATTCCCAAAGGAATTATTGAGCGTGTTCAACAACTGAACCATTTTGTAGTTGAAAATGAGAAGACAGCTAGAAAGATGATTCGATGTATTTATCCCGAGGTATCTCAACCTGATCTAACCCTATCCATTTTAGACAAAAACACACCAACAACAGAAATTGAATCTTTGCTTTCTCCTTGCCAAAAAGGTATTTCTATAGGTCTTATGTCGGAGGCAGGTGTACCTGCCGTAGCCGACCCAGGAAGTCGCTTGGTTGAGGCAGCTCACCAAAAAAATATCAAGGTGATCCCTTTAGTGGGCCCTTCATCAATTTTACTCGCACTTATGGCAAGTGGGCTTAATGGACAAAGCTTTGCATTTAACGGATACTTACCTATTGACTCAAACGATAAAAAAAGAACTATACTCGAATTAGAAAAACGATCATATAGTTTTGGTCAAACTCAAATCTTTATGGAAACTCCCTATCGAAATGATAAAATGTTTGAGTTTCTGCTTAAGATTTTAGGTAATGAAACCCTTTTGTCTGTAGCGGTCGAAATTAATGGGGAAAAGGAGTTTATCAAAACTCTACCCGTTAGTACTTGGAAAACTACAACGAGTCCAGACCTCCACAAAAGACCGGCAATTTTCAGCATTCTAAAGAAATAAAGGACTCGATTATTACCTTCTAATGTTTCGATCGTTGAGCCATTCGGTATAGGCTTTTCGTTTCTTGTTATGCTCAGAGAGGGTTTTAGAAAAATTGTGATAACCAGGTCTTTCGACATCCGCAACAAAATAGAGGTATGGATGTCTCTCTGCATTTAACACCGCTTCAATAGCACTCATTTCTGGCATTGTGATCGGTCCTATTGGCAAGCCATTTCTTTTGTAAGTATTAAATGGGTTATCTAGGCGAAGATCTCGATATAGAACACGGCGAATAATGGTATCAAAATTACCTGTTGTATGCTTTATTGAATATACGACAGTCGGATCTGCCTGCAGTTTCATATTTTTTCTGAGCCTATTCAAATAGACCCCAGCAACCCTAGGTCGTTCATCTACCTTCACTGATTCTTTAGAAACAATCGAAGCAAGGGTATAAACCTCAGAGGGAGATAGTTTAATCTCATTCGCTTGTACGAGTCGATTCTCATTCCAGTAATCCCGATATTCCTTCAACATTCGATTTCGATACTGAATGGCAGAAGTATTCCAATAAACCTCATAAGTATTAGGAAGTATGATACTTAGAACGTTTTCAGGCCGGAGTTTAGTTTGAAAAAGAAAGTCAGGATCATAGAAAGCTTCCATTATATCAGCACTATCCGCCTCGATGATTCTTGAAACATATCCCGCTACCTCTTCAATTCGCTCAAAGGGTGCAATTACCAGATCTATAGGTTTATTTTTAGAACGTAACACCCTGATCAGCTCATTATTGTTCATTCCCTTATCTAATACAAAGCGACCTGGCTTAATATTCTGTAGATACTTCTTTTGGTTAGCCACCCATCGAAAAGTTCTAGAACTCTTCAGGAAGGGGGTAATTTGAGTCATAAATTCCTCTTCTGAAGTATCGGTCTCTATAAACAGAAGCTGATATTCATTTTCAAACTTGGTGTTTGAAGCGAAGATTATACCGTAACCAACCAAAACCAGTAAACCTCCAGCAGCTACTAAGGTAAAAATCCACTTCTTTATATTCTTCATAGGTCTAAACCAATTTTTTTTGATACCATAGTTGTGTTTCAAAGCCGTTAGGAGTTGCAATCCAATCGTGCATCACTCCAGACTTTTGAAATCCAGCTTTCTCAAAAAGCCTAATACTATGACTATTTGATTCAGAAATCACAGCGGCTAGATGTCTACAATTTAGCCAAGATTTCGCATAGTCACACATAGTAACAACCGCCTCTACTCCAATACCTTTATTGCGATGTAAAGGATCTATAACTAAACCAATCATTGCATTCCCATGCATGGGATTGAAATCAAAAAGATCCACGAGACCAACAGATGTTCCTGCTACTGTAACTACTAATCTTAATTGACCGATTTTAAATGGGTCAAGATGGGCGTTATCTAAATATTTTTTTAGTCGATTCTTAGAAAGCGGTCTTTGATTTTCTGAAAACTGCCAAATTTCAGGATCATTCTCTAATCGATATAGGAAATCCAGATCTTCTGGTTCTAATGCCCTTAATTCAACCGAAGGGTAAGTCTCATTCATTAGCTTAGCGATATAATCCCTTTAAACACATGAATTGCAGGGCCTGTTAAGTAAATATTTACAAAACCTGAGTCCAAAGGATCAAAACGCACCCACAGGGTTCCACCCACCGCATTCAACTCAATCTCTGTAGCAGCTATTTTCTGATCGAAATAAGCAGCAATTGCAGCAGCTGTGATTCCAGTTCCACAAGCATGAGTCTCCGCTTCTACCCCTCTTTCATAGGTTCTAATTGCAAGCTTATTTTCTCCGAGCAGTTCAACAAAATTAACATTACATCCTGCAGGGCTAAAAGCGTACCGAAGATCTCTACCTTCACTTTCAACCTCAATTTTATCAACCTCTGAAACCCAAACAATTTGATGTGGAGACCCCGTATCTAAAAATAAATTATCGTTATCTAAACGTTCTACACGAGAAACATTTGACATATTAATCTCAATATAATCATCCTTTCTTTTCGCTCCTAAAGGGGTGCCATTGAAGTCAAATGCAATAGTTTCTAAAAGACCTTTATAATCAATTCCGAATTGGACAATACAGCGTGCCCCATTACCACAAAAAGAAGACTCTGAGCCATCAGAATTAAAATAAGTCATTTTAAAATCTAACTCATTGTGGCGATCGTAAAACATAAGACCATCTGCACCAATACCGTAGCGTCTCTCACAAATCTGCTTAATCTGTTTGGCGTTAAGTTCGTAGGGCACTTCTGAACGATCGATAATCACAAAATCATTCCCCGCTCCGTGATACTTATAAAATGGCACCTTTACATTCATACCTGCAATATACCTCAATTTTTAGAGGTATTAGAACCGTTAAATGAGCGTTAAAAGCCTATATTAAAAAGAAAAATGATTTCATTTTTGTAAAAAAAATCAAGTATTATGAAAAAATGGATCTTCCCCTTGACGATAGCTATTTTTTCGGCGATCGCCACTTCTTTTGTTCAATATTGGTTGACTGATAAAGAGAAACCATCAGTCGAAACAACAACCTTTGAGAGTGCGACTACTCAGCCTGTTTCTTTTAGAATTCCAGAAACAAGTACCGATTTTACGATCGCTGCTGAGAAAACCATACATGCGGTAGTGCATGTAAAGAATGTTAGCAGCGCCAAAGGGCCGCAATCTTTAATGGACTTTTTCTATGGTTATGAAAGTTTCAGCACCCCTCAAATTGGAACAGGATCTGGAGTAATCGTATCACCTGACGGATATATCGTTACCAACAACCACGTTATCGAAGAGGCCTCTGAGCTCGAAGTTACTTTAAATAACAATGCCAGTTACACCGCTCAAATCATAGGAACCGATCCAAACTCAGATTTGGCATTATTAAAAATTGAAGCTGAAGAGGAACTCCCCTATTTAGCCTTTGGAGATTCTGATCGCAGTGCGGTTGGCGAATGGGTGCTTGCCGTTGGAAACCCATTTAATCTTACATCTACGGTTACGGCCGGTATCATTTCGGCCAAATCGCGATCGATTTCAACTGCAAACAACCTCTCGTTTATTCAAACCGACGCCGCAGTTAACCCTGGTAATAGTGGTGGTGCACTGGTTAATACCAAAGGAGAGCTTATTGGTATTAATACTGCTATAAAATCTCGCACCGGATCCTATGTCGGTTATTCATTTGCTATCCCGAGTAACACTGCAAAAAAAGTTATTGAAGATCTTTTAGAATTTGGTACAGTGCAACGCGGAATATTGGGTATTTCGGCACTAAGAGCAGAATCTATTGAAGCCATTAGAAGAGGTCTCGACGAAATTGAAGGAGTGTATATCTCTGAAGTAAATGTAGGCTCAGGGGCTGAATTAGCAGGATTAAAATCTGGTGACATCATCAAGCGTGTTGACGGCCTACCGATTAAGAATTTTACAGCACTTACAGGTTACCTCTCTGCAAAAAGACCGGGTGATCAAGTAGAGATTATATTCGAACGCGATGACAATCAGCTTTCTACTATAGTCACTTTAACCAAAAATGAAACTGCCGATCTTAATCGCCTTGGCCTCCGGGTTCAGAATTTAAATGAAACGCTTCAGAAAAAATTCAATCGTAAAGAAGGAGTTATTATAACCGCAGCTTCAGAATACTATAAAAATTATAATCTTGAAGGTAAGGTAGTTATTGCCATCGACGGCATCAAGGTTTCAACTATTGAAGATGCCATTGAAGCTAGTAACGAAAACAACACCTATCGACATGCTCTTACGGTAATCGACGAAGAAGGCAATAAAGAAACCCTAATCTTTAACTAATTTTGCGGTTTAACTTGATCATTCGATTTTGAGAATAGATATCATAACTGCCGTTCCAGACCTATTAGATAGTCTTTTAGGACATTCAATTGTCAAAAGAGCTGTTGAGAAAAAGTTATTTGAGCTACAAATACATTCCCTTCGAGATGAAGGCTTGGGAAAGTATCGACAGATCGACGACTATCCTTATGGAGGAGCAGCAGGAATGGTCTTAATGGCAGAACCCTTAGATCGAATGTTAATCAAGTTATCGGAGCAGCGAGCCTACGATGCGATTATTTATTTAACGCCTGATGGAGAGTTATGGACTCAAAACGCGGCCAACCAATTTTCTCTTAAAGGAAATATCATTATGATATGCGGTCATTACAAAGGTATTGATCAGCGCATCAGAGATCTTTGGGTAACTCATGAGATTTCTATCGGTGACTTTGTTTTATCAGGCGGAGAAATAGCAGCAGCGGTATTAACAGATAGTATCGTTCGATTATTACCTGGAGTTTTAGGGGATATGGAATCTGCCTTAAGCGATTCTTTTCAAGATTCTTTACTAGCTCCACCGGTATATACACGACCGGCAGAATTTAAAGGTTTAAAGGTGCCAGAGGTACTAATGAGTGGGAATTTTAAAGCTATTGAAACCTGGAATGAAGAGGAGGCAATTAAAAGAACTAAAGAGCGCAGACCAGACTTATTAAAATAAGTAATTTTTTAAGTCACGGTGATTGCTATTTTTAAATAAAACACTATTTTTGCACCCAGTTTTAAAGCATTCCAAATGGAAAATTTAGTTCAATACGTAGAAAACACCGCAGTGGCGCAAAAGGAATTCCCAAAGTTCGGAGCCGGTGATACGATTACTGCATATTACGAAATTAAAGAAGGAGAGAAAACTCGTACTCAGTTCTTCAAAGGGGTAGTTATTCAAATTAAAGGTTCTGGATCCACTGAAACCTTTACTATCCGTAAGATGTCAGGAACAGTAGGGGTTGAACGTATCTTTCCCATGAATATGCCAGCACTTCAGAAAATCGAGGTGAATAAGAGAGGTAAAGTTAGACGTTCTCGTATCTTCTACTTCCGCAGCTTAACTGGTAAAAAAGCTAGAATCAAAGAAATCAGAAATTGATTGATTTCTAATCATTTTGTTAAGCCGTGCAAAGTTCTTTTCACGGCTTTTTTTGTGTCTTATATTTGCCACGCCAATTTGACTTAAAACCAATAATAAATGAAAAAAATCTACTACACCCTTACCGATGAAGCACCCGCTTTAGCGACTTTTTCTTTTCTTCCGATGGTAAAGGCTATCACAAAGTCTACAGGTATAGAGTTTTTGGTAAAAGATATTTCGCTCTCTGCTAGAATTCTCGCAACATTCAATCATAGGCTACCCGAAAGTCAACGCGTTGAAGATTCCTTAAGCACCCTCGGAGCGCTAGCTAAAGAGTCAGATACCACGATTATTAAACTCCCTAACATCAGCGCATCCATCCCTCAGCTTAAAGCAGCCATAAAGGAGCTTCAAGAAAAAGGATTTAACCTTCCTGATTATCCGGACACAGTAAACAGTAAAGATGAAAAGGAAATTAAAACTCTATATGATAAGGTTAAAGGTAGTGCGGTTAACCCTGTTTTAAGAGAAGGAAATTCAGATCGTCGCGCCCCATTGGCGGTAAAGAACTACGCTAAAAAACACCCACACTCAATGGGCGCATGGTCCTCAGAAAGCATGAGCCATGTGAGCACCATGAGTAAAGGAGATTTCAAAAGCAATGAAAAATCAATCACTAGCGAAAAGGCGACTCAAGTAACTATTGAGTTTGTTTCTGGTGAAGGTAACTCTACCCTACTCAAAAAAAATATCGCTATTCAAGAAGGTGAAATCTTTGACACCACAAAGATGTCGGTATCTCAGCTAAGGGCATTTTTGAAAGATGAAATAAACGATGCCACCTCTAAAGGTCTTCTACTATCAGCTCACCTTAAGGCAACGATGATGAAGGTATCTGACCCCATTCTTTTTGGTCATATTATCGAAATATATTTCGAAGAAGTCTTTGAAAAATATCAAGAAATCTTCTCTGAGCAGGGTATCAATGCTAACGAAGGTCTTCAGAGTATTTTCAATAAACTTAACGAAATGGCTGATGCTGATTTAGCTAATGAGATCAAAGCGAGTTTCGAAAAAGTAATGGAAAACAAGGCGGATCTCGCCATGGTTAATTCAGATAAAGGAATTACTAATCTTCATGTACCTAGCGATGTAATCATTGATGCTTCGATGCCTGCTATGATTAGAAACTCAGGTCAAATGTGGGATAAAAAAGGTCAATCACGAGATACTAAAGCCTTAATTCCTGATAGTTCTTATGCTGCTGTTTACCAATCAACAATCGATTACTGTAAAAAGAACGGAGCTTTTGATCCGAGAGAAATGGGAACTGTCCCAAACATTGGACTGATGGCTCAAAAAGCTGAGGAGTACGGTTCACATGATAAGACTTTTGAACTCTCTGAAGCGGGCGTAGTTCGAGTAGTAGATAAAGATGGTTCTATTCTTCAAGAACAAACTGTTGAAAAAGGTGACATCTTCAGAATGTGTCAGGTTAAGGATGCTCCAATAAGAAATTGGGTTTCTTTAGCAATTGAACGCGCACGTTTAAGTAATACACCTGCGGTATTCTGGTTAGATAGTGATCGTGCGCACGATAGAGAACTCATCAAAAAAGTAGATTCTTATCTGAGCAAGGAAGATATAGCTGGACTAGATTTACGAATATTAAGTCCAAAAGAAGCTACGCTTTTTACGCTTGATAGATTAAAAAATGGCCTAGACACTATTTCAGTAACGGGTAATGTTCTTAGAGATTACTTAACAGATCTTTTCCCAATATTAGAAGTTGGAACATCGGCTAAGATGCTTTCAATAGTTCCACTTATGAATGGTGGAGGATTATTTGAAACAGGAGCCGGCGGGTCTGCCCCAAAACATGTGGAGCAATTTGTTGAAGAGGGACATCTTCGTTGGGATTCTTTAGGAGAGTTTCTTGCTCTTCAAGTAGCATTAGAATTTATTGGACAACAAAATCAATCTAATGAGATTCAAGTATACTCGGATACTTTAGGTGCCGCTGTGGAAAAACTTTTAGATGAGGATAAAGGTCCTAAGCGTAAAGCAGGTGAGCTCGATACAAGAGGAAGTCATTTCTACCTCGTTAAATTCTGGATTGAGGCATTAGCTCAATCGAGCTTAAACGACAAAGTCAAATTTGAGAAACTCAATGCTGCTATTGATTCTTTGAGCGATCAAATTGTAAGTGATATTGATAGTACCCAAGGTCAGCCACAAGATCTAGGTGGATACTATACCCTTGATGCGAGTAAGGTAACTAAGGCTATGTTCCCAAGTAAAACCTTAAATAGTCTTTTAGAGGAGCACTTGGCATAAAATGGACAAAGTTGTACTACAAAAAGGCCTAATGATTTGGCTAAGAGCATTGCTATTTATGGCCCTAGGACCGGTTGTACTCAGTAGTGCATTTAAAAATCAGAGCCATTCCCTTTTTATACCCGTACTCTTGGTAGGAATAGTTTTGAGTTTTTTTGCTATTTATTTTGGCTTCAAGGCAATTAAAAAGATGATGGAGGGGCTATTTAGCGACAAAAGCTAATTAGCCTTCCATATTTCTTCCATCGATGCCAAATTTATGGGATGTAGTGCTTCACGATAGGGCAAAGTCCCTGCGGTAAAAGCCCTTTGAAGAATATCTTCAATCCAGTAATCCTCAAGATTCTCATAGGGATTATACGCCTCTTTTAAATCCATTTGATAAGCGGATGCAGCGGTTTGGTACCAAAATGCGGTCCAACCATTTCTAAAGGTTTTAACCAAATCAAAAGCGCTATAACCTGTTTGCCTGTCTATTAAACGAATGAGCACTTTTCCATCATTGCGAGAAAGTTTCTTTAGTGGTTCAGTGAGTTCGGTCTCGAAATATTTCTTCACTCTTTTGGTATAAGCCCTTTTCTTTGACTTCCCCTCCAAGGTACTTAATCGATCCTCAACCGTTTTTAATCGATCCTCGGCAAGTACAGCGTATTTGAAAACTTTAAAAACGCGCATCCGTAATCGATAGTATTGATTTCTCTGGGTATTCGATTTAAATTGAAGTGGAGATAAAATATAGACTTCATCAAGAGAAATCGTACCGTAATATTCAGTCTCTTCTGACCCCGCTTCAGAATGAATTACTTGTGAAAAGGATACCGAGTAAATGGTGATAAATAATAGAAATAGCGAATAATTTCTTCTCGAAGCCGTCATAGTATTTGTAAATTTAGATCAAAATTATTCTTAGATGAAAACAGATCATATACTTAACGATGAGGCACTAAAATTTTTAGAAGATTACTTAAATAATGCCTCTCCAACAGGATACGAAGCTCAAGGACAACAAATCTGGATGAATTATCTAAGGCCCTACGTAGACGAATTCATTACAGACACTTACGGCACTGCGGTAGGTGTAATCAACCCTAAAGCGGAGTACAAAGTGGTCATTGAAGCTCATTCTGATGAGATTTCATGGTATGTTAATTATATCTCTGACAATGGCCTCATTTATGTAATCAGAAATGGAGGTAGTGACCACCAAATTGCTCCCTCTAAATGGGTGAATATTCATACAAAAAAGGGCATTGTTGAAGGGGTTTTTGGATGGCCAGCCATTCACACTCGCAAACCAGGTAAAGAAGAAAACCCAAAACTTGAAAACATCTTTATTGACATCGGCGCGAAAGACAAGAAAGAAGTTGAAGAGATGGGGGTACACGTCGGATGCGTGATTACTTATCCTGACAGTTTTAAAGTACTCAACAAAAATCAATTTGTTTGTCGTGCTTTAGATAACCGTGCCGGTGGTTTTATGATCGCACAAGTGGCTCGTTTACTCAAAGAGAATAACATTGAACTTCCGTTCGGTCTGTATATTACCAACTCTGTACAAGAGGAGATCGGTTTAAGAGGTGCAGAGATGATTACCCAACGAATCAAACCGAATGCAGCAATCATCACCGACGTCTGTCATGACACCACTACGCCGATGATCAGCAAAATTGAGCAAGGAGAAAGTAAAATTGGTGACGGTCCTGTAATTTCCTATGCACCGGCTATTCATCACATCCTTAGGGAGCGAATTATTGAAGCAGCAGAAGAAAATGAGATCCCGTTCCAACGTCATGCCTCTTCACGCTATACAGGTACTGACACCGATGCATTCGCTTACAGTAATGGTGGAGTAGCTTCAGCGCTAATTTCTTTACCATTAAGATACATGCATACTACGGTTGAAACCGTTCATAAAGAAGACGTAGCAAATGTCATTCGACTAATCTACCACAGTGTACAGAAAATAAAAGCAGGAGAATCGTTCTCTTATTTTGATTAACCAAAAAGGCCCTTAAGTAAGGGCCTTTTTTATTTGATCTATTTCAGAGATTTCAATAATACTAATCTCTCCGCTTGAGAGATTTTTAACCTCAATCTTGTTTTCAGCTAAGAGTTCTGATTTAGGGAATAAAACCAGTTGAG
>Ga0209653_1000594_pt1 | contig 31440 bp, 47 predicted proteins | sample SaaInl6LU_22_DNA_FD_184644 | JGI IMG/M metagenome (GOLD analysis project Ga0209653, IMG submission 184644) | Marine microbial communities from expanding oxygen minimum zones in the Saanich Inlet - ESP_116LU_22_DNA (SPAdes) (version 2) | ecosystem: Environmental > Aquatic > Marine > Intertidal...
AGTTAAACGTCTTAAGAAAGCTGACGAAGAAAAGAAGGCTAAAAACGCAATGAAGGCTGCGGAACTTCAAAAAATGAAGAATAGCGCTAAAAGTGAGCTAACTGGATTAGGCATTGTATTCAATAATGCCGATCTTAATGAGGCCGCTAACAATCAACAACTTCAAAATATAGTTAAACGTCTTAAGAAAGCTGACGAAGAAAAGAAGGCTAAAAACGCAATGAAGGCTGCGGAACTTCAAAAAATGAAGAATAGCGCTAAAAGTGAGCTAACTGGATTAGGCATTGTATTCAATAATGCCGATCTTAATAAGGCCGCTAACAATCAACAACTTCAAAATATAGTTAAACGTCTTAAGAAAGCTGACGAAGCAAAGAAGGCTGAGGAACTTGATAATAAGAAGGGCCTGTTAATAAAAAAAATTAAACAAAAGATAGGTTTATTTAAGCGATATATAGGTAATTGGAACGACGCTATAGTAAACGTTTCGAATACTAATCAACTTGTTTTGATAGAAAAGGAATTTGATGAAAAAATGCAAATTAGAGAGGAAATTCAAAGTAAGGTGGGTGATTACGAGTCGAAAGAGGTGACTGCCCTTCTACTTAAAACGACTATGAAACGCAGTATAGTAAGTGATATAAAAGAAAAATTTAAAAAACTCGTCGAAAATTTATCTGAAAACGTTTCAAGAAAGCATACAGAATTAATGAGGATAGCTAGTATAGCTGGTATGTCTAATAATTACAAAAATATGATTAAAAATATTAAAAATATTACAAAGTATGACAAATTACTAGAGGGAATTGCTATTAAACGAATCAAGAGGAAAATAGAATATGCTACCAAGGTATTAGATGAAGAAAGGAAGGAATTAGAACGCTATCAGTCTGGTCCAAAAAGACAAAAGATAGCTGTTAAACAAGGTTCGCGTCGGTCTTCTCTGGAAACAAAATGGATAACTGAGTGGGGAATTAAGAGAAATCCTGATGCACAAGAAAAATTTATAAAAAAACAATTAAAAAGGGAACTCACGATTTTGAATAAAAAATTACCCAATAACCTTGGTAATGTGCGAAAAACCACCAGGAAAAGTAGTTCAAGACCAAGTAGCGCGCATGGATCCAAAAGTGAACAGAAAGCTTTAAAAGAACGAAGAAGTATGAGCGACATTAACATTATGAGAGGAATTGGTGAACCTAACAGGCCAGGTCCCCCAAGGACTGTTTGGGTGTAAATTTAAAATAATGTTATAATTTAACTATGCGTTCTATCATTTCAACCTCAAGGAGTTTGGTATCACCTTCGACAGGTCTCAATAGTCGATTGTGTACCGGTCGTACTACGTTAGGAAAATATAATTCTAAATGTACTAAAAATAACAATAATAATTCTAAAATATTACAAAACATATTCAATACCACGAATATATTATCTTCTAAAAAAAATTCATACACTTTGAAAAAGGCATATGATATGTTAGAATTGGGACCTATACCAGAATCTTTACAGAAATATAAGAATGACAATGTGATATTACATCTTATTCTAGGTAAAAAAACTCGTTTCTGGATAGGTTATATAGAAATCGTGAAGGTCAAAGATTTTTTCATTAAAATAGGACATGAAAAGATGAAAATGAATAACAATAATAATTTAAGTAATAAAAAATTACAAACATTATCTACATTAATAGCCATGAGTTCAGGAGTGAAGAATATTAATAATAATAATAATAATAATAATCCAGTGTCTACTCCTAAACGAAAATCTAGCGGTGGTGCAAGTGGAATTGCACGTGCGTTAACAGCGGTGGCAGCAATGCGTCTCTAAAATAAAATATATGTAATAGTATAAACCAAAATGCCTACTGCCACAAAACTTATGAACTCTAAACGCCGTGTTATTTTCCAGTCCGATCGTGGTGCCTTTTATGTCAAGGATGGTGATAAGAAAATCTATGGTATCAAGGCACACTTCAAGAAGATGTCTAAGGGTCCTAAGAAGCTCACGGTCAACATGTCTGATAACGTGCCTCTGAAAATCCGTCCCTCTAAACGCGGTGCCCCAGCGGGTCCTCGTGAAGGTCATATGCTCAGGAAGATGAATACTGAAAACAGGAAGAAAGTATTTAAGATTATTTCCCCGGGTGGTACTGCGTATAAGACCAAGGCGCAGGCGAACATGGCTTCCTTCTTACGAAGTATGACACAGAATAAGTACAGCCCTAAGTGAAATGCGAAGATAAAGATTCCTCTTAGTAAAGATGGATTTTTATCCAAGCATGGATATGTGGATGTGAAGAAAAAGACGGTAGCTGCGCGTCATATGGCGTTAGCGAAGATTGTCTATGCCGGCGAACCCCCGTTGAGTCTTTTTAAAAGGCTTAACGTTCTTATGATTTTATTTAGGAATCGTGATCCCAATTTATCGAAAATCTTTAAACAAGATCGTGATTGGGTGAAAAAAAAATACCTAAGTGTGAAGAATTAAAATAAAAAACAAAATGAATATATTCTTTCTCGCATCGTCTCCAACTGAGATTGCCGACATGTCATGTGATCAACATGTCGTCAAGATTATTTTGGAAATTTGTCAAATGTTATATACTGCATGGTTCTTTTCGGGTGAGAGTCATATAGTTGTTGACTCGGCGCCTTTTAATAAAAGTGGAACGGCTCGTGGTTATCGTCCCGCTCATAAGGGTCATCCTATGACTATGTGGGTGGCTTCTTCAAAAGCGAATTATATTTTCGCTGCTGAAATAGCACTTGCATTAGCGAATGAATATACACTTCGTTACGGAAAGGTACATTCCTGTCAAATACATGCGGAATGGTTGATAAGTAATATACCATCACGTTTTGAATTACGAACGAGTCCTAAAGCGTATTATGCCACTCTAGACATTCCTCATGGACTCACACCTATACCGGAATGTATGCCTGATGATTATAAAATGCCAAGTATAATAGATGCATATAAGATGTATTATATGATGGATAAGATGAAATTTGCACGATATACACCTAAGTCAATGCTCTTTTCTTTGAAATCAAGCGATGAACTTATCCATGAATTCGACGAAGACTCGACACCTAATTTCTGCCTTCATCATGAAAGGTTTGATGAATATGAATCGTGAAAACTTTAGCGAATGGGCGGATAATAACGTGTACAAACTTGCAAAACTATACGAAAATTACAGGGGTGAGGCATACTCATTGGTAGATGCTATACATGTATTACATTTTGTAAATACTGTATGTATGATGACAAATGTAGAAGATACATTGGAGATGACAAATCATTTTATAAAATGTCAATTAAAAGATAGTGTTGTATAATTTAGTATGTGTAGTATATGTTTAGAAGATTTTAATAAAACCACACATTTAAAGGTGTCATGTTTATTTTGTAACCACATTTCGTGTCGCACGTGCGTACAGAAATATCTTTTATCTACTTCACAAGAATCCCATTGTATGAATTGTAAGCACGAATGGAACAGAGAATTTGTAGATTCTTTTTGTACTAAAGTTTTTCGCAATAGAGATTATAAACTTCATCGAGAAAATGTGTTATTAGACCGTGAAAAATCTAGAATGCCCGAAACACAACCACATGTTACACGTCGAATACAATGGAAAAACTTACGCACGTCTTATGATTTTATATTAGTGCTTATAGGAAGAGTAAATCAATCAACTCATTTTTCACCTGAAATTAAATTACATTTATTAGATGGTTTTAAAAATCTTCAAATAGAGATAATGAATAATATTAGAACTTTAGTTTACGACGAAGTGCCGACAATTACTGATGTCAAAATTAATCAAAAATGCCCATCTGGTGACTGTAGGGGTTTCTTGTTAGATGATTTTACGTGTGGTGTATGTGAAGTGACTTTTTGTGACAAGTGTCATGAACCAAACGATGAGCATGAATGCGATCCGAATACTGTAAAGACTATAAAACTATTGAAAAAAGATACACGACCGTGTCCATCATGTAGTACACCTATTCATAAGATAGAGGGGTGTGCACAAATGTGGTGTACACAGTGTCATACAGCGTTCGATTGGAAAACGGGTACATTAGTGACTGGTCGTATTCATAATCCTCATTATTTTGAATTTAAAAGTCGAGGGCGTGAGCATGGTGATATTCCGTGTGGAGGTAGACCTACACAAGACGAACTTATGAGAGTTGATGCACCCGATATTTTATTGACTGTAAATGCTAAAATATCAGAGATGGCCAGAGAACTCACGTACAAATATGGTTATACATACGGTGATAATCTTCAGTTACGAATTCATTATATGATGAATAATATTACAGAAGAAGAATTTAAAATCCATGTTCAACGACGTGATAAATACAATTGTAAGATTAGGGATATTCAAGACATTTATACGATGTTTATAGATTCAGTGAGTGATATATTAAGACAGTATATATTAGATCAATCGCAAGTCGAATTGTACATACGTGACATATATGAATTAATAGACTATACGAACATGATCATGTCACGGATTAGAAAGAGGTACATTTCAAAACTACCACATAATATTATATTATGATATAACAAATGAAGTGGCTAATACTAATTAGTATAATTATATTGGCTATACTATTAAGACCCGTCTATCATGAACCCCGTGTGTTAAGAAATTTTATACCTCCAGATGTATGTGATTATATTAAAGAAACAGCGACCGACAAACTTAAACCATCGACTATATCAAATAACAAGATTATAGACGAACGAATACGAAAAAGTGAAACTGCTTGGTTAGACAGTAACGATCCTACAGTTAAATATGTAATGGAAAAATGTGTGTCTTTAACTGATAGACCTATTGTTAATTGTGAAAAACTTCAGGTTCTTAAATATAAACCAGGTGGATTTTATAAACCGCATCAGGACTGCTTTGGAACGGACAAAAATAAACGTATGTACACCTGTATAATAGGATTAAATGACGATTATGAAGGTGGGGAGACTGTATTTCCAAACTTACATAAAAAATATAAACTTGGTAAGGGTGATGTTTTAATATTTAATACTTTGAATGATTGGGGAAAAATGACATCGAAAGCGATTCATGGTGGTACTCAAGTCATGGATGGAGAGAAGTGGATATGTAATCTCTGGATAAGGGTATTTCCGTATGATACTCAACAAACGTAAATTGCCTGAGTAATATCAAGATTTTTATGTTTTTGTTTGAAAAATGAAGGACCCACTCTATCTAGATTGACAATATGAAGGTGTAAACTTTGTATGCTATTATGTGGGTAACAGTGAAAGTAGAAACCAGGATTTTTCCAATTTCTACTTTGCGTGTATGTTACAGCTGCTGCCAAAAGTTCTGATAAAAAGTTTAAATTTTTGTTTAAGAGAATTGGTAAAATGTTGAATGTGTCGTAATGTAAATCCTTTGTCGTAATGAAAACGTGTCCAGGTCCATTTTCATCCGGGCCAGCCATGGAGGCACTTTCAAAAGACGAATCGTCCCACTTTTCATCGTTTTTGGGAAGATTATGACACACCATGAACTTTTTTTCGTATCCACCAAGTAATTTTTGGTTTACAGGGTTATCCAATACCCCTACAGCATATTTTGCAAATACATTATTACCCGTAGTGGTTATGAGCATTTCATTTTCATCGATAATACCATCTTTTAGAAATTTGTTTTTGATGTGTTCGTAATGATTATTAGTTCTCGCATACTCTAAATATTTACGTAAAACTGCTTCGGAGTTTAGACATGGAAAAAGATTTCGAATATCATCTGGATCGTACACGTATTTAGATGGGCGACCACAACCCATGTTTACATTTACTTTTATTCACTTCTTTACTTAGGTTTGAAATGTAATAAAAACAAAACCTAAGTAAATAAACAAAACAAGTTATATATATAACAATGAACGCTTACACTATCAAGGCCTTTATCATCAAGCTCGAGCGCGAGAACCAGGCGCTCCGTGAAGAGGTGGAGAAACTCAAGGAGACTATTGCCCATCTCCGTGAAGATACGGAATCTGTCTGCAGCGAAGAATCTCAAGTGCATGGCGCTATGAACAGTAGACTGGCGGAGATGCTCGAGAAACGTGCTGATATCGAGGAGAATATGCATAAGAAACGTGCATACAAGAACGCCGCCACCATCGTTGCCAATCTGGCGTTCGAAGTGCAGAGTGGGGAAGATCTAGCACAGTTTAGAGGGGTTGGCAAAAGTATCATTCGCCTTGTTAATGAATATATTCATGGTTAAAAAAAAAGTGCATGAAATAAATAATAAAAAATGAGTATATCACAAGAAAAGAAGAATTTCATCAAAAAGGTCGCCCCAGGTATTCATATATACATGGCGTTGTCTTACAGGGCTGATGAAATTTATATAAATCCTGAAAATGAAGTGGAAAAATACATCAGAGATAATCTTCTATCCTATGAAAAGTCCGCAATCCGTGTAAAGCGTCACTGGTTTTCTGAGTCATTATTCGAGAATGCAGTAGACACTCTACCCGACGAAAAATTAAAAGAACTCTTATTTTACTTAGATAATATTGACATGCCCCTGTGTGATGTATTTACTGAATCCTACATTTATACTAAAGATTTGACAGAAAATGAAAAAAAATATGAAAATGATATTATGGACGGTAATTTGATAACATTTGAACAATTTCTATCTTGAAGGAAGTTTCCAACATAGAAAAAGTGTGATCCCAACGGGGTTCGAACCCGTGACCTCGGCGTTGCTTATAGATGCTTGACCATCTTTATATATACGTTAGTATAAGCACCACGCTCTAACCAACTGAGCTATAGGATCCTATCTATGTAATGTGAATTTTCTTTAAATACTTTTACTTAAAAGAAACATTCAATAATAAATCAGATGATTCACGAATACGTGACTGAAGTTTATAATGCACTGGGACCGGGGTATAGCGAGCGAGTGTATCATAATGCTATGGAGGTGGTGCTTAGGGAGAATGGTGTATCTTATGAGACTGAGCGTATTGTCCCTATTGTTTTTAGGGGCCATACTATAGGAAACTTAAGGGCTGATATCATCATTAATAGACATACGGTTGTTGAACTCAAGTCTGTAAAGTCTATGAACGAATCTATGATTTCACAGGCTCGTAATTATTTGAAGCTACTAAATCTCGACGACGCGTACCTTGTAAACTTTCCACCGTGTATGAACACAGAACCTGAGGTGGTACACGTGAAACGTGAAGAAATCCCGGTGTAAACACGAAGAGCGTGTGGTATTAGATGGTAGGGATGAACTCCCACTTCAAATCACGGCATATTTTTTTCCATATGAGATCCTGATGATGTAATTTTTCCTTCGATTTTAACAGTGGGAAATATTGAAGATATGAATCTTCACTCAGAAGTTCACAAAATTTATATAGTACATATGAGTAACTCAAAAAATTCTTTCTTTCACTCGGACAGTTATCATCAAACGGTTTTTGTATATCCTTAAACATGAGTCTGAGTCTGTCCTCTAATTCACTTGGCATGTTCGGGGCGCTTATACCACTCAAAATATTAGTAATATATGGTACATGTTCATAATATTTATTGAGTTTCAACTTTTTTAGAAACCCCCTGACTTTTGCGTGTGTAATTTCATTTACATTTTTGATTTTCGTTTTTTTGAATTCATTTCTCAATTTTTCTATAACATCTTGTGGTATATTAGTCATTTCTTGTGCCTGAAACTGTGATAACCATTCATTAAAGTGATTATCTCTCTTATAAGAGTAATTGATAACCTTTCCAGAAGTTTCCTGTTCTTCTTTATAGGTGAGTTCTTCACTTAATATAACATCTATTACCATTCCGCAGTTATCACAAACAAGTTCACTTGTATCGTTAAATTGAAATATATTACTTTCTATACATTTTGGACACGCATCCATTTTTTTTGTAATATGTCTGTCTAGGTTCTTTTTTTCAACATCTATAAGATAATCTACAAAAATATCTTTTCTCTGTAATCCTACAGTTTCTTTACAATTAAAGACATTATCTGTATTTACTTCTCCGTTTACTTCTTCTGTATACTGTTTAACATAAGGCAAGCATTGCATGATATAATCAGACATTTCGGATTCGTAAAATGTTTTGTTTTCAGGATCATCATTTATTTTATTCATCCATTCATTTATTTTATTATTATACCTGCTTAAAAAATTACCTTCCATACCTAAATAATGAATATTATTCGTAATTTTTTAATTAACATCATTGTATTTTTTAAAAATATACTTAAAGAAGGTGACCATACCATAATTTCCACGGAACTTGAATATTGGGTGGACAATGATAAAGAATATACAATAGATAAGGATAATGTATTTTGGAAGGAACAATCAAAAGAATGGACTGATGATACAGAGAGTTATTATGTGTCTTTAAAAAATAATGAAAAAATACCTACCCCACCCGAAAATGTTACAAAAGTATTAATGAGGGTAAAATATTGGTTTAACAATCGTGTTTATAAGTTCCTTACCTATAATCATGAATATGATTGGCCACCTAAATATAATAAAAACATGTCAATCAACATACCGCTTTTGAGTGCAAAGTTGTTGAATGAAAATGGTACACCTGTAAAGGATCTTTATGCGAAGATAAAGAGATACGCCGGACCTTATTATGATTTCTATGGTGATCAAAAAATAAAGATTTCAGATATGTTATTTTATGATGAAGACACACTCAAAAATACATTTCCGAAGATTTTAATCAGGGATATTTTTGGAAGGGTGAAAACGGTGAGTACAGTAGATGGATATATTACAGATCTTCGTGTACCTTAGTTGCTAAATAAAATTTGAGTTCCCCTAGATTTGCTACGTTATATTTTAATATTAGAAATCTGTTTTGTTCCTCTTGCATGATTTGTACGGTAGCACACATACTCGTAGCTTTTGTAAAAATATTCATGTATCGAAGAGAATATGTACCAGACATGGTAGGACTTTCTTCTGTACATTTAATAACTGTTTCCTGATCTGCGAAATCACCTCTACATGTAAATGTAAGACTATCACCACTTCGGATAATATCTATATTTTCACCGATATTTGCCATGTCTCTACAAATACGTTGAAAATCGACTGATGACATTGGTGTGTTCATAGTCATGTTCATCTTAGGTACTTCAATTTGATTATCATTAATATCAAGTAGTTTAAGAGCAAACTTAGTACAAGTCTTTTTATGTTCGCTATGGATTTCTATATTCATGTATTCCTTACAGTTTATAGATATGATCAATACATCGTTACTCGTGATTGTCTTCAATAATTTGTATACATTTGTAATATTAACACCCGTCTCAATATCAGTTTCACATATGTATTCTTCAAAATTTTCAGCTGGAAGATGCATATCTACAAGAGATGTTCTAGCCGTGTCTAGTGTTACAATGTACACACCACTGGGTTTGAAATAAATAGTTACATCATTCAGAATATCCTTCAACACCTCGAATGTTGATTTGATGGCCGAAGCCTGAACAGTGACTAATTTCATTCTCGTTGATTATAAACTTATTTCTTTATATCACCATACGCATCTGTTACATCTCTACTAATTTTATCTTGAAGTTCAGGGGTCATTGCGGGCTGGAGTGATCTTCCGTATTCATCTAATCCGAATAAAACACTATTAGATTCACCGTCTAATGTTGTCATGTTACATTTCCCAAAGTCACACGCATCGAGTTCCGTCACTGGAAGAAGGGACTCCAACCAGTTTCTGATTTCATTTCCTACTAAGATTTTACCATTCTTAGTGAGCATTGTTGGTACCCTCGAAATTTTTGCACTGTACTGAGGTGGAATACCCATAGTATGAACATTATGAAATTGCACAATCTGTCTCAGTTGAGTATGTTTGTTTATGTAATTCACAATGTCCACACTGTGAGTACATTTTGGACTAAAGATTAAAAGCGACATCTTTGATGTAGATTGGTAAAAAAATTTACTTGGTTATGACACAGTTTTTTTATAACATATAGTAAATGACAATTGTACTTTTAATACTCATCGGACTGATGCTTCTTTTGATGTCCAGCAGAAAGGAAATGTTTGGGTATGCCGGGCATGAGGATCCAGTTAATCAAGTAACGTTAGATGACACTTCCTTTGACACAGCCGAATATGTCGAATCGACTGAAATAAACATTGATAACGACTTGATGCAGAAGTTAGTTTTAGCTACTAATAAATATGTGTCTGATAAAACTGGGTTATGTACTTATATAATTGAAACTACATCAATCAAAAAATATGTTCATAGGGATACTAAAAAGGACCTATACAGATGTATGTTTATGTTTATGAAACAACATGGATTTGTTTTCGGTTTTGCTGTTACTGCTGACGTGATGGTAAACCCAGATGGAACAGTTAAGGTCATGTCAGCGCGTACACAACCTATCGACGTGATGCCGCCTACTGATCAGAGTCCTTATCAGAGTGATTTAGAAGGATATGAGTTTACTGATTATAGAATGTTTAAAGAAAGCGAGTTGAATTTAATCAAAAACAAGTCGTTGTAAATATTAATGATAAGTGTAGATGAAATATCACGGCGTACTGACCAGAAAAATAAGATGAAAAAAGAAACGTATGTCAAGCTCTACGAACAAGCTTCAAGAAAGATCAGACAGTCTGTTGAATTTGGATTAAAACACGCTGTTTTCAAGATCCCGGCTTTTCTTCTGGGGTACCCCATGTTTGACAGATATAAGGCGACTGAGTATATCAAAAGGCAATTAGAACGCGGGGGATTCGTAGTCATGGTAATGGCGGATGCTGAATTACACATTTCATGGAAATTGAAGAAATCAAAAGCAGAAACAACAGAGTCACCTGTAATAGATGAGTTCCCGACCCTGATTAACCTTAAAAAGGCTGCAAATAAATATAAACAACACGCGGGAAAAGGTTGATAAAAAAATTACTCTTTAACATAAATGGATAATCTCAACATTTTAGTTGAGGCTAAACGTGAATATCTTGAACAACTTTGTATTCTTATGTGTCCTGTTATGATCGATGTATTTGACGAGATGTACCAGGAGGCTAATAATCTTTCCAAGGGACGAAAAGTACTTATGATGTTTCAAAAATTACTCAAAGATGTACCCGAATGGAGTGAAACCATGGCAAAACAGAATACTGACAATATAGCTAATCGATGTGCGTGGTTTAAAGATCTCGTAGCTGCTGTATTTGTCAGTTCTGTAAAGATTTTATCCGCTGTAAGGCTTAGTAAAGATTCTAAGAAACTTTCTATAAAACTTCCGAGTAATGAAGTTTTTATTCACACATGTTACAGGAACGCCGCCAAAGAACTGTATAAAAACCCATATGTATTCAGCGAAAATCAGTCTGAACATGACAGGAATGACCAACTATACGATCGATTTTGTATATGTGTAGAAAATTCTGTAAAGGAACTTATTCCTGTTCAGGATATACTACAAACTTATATGACCGTTCAGGAAAATGAAATTATAGAACCGCGAGATGCTAATATAGAAGAAGATGATATAGATGAACTAGATGACAATGTAGAACCAGAAGAACCTACTCCTGAAATGAATACGAGTACCGTGACAGAAACACCGCTTGATAATGAATTTAAGACCATTCACACGGACAATACACACCCACCCCCTCCTCCGATCGAAACGAGTGAAAATCCAGAACAGATATATGATAATAATTCCGAACCTGTTACAGAACCTGTTACAGAACCTGTTACAGAACCCAGTGATGAATCAGAGGATCTTTTTTCAGACGCTGCAGATACTCGGCAGAAAAGATTTCTTTAAAAAAACCTAAGAGTATTACAAATGGAACAACTTCGTGATCCGTCTTGGGCTGCACTCGTAGCGGGTGTAATTACAGCACTTTACATTCATGGTAAAGCGAAACTTAATAATGAAGGAACTTTGAGCATGAGTGCTTATGCGAAACCAGCAACACTCGTGGCTATTTTAGTATATTTCATAGTTTCAAATGGTATAGGTAAAAGGGAACAGATTTTAACTGAACCTTTCTAATTTAACTTAAAGATTTACTTCGTGAAATATAAAAATGTCAGCCGTTAACGCTTTTAATGATATGATGGGTCAGTTTCTTATGGAATTGTATAAGACTTTTCCAGAAGAAAAGGGATTGAAGAAAACTATTACTGTTTTTGAAGTAGTGCGAGAGACAAATCCTAAAAAGTCTGTTGATAAGTTTATGAACAGCATCGCACCTTATGTAGATAAGATAAATTCCCGTGATGAATCGTTATTTCTCGAAGATGCAAATAATTTGGAATTTATGAATTCCGTGAATATTAAAAATTGCTGGCCTAAGGCTTCGGATGGTACAAAAGATGCTATTTGGCAATATATTCAAACTTTGTATATGTTGGGAACTACTATTAAGTCTGTACCAGCAGAGACACTTTCTATGATTGAGAATGTAGCGAAGCAATGTGTTGATAATATGAAAAATGAAGACGGAGGACTAGATGAGGCGCAACTTATGAAGACTATGCAAGGCATGTTTGGTGGTATGACGAAAAAATAAAAGTTTATAATATAAATGGTTTCAGTATTTGACGATCCTAAACAACTTGTTCGTTCAGATGAAATTACAAAATTCTGGCCGACGAACGAACAATCAGCAGAAGATAGAATTAACGCTACGGTGAGGTTTATAGTGTATGCTACATGTATTTTGTATTTAATAAGACGGGATATTCGTGTTTTTGTATTGGGTGCTACGGGTATTGGTGTTCTTTATGTTATGGATAAATCGGGTATGATTAAGAATGACTATACAAGACCGACTATTATGCAGGAGAGGTTTACGGATACTAGTTCATCTTGTCAGGTTCCCACGTATGATAATCCGATGGGTAATGTGTTATTAACGGATTATTCTGACAGGCCGGATAGGCCTAGCGCATGTGAATATTCGTCTGTTGACGAAAAGGTGAATCGAATGTTGAGTGATCGTATTCCTTATGGTCCCACTCGTTCTAGATCTCCGCTTCCTGAACACCAGCGTAACGGATACTCCCGACAATTTGTTTCTATGCCGGTTACGGATATCCCAGGCGATCAGACTTCTTTCGCAGAGTGGCTTTATGGTGTTAAGAATTCTCCAATGTGTAAAAGTGATCCGCGAATGTGTGACCCTAATGCCCGTGGTGTTCAGCTAGAGGCTTTTGCTGGATTGGATCCCAACGGTGATAAAAGGAGTGGTATGACGGGTGGAACAATTTCTTAGTCAATAGTAAATGGCATATCAGCTTCAACCAGGAATGAAAATTGTTCAGAACCCCGCGCACCCACCGGTATGTGCAACTGAGGAAGTTTTCACGTATCCACAGCCGAGTACTCTCAACTATGGTTCTAGTCGTCCCAATACGATGCTTTATGGTACAGCCCCATTCATGGCCGGTAAAGGTGCACCAGCGGAGTTTATAGAAACAAGTGATCAGCTTCGTCCCCAGAGTACGAGTCAGTTTAACAAGATTATTACGAAGACATACGAAAAGAATTTTTTTCCTTTACAGAGCGTGGGATGTATGCTTCCACCTCGCACGTTAACTTATGAACCAGCTAGCACTCGCGCAGAACTTCAAAATGCTCATTTTAATCAAATATATCTCAATAAAAATATTAATTAGAAATAAGAATGGCGGATCCTTTATCTATAATAGCTATAGCTGGTCTCGCATATCTAGGAAAAAAAATGAGCGAACCAAAAATAACGAAACAAGAATTATATGAAACACGGGAGGAGGATAAAACAACAGGACAGGTAACGCTTCCTTCACAGTTGATAGACGAATCCATGCTCCGGATGCCTGATAAGAAGATGGAGGTGGCTAGTTTTGGTGTCGTAGCTCCACAAAGTAGGGCTAACGGGAATGAAATATTAAGCGTACGTAATCGCATGTATGATGCAGGCCGTATGAACAATGTTTCACCCGTCGAAAAGCAATTAGTCGGTCCTGGTTTGGGACTTGGGCATAATGTTCCAGCTTTTGGGGGTTATCAGCAGTTATTTCGTGTGAATCCTGAGAATGTCGGTGCTTATCGCCTGACGACTTTACCTGGTAGAAGTGGTCCAGCCGTTGATGTGAATGGCGGTCGTCGTGGAATGATAGGTGAGGTGGCGAATAATAGACCAGAAAAGACAGCCTTTTTACCAGGCCGTCGCCCAGAAAGTTTTGGTCGCGCTCAGGGGATGACCGGTGTCACTCCGCGTGCTGAACATGAACACACGAAGCGCCTTACTAATCGATCCCTGACTGGTCAGCGCGATGATACATTGGGGTTTGCTGGTGCTAAACGCGTCGTCCCAGTCGGAACTCTCGCACAAGATCCAACGCGTAATAAGAAGGATGGAAACATGGAACAGTTTATGTATAACAACCAGCCGGCGCCTAATATAAATTCATTTGTTCATGGTTATATGAGCGCACCAGCGTCTAAGATTGGCGAGAAGCGAACATACGGCACACCGCATACGGTTGAGGAACTCAAGGCATATGGTTTCAGGCCAGATGATCGCCGTGGAAAACCCAACAGGCATGGTAACGCTGAACGTATGAATGTGCGAGCCGGCGCTCTCAATCAAGGTGGTATGCCAACAGCCTCTCGAGTAGACGTTACCCGTGTCGATGGACGCACGGGACCTGTGAATGGTGGATGGACACAGCAGTACTCTAACAATTCGGTGTATCAATATAACGTATACAAGGGAAATGAAAACCCTTATGGAACTAGTGATAGTTTAGATATGGCTAAGAATCAGCTTCGGAATAATCCTATAGCACAGCAAATGTATTAGATAATTATTATAAACTTAAAATTGAGTAACACTACGCATTAAAATATTATCCATATATTTTAATGAGCGTATACACGTTCGATATAGATAGTAGTGAAAGAGATCCGTTAACCTATCCCGATCCATCTGATTATGTGATTGAATTAAAAAATCCTATTTATAACGTCACAAAGATTTCTTTAATTTCAGCACGTATACATGCTAGTCAATTGTTGATTAATGAAAGAAATAATACCTTTTCTATAAGTGGTTCTACAGTATCGTTATCTAACAATAATTATGATGGGAATTCTTTAGCTGAAGAGGTTGTGGCACAAAGTTCTAAAATTACAGCCGCTCTATATAACCCCGATAAAAATAATATTACTTTCACTGGAAATGAACCGTTTATATTTGAATTTTATGATGGGGTGAATGGATATAAAACTGGTGAAAATGGTTATACCACACCACATGATATTTTAGGATTACCAGCCAGTAACTTTGCATCGGATGGTAACACACTTACAACGGGGAGTATAAATTTACAGGGACCCGATGCACTTATTGTCAAATTGAGTAGCGGTTCAGAAGAATTCAATAAAACTGTATTTTCTGAAATACCATTTTATACGGGTCGTATACTTATGTGTGGAGATGTCATCAATTATTCAGGTACCGATGATGCTGTAGTACATAATTTTGATTCTGGTCCCCAAAAGAGTATACAAAGTTTGAGGGTTCAATTTTTTTACAGTAGTAATAATCGTTTAGTACCATACGATTTCAGACATGCTAATCATGTACTCAAACTTGCTATAGAATGTTCTACTGGTAAACTTGAAAATGTACCAAAGGTAACGAAAGATTTTTCGCTTCCACCGCCTATACGCATTCCTGAAATGGAGAATCCGGATAGATGGAGTGGTTGGTTTTATATAGCCATTATAGTGATAACTGGAATCCTATTTATATTTTTCACTAGACCTAAAAAAGTTAGCGAGTAACGGCATAAATGGGGGTCGAGGCCGGTTTGGTGACACGCTTAGACAGACGCGAGAGTATCATATAAACGATGATTGAGAGAAGAGTAGTAATTATGGCGGTAACCCCATAGTTAAGTCCACTGTTTTTCTGAACCTTAATAATCTGATGAGTTGCCCAACGCACCAGGTCCATCCAGGATAAGGCGGCGGCGAAAGAGAAACCGGCAACGATCGAGTTGAGCGCTTGGGTTTCGAATTCACTGGTAATAGTTTTAACAATTTGTTCTGGCATTTATAATATAAAAATATTTTTATTCTGGTAAAAGTTCTTCTACAAATAATATTTTTTTATATTTTTCCTTTTTATATCCCCTGATGATTATTTCGACGTTGTCATCAGAATCTGTTTCAGATTCTGATGTGTCGTCACCAGTTTTGAATTTTTTATATTCCGTGTCAGACCAACCCTCTGGACAAGTGTTCATTACTATCAATAGCATTTTTTAACATATGTTCTGACGGATTGGTGGGTACCCAACTTTCCCATGCGTCATATGCTTCTGTTATGGCTCTCATGGCTAAGTTTGAACCGTTATAAGGTTCAAATATTTCATCTTCAACTTCAACTACTTCTACGTCGTCCGTATCAGATTCATCACTATCGTATATTTCCGGAAAATAAGAACCAATCTGTTTTCCCACTGTATGCATTGCACAATATTTCATGCAGTATTCCATATCCTTTCCTAAGATGGTGGAGCGACCACATGCTTTTGCATATTGTCCTGATAATACGACAGCGTTTTCTAGTACCGGTGTAATTATATCAATTGCTGTTTGTGCCATTCTCGAAGATAAGTCGTGCTGTTCCATTTTCAACTCTTAGAATATTATAACTAAGTGCATAAACTCTAAGTTCCCTTTCCGTGATGTCAGACATGAGTGATAGAGTTACATATTGTTCTTTTATTAGACTAAAGTTTCTTTGTCCAGTGGGATACCATCGCTCGGGTTCGAGTGCAAAGCTATAAGAATAAAATCGTCTGAATAATTGTGTTCTTGAATGATGTATACCACTCTGAACTGCTCTAAGATGAATCAAATTACCAGTTTTCTCATTTAATATTAAATCGTCATCCAGCCTTAATTGAAGATTTCTTAGATTTTCATAGTTATTATATATACCATCAAACTGGTTTATGTTATCATAATCAAATACAGATACATCAGATCCGATTCTCTGGATGATAAAATATAATTCCTTTACGGGGTTAACAAATTGTAACTTTTGTTTATGTTCTAGCGTATCTAACGGTACTATTGATGTATCACTTTGTATTTGAGTAATAACATAGTCCGTAGGTACTTCCTGGTATTTGATTCTTTCGGGTGTGTCGAGCGTAACGAGATCTGTCTGCATCTTGAAACTTTTTATCAATCCCTTTTGTTCAGATACATAAAGTCCTCTTTTGTTAGTAGTACTATTCGTAAAATAAATACACTTATCTATTTTACTCAGCTTTACGACAATTTCAACTTCCTGATTTGTTATAGCACAAAGGGGTACAACCAGTTCAGGGTTCTTATAAAAATAAAAAGGTACGTCGATTATATACGATTGATCATTCTGTGATGGTGCTAAATATGGTAAGATAGTAAAACTGTTCACTGGTGTTCCAGAAATCTCAAACGGTGGTTTACCTATCAATTTGGAAAGATTAACCTGTTTAGTTTGTGTAACATAATGCTCTGAATGTATCTGCATAAAATCTCTCGTAACCCTTTGAATAAGAGTACCACCTATGTACATGTCTACATGATCTATTATAGCATGTCCTATAGATTCAACGTACCCTCTTACAATTCCTGGATCTGTAGATTGTTCTATTGGTCCTAATGTAACGAGAAGTCTTACGTTCTTCAAAAGGTCACCTGCATCCTGAGGAATAGTACACCTGAGCGTCTGCCCGAATTCTAATTCTCCATTCACGTCATGATCTATAGTAAAATTTGCAAAATTCGAATGTTTACTAAAATTTTTTATAAAGTAAGTATATTCTGGTTTGTCCGTGAAAAAAACATCCTGCGTACCTCTCGTGGCAAGCTGCACGCGTCCAGCCATTACTACTAATACACTTTAAAATTTTAAACCGGCTATTCCACTACTTACTCGTAATACATTGTAATTTACTGCATATACATTAACCAACGTTTCATTCTTATCGTCAACCTCTTCTAGCTCCATATTGAGTTTTTGATGTATTATACGACTCATATTTACTTGTCCGGTCGGGTAATAGACTTCTGGATTCAAAGCGAATGAATATGTATAGAATTCATATGCCGGTGAGGGACATCCCGTATGATGGTCAAGAGACTGTTGATATGCTAAATATTTTCTGTCATGATTGAAGATAGTTGAACCATTAAATTCTAAAGATACACGTTTAATAAATCTATGATCGGATCGTATATTGATTTCATTTGAACGATACATTGTATCATCGGTGATAGGTTCATAATTATATAATAACTTTCTCCCGTCTCTCTCTAATTGTTCACCTTCTTGTAATGTTGCTATCATGTAAAGTTCTCTGACTGGATGCTTAAAATTAAGCATCACAGATCTTGAAGATATATTAGGTTTAAAAGGAATGGTTGCGAGCTGCAATTGCGTAATCACGTACTCTATAGGGCGTGTCAATAGAAATCTTTTTTCCTCGTCAGTTATGAAATAGAAATCAGTTATAAGTGAAACATTATTAATAACACCGTCATTTGTTGGATATATTTCCCATGGATCATTTTCGCTTAATCTTTCATACGAATATGATATTTTATAATTGGATTGTTTAAATTTTATGCGAACTTCGATTAACTGTTTCGTAATTGCACACACTGGAATAGCCAGACTGGGATGTCTAAAAAAGTAAAAAGGTAAATTAATGTAAAATGTATATGGTTCTGAAAAAACAATATGATTATTATGTCCACTTAGAAAATAAAGAGTTTGCGAAGTATCGTCTAAATTACTATGAATCTGATCATACATGTAAATGTATTCACCTGTGATTCTTTCTATGGTTTGACCACCTATCATGAGATCGGCGTAATCTATGATCCTAGATCCAATAGATGTATTGTATGTATTTGAAACAAGATTATCATCATCTTCTGGTAAAGGTTCCAGAGTGACCTTCAACATCATGCTTCTCACGAGATCACCTACATTATTCGGTATTCTACATAATAATGTTTTACCAAAATCCGTTTGACCTTCGAATGGTAACTCCACAGCCTCTATAGCAAAACGGGTATGGCGTCTGTAGTTCATTACAAAATATGAAAATTGCGGTTCACCGGTAAGCCATTGATCCTGTATACCCGTGACAGCGAGACGTAAACGACCTGCCATTCTTATTAAACGTGAGTAAAATTTTATTAATTAAAAGAAGGCAATATTGTAGATGGATTTAAAACTCAAAAAATTCAATCCAGCCACCATGGCTGACGACAGGGTGTGTGTATTCATAGGAAAAAGAAACACTGGAAAGTCAACCCTCGTAACTGATATTCTATATCACAAAAAACATTTACCAGCGGGTATAGTTTTATCTGCGACAGAAGAAGGAAATCATTATTATCAACAGTTCATACCGGATCTGTTTATATACGGTGATTACGACAGGGAAGCCATTGAAAGAGTGATGGAAAGACAAAGAAAGCTTGTCGGTGCTGGAAAACAAAACTGTGGGGCTTTTCTTCTTCTTGACGATTGTATGTACGACAATAAGTTCATGAGAGACACTTGTATTCGCCAGTGTTTCATGAATGGTAGACATTGGAAGATATTTTTCATGCTTACTATGCAGTATTGCATGGATCTCCCACCAGCTCTTCGTGCTAATGTTGATTACGTGTTTATTTTACGAGAAAATATCATTCAGAATAGAGAAAAATTATATAAATCATTTTTTGGTATATTTCCATCTTTCGACATGTTCAATAAAGTCATGGATGCATGTACAGAAAACTATGAATGTTTAGTTTTAGACAACACAGCAAAAAGTAATCGTATAGAAGATTGTGTATTCTGGTATAAAGCAACTTTACGAAAAAATTTTAAAGTCGGAGCACCGGAATATTGGCAAGCGCATAAAAAGATGTTTAATCCAAAGGGTAACACATCCATAAACAATAAAAACTCAAAAGCAAAATCTACACAAGTGAAAATTACAAAACAAAAATAACCTAAGTAACTTAAAAATATATAACAAATCAATAACAATGATTCCTATCAAACTTCACGCAAATAATACGGATCTTCTTAAATTCATCGATGATAAACCAACACTTGATATCGATGACTTTTTGGAACATGAGGTTATAATGGGTTCTGAGGATGCAAAGAATCTCCTCGCCATAGAGAATGCCACTGAAATTGCAAAACAATTTATACAAAACCACTACGAAGATATTTTACGAGCTATAAGGTCGGAAACGACGAAAAAGGAAGATGCAGTTTACAGATGTAAGAATACGGAAAACATTACAAAATCATCGTATGAAATCGAATATGTCCATCTCGAGAAAATACTTGAGGAATCTGGTGGACACGCTATATTTATTAAAGTAAACAATAAAACAAAACAAATTATACTTTACGATTCGATGGGAGAAGACGCCTACTTTAATGAATTTGAGGATGTTATTAGGGATACGTATCCAGGGTACAGGGTAAGGGATAAGTCCATAAGCGTTCAGCCTACAGGCGGTTTTACACAGGAAACACCTGAACAGATGGCAGAATCCATGTACGTTTCACCAGAGTCTGGATACATTAATAAAGCATGGTATGTATCCCAGTATGACGAACTATCTCAACATCATTTTTGTTTTATAGAAGCATTTGTTGCCATGGCTTTTGAGAGTCTTCCCATGTATCGTAAAGGTCCAGATGACCCCAGGGAGAGACTTCGATTTATAAAACGTGTCGTATGGGGATTCATACACAAGTTTTATAGAGGTCCTAGGGAAGGAACTATTTGGGATTATTTTATAGAATACTTTCCATATTACATGTCGTCATGGAACATGGATGGAAGTAGAATGCGATTAAAGAATGAAACGTTTCAAATTCCAAAAAAGGAAACATTTCTTAGACGAGTAGAAAAAATAGAAATGGAGGATACGTCAGACTGGTCTATTAAAGATATCATCACATGGGCTGCGAAAACATAGATTCTAAAAAATGTAATTTTACAATAAATGTCTGACGTAAGAACATTAAATCTAACAGATGCTGACGATGGTATGGTACCAATAAATGATAAACCATCTACAAGTTTTGTGGCGGAAAACCCTGAAAAAAATGTGGATACATATAAAAGTAAAATGGATTCTACTTCTCTTGCAGATATTATGGGCCAACCCCAGGACCAGGTGGATCCTCCGATGATGGCTATGGATCCACGAATGATGAACCAGGGATTAAACCAGGCTACGCCTCCAGTCTCAAAGGACACGAGTGCTGTTAAAAAGTCAAACCCTTTAAACCTTACCGATGAACAGATGTTGGCACTTATTGTCGCTGTCTGCGCAGCCGCTGCTATTAGCAAGCCTGTTCAGGAAAAGCTTGCGAGTGCTGTACCGAAGTTTCTTAACGCTCAGGGAAATCGAAGTCTTGTTGGTTTAGCCAGCACAGGGGCTGTTGCGGGTATTCTGTTTTATTTTGCACAGAAATACGTTAAACCTTAAAAAATTTATCGTTTCGAATCGAGTAAGAAAATACAACACCAACCAAAAGACTTGCCATCAATGCTACCGAAGCATAAACAGTCCCTTTTACATCTTTACCATATTCTTTAAAATTTTTCTTGAGATTTCGAGAAAATGCTGATTTTTTCCCCGGCCCCTCTAACATCGCCGTCAAGGAAAGTACAGTTCCAATGGCAATAGCTATCATGGACTCCTGAGAGATACTACCGAGGATGTTATTTTTAGACTGGTACCATAAATACATTGGGTAAACCGCCGCGAGTACTATCACATTGACCCATTCGTGAATTTCTGCACGAACACCAATTAAACCTATAAACATTAAAAACCATGTAGAAAGTGAAAGTATAACATTGATTATATTAGGACCGGTTCCAATCGAATCCATGTTTTATTATATATAAATAATATTTTATTTATCCACAATATGCTTCCCGCAAAACGGAGTTTTTTCGTCAATACTTTCATAAACACCTATATCAATAGCTTCTTTCCTGAGTTTTTCTAAATTGGTCCAAAAATGTTTACTGTGTGAATACTCTTCAACTGTACAATGAGCTAATTCATGGAGTAATACATGGAATATATCATTAACAGTTCCATCTATACATAATCCGATTTCTGAACCCTTATTAGCATTATATCCGATTGTACTCGGATTACCATGATGCGCAGTTATGATTATCTCATCATGTAGCATTCTAAATTCTTCTTGATTTTTTTTCTTGAGATGTTCCCTTAATTTTTTATATCTAGTTTTGACTTCTTTTAATCGTACATCCTCAATTGTATTAATAAAAATTAGAATATTAACTATTACCAATGCGATTATGATTATCATTTCTATATACGAATATAAATTTACTATAAAGTCTAGATATATCATTTCCCTTTAAAGGTTCCCAAAGTTTTAAAGTGAATCCATTATTCTCTAGATGTGTGACAAGTAAATCTTTATGTGCAATAGGTTCTGGTATGGGACCATTGGCATAATATGGTGTATCTACCAGATGTACATACAACTTTTCACCAAAATTACCGTTACTTGTATTTTTCATCACGAAATAATTACCAATAGAATCATTAAGAGGTGTCCTGAATATAATCTGTGTAGAATCTGGTATAATACCCATAAGAATTCCACCTGGTTTCATTCGTTTCTTTATATTTTTTAAAGTACTCGTAAATAATTCTGCGGTATGAAAAGCGTAATGTAAAGAAAAGTTATAACATATAATATCATATTGCTTGTTAGGACATGCCTGTACATCACCATGATGAAAATGTACTCTAATATTCATGTTTTTTGCACGGGATTTAGCCTCTTCTAGTGCATCTTTATCAGGTTCGCACATAGTCAAATTTACCCCTGCACATCTCCATTTTTGAAGATCCCCACCAAATCCACACCCTACATCTAATACATTATCACCAATCCGAGATACACTTTCTATGAGATTTCTCTTCTCAATATTATGATATCGACGAATATCTTCCATATTTAATATAATTATTGTAAACTTTAACTTTTACTTAGGTTATTTAAAGTTTTGGTGACAATAAGTTGTATAATGTCTCTTGAGCAGGATTACACTACCGTACCAGGTCAATTGTATGCATGTCTATCTGTCGTAGGCCCAGAAGCTCCACAAAAAAATGACAAGTTTGGTATCAAGATCAGGGGAGCTTTCTCAACTCGCGACGAGGCTGCGAATCACGCTAAACGTCTTCAGAAGGAAGATGCGACATTCGATATTTATGTCGTAGATATGTATAAATGGCTTCTTATTCCACCCGATCCATCAAAGATCGAGGACGCTCATTATACCAACGAGAAACTCGAAGAACTCATGACCGGTTATAAGGAAAATCAAGCCCTAGCCGCGAAATTGTTTGAGGAGCGCAAACGTGATATGTCCACCACTACGATCGGAGGCGAGACTATTTTTCATAAACCCGGTGATGAAAATTCCAAATACTATAACAAACCAGATGAAGCTCCCATCAGCCATCCAGCTGATATTATCGAGCGTCTTAAACGCGAAAAGCCAGATACACCCATGGAAGAACTTGTCAAGGAAGCTGACGCTATAGTGGCACAGGAGATCGAAGAGCGTAAAAAGTCACGTAATACAATCCCTGAAGATGTTGAGACCGAGGAAAAGGATGAAGCTTAAAAAAAAATTTAAAAAAAATATTTATTTTTCACGACTATAATAATCATAGTAATGAAAAATAAAAAATAGATTAATATTAAATGTTCACGGAAATAGCGTTTTTGCTAATGGTAATTGGAATATTATCAGCTTTATATCTATATTTTCAAAAAGATGTATTATTAAAGGCTCGTCCCAAAGATATATCAGAAGATACAGTTACCGCATCGGAAACTTTACTAGAATTGTTAAAAGATCCGTTAGTGACTAGTCGCGCATATTTTACAGAACCGGCTACAGGTCCTATTGGAGATTTCGTCGGTTACTCACCCGTGTCTCAGGATAACTGGCTGCATAGTCTTCCCCATGAAAAATCCCAAAATGAAGGCAGCAAATATGACAAGATACGCAGTTTTATCTAAACTTGCCAAAAAATCATTTTTAGGTTCCGCCTTCTGTACCGATGGTTGTGATGGCATCATCGCATGTGGAAAATAATATTGAGGCGGTTGCGTACTCGTTTGTTCATCATCTGCGGCAATCTCTGGATTATATTCGATAGGATTTCCTATATCAGTGTCCATATATAAATTTTATAAAATGTTATTTTTAAGCTTCTTCTTCATCAAGTTCATCATTTTCATTATCTTCTTCGTCATAAACCACAAAACCTTTTAAATTACCATTTTCATCCGCGTCTTCTTCGTCGTCGTCATCCTCATCTTCGTCTTCAGTCTCGCAAAGATCTTCGTCATCCGTGACGAAGCTATCGTCATCGTAGTCTGAATCCGAATAATCATCCTCGACTTCCTCATCTGGATCCAGGCGTTCGGGTTTCTTTGATACCCGCCCAGAACGTGTAACAACCGATGTCATTAATATAGCATATAACATCTTTTCTTTTAAATATATTTCGGTTTAAAATACGTATTATTATTTATAGCATCTTTTAATACCATTTTTTCAAAAGAAATAGCAATTTTTTGACTTAATTCTGCTATTTCATTTTGTATATCCGGGTCTAATGGTGTCATATAAAGTGGTATTTCATTAAGGTGATGAAGCGCTTTTTCTAAAAATGTATTAGACATGTATTCTTGTGCCATACGTATGTTTGAATAAAACTTTTTATATGATTCTTCGTGTATACCCGAGTATACATATGTGTCTTTTACGTAACGATTTATTTCATCATTAGATACACGATACTTAGTTAGTTGTGAAATAATGTAGAAAAACGTGGCTATTATAATTATGATATACATCTTATATTATATCAATTATTTTATCTATAACCTTAAATTCACGTGTTTTGCATTTACATAATTGTTTGAGAATACCTTCCTTCTTTTTTATAATAAATGGCGTGTCAACCGTTTTACAAACATTACATGTATTTGTACTGATTACATTATATTGTGTCTTTTTTTTCAGTATATTTTTGATAATCACTGGTTTTTTAGTGACATGTTTAGCAATGTATTCACAAATAACAGACGTCGGTGATACGTTTGAAGATGGTTTTGGCGAAGGTGATCGTTGTATATGATTCTTGTTAACTGTGCCATTGGGATAGAGTTTTTTGTATATTTCATCGGGTAGTATAATTTTTCGCCCTGAGAAATCTTTACAGAAACCGTTTTTCCTTCCCTTAATAGTCTCACATCTACAAAAACATTTCTGTCTGATAGAATCTCCATCTATAAAAAACCATACATGATTAGATGCATGAGTTCTTTGTAAATTTTCGCAATATTTAGATGTCGTAGAAACAAGATACACATTATCATTAGAATATATCTTGGTAATTTCAGTATTTCCTTGACCTTCCATATGCTTTCGAATATAGGCTTCGAGTTCTGATTGAGTTTCATGATCATTGAATACATTCTTAGTATCATAAATACTAAATGACCCTTCCTCTCGAATAGATCCCTCTATTACAGCATAATCTTTGTTATCTGTTCTAAGTGTAGCCATATGGAGTATTTCTACACTAGGTTCCCTATCATGAATACGAGTCAATTTTTTATCATACATGAGGATGGGTTTATATTGTCCCTGTGTAACCTTTCCATTTTCACATTTCGAACATCCAGTTCCTCCGCATGCATCGTGCTTCGCTCGCTTATGGGACCATGGCAGTCTAAATCCACTTCCTTTAACGTTTCTTTTTCCATTACCATAAACAGAAGTATCTACTACTTCATTCCAATTCGTATGTGGAAATACTATATTTAACGCCGATACAATATGGGAATGGAGAGCCATGGCCGATCCACAATCTACTACAAAACCATACCAATTTATATGTACACCGTATTTCATGAGTTCACCACATTTTTTAGGTTGTGCCACTGATATTAATGCATTTTTTTCTGAAAATTTAGATACTCTGTCGCATATAGTTTGGCAAATGTTTTCAACCGTTTCAAAAGATACCTTTTCATCACTTTTGTAATCAAGATCTAAGAAAAAATTAAACGTGTCCGTCTTTTGTTCTACGACGTAAATCTTCTCACTACTTTTAACAGCATCTATGTATGCTACATAAAAATCATTCAATCTATCAAACGGCACGGATAGTACACCGCCATCCATGAGCACATGTGATAGATTGGAGTTGTTATAAAAACCTTGTTTCTTACACCAAGCCTTAAACATACTTATATATATTTCGGATTATTTTTTTAATATTCTTCTTCATGCCATATAGAAGTTCTGCACGACACATCCCTGAATTCATTTTCTTCCTGTGATATTCTTTTTTTAATTACTAAAAGTTCATAAACCGTTTGATGTTTATTATCTTCTATCCATCTATCTGCCTTTTCAATCGAATAATCTTTTATATCTATTAATAAATTCTTTATATCGAGTAAAATCATATTCTTAGCCTTCATTATTTTATTACAAACGTTTTTCTATTAAGAGAACTCACGCATGCGTAAAATTCTGGGTTTTTTACAACATGCTGCACTATTCGTTCCCATTGATTACGAGCGTTAAATTCTGATAACGTATCGAAACTCATATAATCATTTTCGTCATACGTACGCTTCATTTGTATTCTTCTCATATTCATCTTATATTTCTCTTCGTTAAATCTCCTTACCATCTCAATTTGTTCAGATCGTGAATAGTTCACGAACAATATAAAGACGGTATATTCTAATTCTATAGATGGACTTTCCTTCACGGAAAAAGAGAAACTCGTATACTCACCACTTTTAAGTGAAACGACACCTCTCGTCTCTTCTTCTAATTCTCTTAATGCACATCTAAGTGGATAAAATATTTCTCTACGTCTACATCCACCTGTCACAAATATCCATTCTTTAAAACGTTTGTCTCTCACTGTTAGAAATCGTGGTATTCCCCCTACAAAGGAAACGGGTATCGCTATAGCTTTGTATTTTTTCATTGCTCATGGCAATTATATATTCTATGAATATGTTTATTCACTAGATTTAGGCTCAGAAATAGTAACCTGCTTCTTTCGCGTCGTCATTGTTTTCGTAGGGGGTGGTGCTGGGGATGGCTCCGGCTCCGGCTCTGGCTCTGGCTCTGGCTCTGGCTCTGGCTCTGGCATCATAAATGGTGCTGCAGATATCCTCGTAGGTTCTGATATCATGATAGGTCTCTGTTTAGCAGAAATTGCTGCCGAAAGTTCTTCTTTCGTCTTTCGTATCTCCCTGTAAATATATACAGTTGCAGCGATACACACTACAACTGCCACAATTGTAGCGGTTTCACGATCAAACGAAAACATTATAACATTTTATGTATTCTTGTTTTTAAGTAGATATTATAGCACCCATATGGGTTTTATCAGTCTTCGGACATTGATATCCCTTTTGAGCAAATTGAACTTCCTGATAATGTCCATCCTTACATTGTGCATTAGGAATTTCTATGTATTTATTTAAAGTACCAGATTTAGGATCATATGTAAGTAAAAAGACAAATGCTAATAATATGACAAACAACCACATGTTATTATAATAATATATTCTTAATTTGAGTACATGAGACCCCCCATACCATTTTCAATGCGAAGAATGTTATAGTTTACACCATAAATGTCATCCTCATGTATAGCATTGTCACTCACAATACGAGCAGAGTCAATGCGGCTGAAGTTCAAGGAACCTGTGGGCTGGAGCTTGGACGTATCCAGACAGAACGGGTACAGGAAGAACTTCTTGTTATCACCATCGGCTGCAAGAACAGACGTGTAGGTCTGCGCGTTGAGATCACTCACGAGGTTGGTAGTCAACGTCGAAGCGGTCGTAGTCACGACGGACATGGGAGCCGAAGCGTTCGTGTGATAATAGGCAGGTATAGCAGTGTAATGAGGATCCACATATTTGAAATCAGTTACGTCTGTGCCGTTAATTTGGAGCTTCAGCTTATTAGTATCACCTGCGATGGTTAAGTCATGACCGTCGGCAGACGCCAAAAGCTTAATGGGATGATTGAAGTTAATCTCCTGAATCCTAGACTGTGAAGCGATAGCACGTTGAGTCTGTGTGATGAGCATGTTCTGAGGCGTACCGGCAAGAACCGAACGTTCATCCGTGTCAAGGTAAACATAGTGCGCGTAGCACTCCCACTTCTCAGTGTCGATACCAGCACCCCATGTGATACGAATCTCAACATCATGATACTGAAGAGAAATCAAAGGAATGGCAGTTTGCCAATTTTCACAAAAGGAAAAGCGAAGAGGATAAAACTTACTATGAGCCGCCTCCGCAAAACCCGACTTCGATTTTGTCAGGCTCTGAGCAAGGATAGTGGGAGCAATGAATTGTGAGAAAGTAGACGTCTGGTCATCGATGACTTGACCACCAATGAGAAGCTCCACCTTGGAAATCTTACTGACCCATTGATCGGGTGTATATTTAAGGGCTTTTGTACCGTCATTAGGGGCTAGGTACACGTAGCTGAGAAGATCACCCTTACGCTCGAAGCGAACGGTGGACATTCCATTCTTAGCTGGGTTACCCTGGATCACTTGTCTCTCGACAGTCTGAGCAAAATTCGTGTGACGCTTGTAATTGGAACGGAAAAAGGAAACCTCAGGCTTCCCGACGATGTGTGCATCCTGAGCACCTATGGCAACAAGTTGGGCGATACCACCGGACATTATATATTATAGTGAGACTTTATTTTTAAGCTATTATCAAGTTTATTTCCTCAATATGGCGGCTCCTGGATAAGAAGTAGATTGATATAAAGTTTTACCATGATTAGACTATATAGAATATGGTGAATAATTTAAGATTCGTAGATTTATTTTGTGGTATAGGTGGATTCCATCAGGCAATAACGAACATCATCCCCACAGCATCCTGTGTATTAGCATCAGATGTAGACGTAAATGCACAAAAAACGTATGAAACAAACCATAAACTAAAACCAGTCGGGGATATAAAAAAACTTGATATAGACACGATTCCCGCGTGCAATCTCATATGTGGAGGATTTCCATGTCAGGCATTTAGTATTGCGCAGTGGAAGGATAAAAAGGCGTTCGACGATCCTCGTGGGACATTGTTCTTTGAAATTCTAAAGGTTATCGATGTACATAAGCCTACATGTATTCTATTGGAAAATGTTGCTAATCTTATAAATATCAATAAAGGTGTAGTTCTTCAAACCATAATAAACTCGTTAGAGTCGAGAGGTTATAGAGTATCTTATCAAATCCTAAGTCCTCATCAGTTTGGCATTCCTCAAAATAGGGAAAGAGTATATATTGTTGCTACGACAATTACTTCAGGATTTAACTTCAAAAACCTTACGGAAAGAAAGACTACATGTAAATTGTCAGATATTCTCGATAGCGACGTCCCCGAAGACCATTATATCGATCCATCAAAATACGTGATTCTTGAACCCGAACACATCAAACAACAGCAGAAGAGTGGATTGAAGTTCTGTGGTTATATTAAAGGTGAATTAAGAAAGGTTGGAGCAAGAGAAAACACAGAACACTTGTCTAGAGTTCATAAACAAGTCATGCGAATATATAGTAGCGATGGAACTCACCCAACGCTAGCAGCATCTGAAACATCTGGAAGATATCATATATACGAAGAACATACAAAAAGGGTTAGACGTCTCACCTTAAACGAGTGTTATAAGCTGATGGCTTATCCATCAACATTTGTAAGACATGCAAATAAAGGCGTATCGTACAAACAAATTGGAAATAGTGTTTGTGTGCGTATTGTTGAGGAAATAATCAAAGAAATGATCAAACAAGAATTGTTGTAATAATTTTATTTATAGTATCCTTTGACTCAAAAGATATATTATGATATGATACAATATTTGTTCGTAACTCTTTTAAAAACATGGAACATATGTTCGGCTCGTGCAATATTGCATATTGAAGATATGAAGTGGTAAATCCAGATACAGTGTCGATACATATATTATTTTTTACACATTCTTTATGTGTTTTTGCAGTTGTAAGAATAAACTTTAATGGAATATTCATATCACTCGTTTTCTTGTCAAAAGTCAATAATATAGATTCATTAATCTTAATCATATGCTTTATTTCTATAGCGATCACTGGAATATAATTTTCATTGAAACCCTCTACATCACCATATGAAACAGTGTGATTATCTGGCGCTGTATGTTCTTTTAGATTTTTTATATAAATACCAGGAAACACATACGGTCGTATAACGGAAAGAAGAGTATGAACGACGATGACTGGAACTACGGATATTCCACTTCCGAGTGAAAACAATTTATCGAGTACAACCAAAACATCATTTAATGTCAGTTCATTTATAGTATCCACCGTCGACTCTTTGATAATTGTATTTTTTGTTTTTCTTTCTTTTAAAAATACCAATAAATACACAAGCATATCATTAAGAAGTTTTTCACATGGTTCGGTATTGATGACATCTACTAAATTTAGAAATGCGTTTTTACTTTCCTTAGGAGAAATGTTTCCCGAATACATAAGTGTATACGACTCAGCCTTTTCAAACGACCGTGTAAGTGCAAATTCAGTAGGAGTATCATAAAATCCATTCTTAAACATATAGTCTGAAATATAACATTTATCGATAGTTCGTAAACTATATTTTCCACCAATTTGTGTTTGATGTTTTCTTGTATCCCAATCTGGATGATGTATCTTTGCAACAATGGATGCTATAGTTGCCTTTAATGGCGCCCATGATTTATCAATATTTTTTATAATCACATCGAGATCGCCTTTGACCTTTTCAGGCAAGTAAACCACATTTGATGATGAAGTCTGCAACCCTGTCTGAATAATAGCAGTATATCTTTTCATGTCGTCTTTTCTCATGCTGAAATGGGTCCTCTTGCTTAAGCTGATATATGTGTTTAATAGAGGAGTATATTTGTTCATATTGTTTTAAGTGTTCTTCTCTTTTAATTTATTGAATATGTGACCGAGTCTATTTTGACCTATCCATTTTCCATATTTCATACAACCTCCCCAAATGTACGGAGGTCTCGTCTCGATATGATAAAAATCATCTTCTGTGTGAAGAATGGTCTCCCTAAATTGGGAATCCTGTTCGAACCTGAGTTTTATCAATTCATTCATA
>Ga0209653_1000597_pt1 | contig 31371 bp, 51 predicted proteins | sample SaaInl6LU_22_DNA_FD_184644 | JGI IMG/M metagenome (GOLD analysis project Ga0209653, IMG submission 184644) | Marine microbial communities from expanding oxygen minimum zones in the Saanich Inlet - ESP_116LU_22_DNA (SPAdes) (version 2) | ecosystem: Environmental > Aquatic > Marine > Intertidal...
CGATTCTTCTAAACTGACTTATATTACTACTGAATTTACCAATAATAAACTAAATAACTTTCATACAAATCGTGGTAGTTTTATTAGTTTGGGTTCAATCAGTACCGATGGTATGGTTACATTAGATAATACAACTCAATACACCTTAACCTTTAAAACCAACGAAGTTAAAAGTGGTTTAGGGTTGGTATCTATCAAACCAATTGATGCAGTGAATAAAGAAGGTACTCAATTAAAAATGGTAATCAAGTAATGAAAAAATTATATTACATATTCATATTCTTATTTTTATTCTCATGTACTCAAGATGAAATAGAAGTAGCACCACAACCCCAACCAATCGTTGTATCAAGTATTTTCGATAGTGATGAAACGGTGGTAACTAATGAAATGGAAATAGAATTTATCTTACCAGAAGATGGTACATATTATTTGATTATTAGTAAAGATGAATCAGTAGTTTCTAAAGAAAAATTCACAGGTATTCTCGGTAACCATACTCATACTATCTATACAAAATCACTTTTAGATGAAAACTATACCTTAATTCTTCAAAACGAGAGTAATTTGGAATTACATAAAACTTTTATAGTTATTCAGAAATAATATATTTATTCACATAAACATTTATATTTATATACTATAAAGGAATCCCTTATTATGACAATATCACAGTTAAAAGAAGAAATTCAATCAATAGTGGAGGCTAGAGGAGTAAAGACAATCCAAAAGGATTACTCTCAAGTACTTTCTGATATTGAAAAAGCATTGGATTTTTATAAAAAAAACAAACATACTGATAAAAAAGATGCTTTTGTTAAAGTTCTTAAACAATTAGGTGATAAGAAAAAGAAACTTGCTCAAGAACTTGATGATAAAGTTAGTGGTATGTATAAGGATGCTGAATACAAAGGTGAATCAGTAAACGAAGAAAAAGAACCAAAAATCATTACTCAATTAAGAGATGTAGTGAAGAATGGTTATAAAACTCTTAAAGACCCTAAGACTGGTAAGAATATGAAAGTAGATTCATATTCAGCATCAGCAATAACTCAAGTATATGATGCAATTAACAACGCATCAACAAAAGATAAATTTGTAAAAAGTGGATTATTGGGTATGCAAAGTGTATCCTTTAAAGCAATAAATAAAAAATAAGGAAAAATAAATATGCAAGAAGGATATTCAAAAAATAGTGTCGTATCAAACATTGGAGACGATGTTGAAATACAAAAGTTAGTAACAGAATCTGTTGAGTTTTATAATATTGATACAAAAACTGCTGTATTTTCACCAATAATTAGTACTTATGAGACTAAGGTAGATACCCTAATAAAATTCAGAACAGATTTATCTAAAGATTTTATTTCTGCAGAAGATAGTCTTTTTTATGTAGAAAATAAATCATCCTTTGTAAGAGCAGCTGATTTAGAATTAGGTGATAAACTCGTATGTCCAACGGGAGATTCCATCGAGTATATCCTCTCAATTCACCCATGTACACCAGTAGATGATACAGAATCTACGGTACTTACAATCCAACACATGAATGGTGATACTATGGGTTATTTTATCAATGGAGTCTTAGTAAAAAATAATAGTTTAATATAATAAAATAAAAAATTATGGCAAATATCTACAACCAATCAAACATATCAGTAAATCCAGATTCTATCCTTGCAGACGAAATATATACTGGTGTAATAGTTCAAGGTGAGTGTGTTAAGTCTTTTGATGAAACTGATGAAAATCATTTAAATTTTAGAAATAAAAACGCAGCAATAGATGAATTAATACCTACTAAAATAAAAGGTAAAATAACTATTCATCATAGTGGTGAAGAGGAATTATTATCAGCATTTGATCCAGAATCAACTCTACTTGTTACTGATTATAAAACGATAACAGAAAAGAAAGCTAAAGATATTGCAATTGGTGATAACTTAGTAGATGGAAATTTTTATCAAAAATTTTTAGAAAAAGATGAAGATGCAAGAGCAGTTTTTGTGCAACAAGTTGATTATGATGAAACTACCGAATTTGATGGATATTCTGTTAAGTTAGATGATAGCGTTTATTCTTGGTATGGTATCTTTGTAGATGACATGTTTGTAAAATACGAGGGTTAATGAGTACCAAACTAAAAAACATATTATCCGAAATAACGTGGGAAGGTAGAGATATCGAAATTGGTAAAGTTTATACCTTTAAAGATATTCCACCTTTTAAAACACAAACTCAGATAAAAGAGGAAGAAGAAAAAACAGACCCGGATTCGGAAATGGCAGTTTCACAACTTTCTCGTTCTGTTGATTATGCAAAAATGTTAATCGATAAATTAAAGGACAAGGGTGACCTTGAACCTTGGGTCCAAGCTAAGATTACTAAAGCAGAAGATTATCTGAATGCAGTATATGGTTATTATAAGGGGAACGAAGATTCTTCTGATACAGAATAGAACATATACACAAAAACGAAAATAATGGATATTACAATAGAGTTACTTGGAGCGTTCCTTACTGGTATCGTTGGTCCAATTCTTTACTTATTAATCGATAGATATTTAAGTAAACAAAAAGAAAAGAAACAAGATAAGTTAAGAGAATCGATTGTAGAGGGAAACCTTATCGATGATGAACTTATCAAAATACGAGAAGAGTATAATTCAGATAGAGTGTGGATATCTCAATTCCACAATGGTGGTAACTTCTACCCCACGGGTAAATCTATCCAAAAGTTTTCTATTTTCTATGAAGTAACCAAAGTTGGTATATCTTCATTATCTCATGTATTTTCTAACATCCCATGTTCCCTTTATCCAAAGGCATTCCAATATATGATGAATCCAGAAAATGATGGAATCGTTATCCCAGACTTTAATGACCCTAAAATTGCAACCTATGGATTAAAAGGAGCAGCTGAATCAGTTGGTACCAAATCATCTTATGTTCTACCACTTTTCGCACTTGATGGAAAGTATATAGGTACATTTGGAGTAGATTATGTTGGTAAGAAAAGAAAACTAACTAAAGATGAATGGGAGCAATTACAGATACAAGCTAGTAGAATTGCTGGGTATCTATCATCTTACTTAAACAAATAAAAAATGTTACAAAAAAAGAATGTTTATTTTTCTCAAGTAAACTATTCTACTGGTTCTGGTAAATTTAAAGGTTATTGGTTACCATATAGTATAGCAACAATTTGGGCTTATGTGCAACAATTCGAATGGGTTACTGATTCATTTGAATTGAAGGAATTACTTTTCAAACGAGAAACACCTGAAGAGTTACTCGAACGTATCGATGAACCGCATATCTTCTGTTTTTCCAACTATGTTTGGAATTATGAATACAACAAAAAGATTGCAGAAGCAGTCAAATCTAAATACCCTAATTGTTTAATCGTTTTTGGTGGACCTCAGGTGACCAAATATCCTAAAGAAAAGAAGTTTTTTGAAAACCACCCCTATGTAGATAGTATCTCGTTAGGAGAGGGTGAGAGAAACTTTATGACTTTATTACAGGATTATCAATTAGATTCGATAAAACAAATTTATTCTTTTGATAGACTAGAAGAACTTGTTTTTCCATCTCCATATACTTTGGGTTTATTTGATAAAATGATTGCCGATAATCCCACCTATTCTTGGAACGCCGTATTAGAAACTAATCGAGGATGTCCTTTCAAATGTACCTTCTGTGATTGGGGAAGTTTAACTTACTCTAAATTAAAGAAATTCGAATTACAAAGAATTTTTGAGGATTTGGAATGGATGGGTAGAAACAAAATTGGATATGGTATTTTAGCAGATGCTAACTTTGGGGTATTCAAAGAACGTGATATGTTGATTACTGAAAAAATGGTAGAAGTTCAGAAAAAATATGGATATCCTGAAACAGTTGATGCATCGTGGTATAAAAATTTAACCAAAGAAGTAATAGATATCGTTAAGAAGTTCGTAGAGAATGGATTTAACAGAGGATTTTCACTTTCACTACAAAGTATGAACGAGGAAACTTTGGTATCCATAGAACGTGCTAATATGAAGTTAAATAAGTTCAATGAAATCTTGGATTTATGTAACGAACAACAAATACCATCTTATTCAGAATTGATATTGGGATTACCTCATGAAACTAAAGAAACTTGGTTGAAGGGATTATGTAAATTAATCGAATCAGGACAACACAACTCAATTGAATCTTGGTTAACTCAGATGTTGGAAAACTCTCAACTAAATCAAGAACGAGAAGAGCATGGGTTCACTACTGTATTTTTAGAAAATTACTATACATCTAATGAAGATTTTGTAGAGGAAAAGGCAGAAATTGTAAATGGTACTAAATATATGCCATTTGAGGAATTAATCGATTCATGGATGTTCTCTTGGTTAATTACCAACTTCCACATCTATGGTTGGACTCAGATATATTCTATATTTTTATACAAACAAAGAGAATTATCATATGAGTTTTTCTACACTCGATTATTAGAACATGTTAAAAATGATACGGGTATTGTTGGTGAGGAATATAGATTAACTAAACAAAGAATAACGGATTACCTATTAGGTAAGAAAACCATAGATTATTCAGGCCATACTTTATTGTGGGATTCACAACAAGTCTTTCATAAAAACCGAAAAGAAGTACAATTCTTTACTCAAAATTTATTCTTATCTTTTCATAGATTATGTGGTAATCAAAATGAAATTGATGTTATAACTGCTCAAGAATCATTTGTAACCGAATTATATGTAATGGAGAATGAAGTCACATTAAATAAGAATATATTTGAAATTTGTTATAAAAACGAAGAACCAAAAGCTATTACCAAAACGTACCAACTTAAAGTAAAAGAACCATATGATACAGAAGATGATTATATGAGAATGTTTTACTTTAAACGTAGACAGGGTTGGGGAAAATATAAAATATTAAATCTATAATAATGAAAAACTATCGTGCATATAATCTACCAGATATGTTTTTAATAGCAGATATGGATAGTCACGGTTATATAGTAAAACATTGTGAATTAAATAATATAAAATATAGATATGATATTTTTGATATTATAAAAAGTGATGAGGATTCGGATGGTTATTTGTTAGATTTTAATATACGTAATTCTCACATTATAAACAGAATTCAACATATAATAAAATTCGAAGATACACAGGAAAAACCAATAGTATTATTTTTACGAGATATAAAGGTAAATAATATTGATTGTGTAGAAAGATTATTTTATAGTTCAATATCCGATGATGTTGATATAAGAGCAATAAATACTGATATTAATGAAACCGAATATAGACATTCTGAAATACCCGAATTAGATACTATTTTAAAATTATCATATCGTTTAGCAGAAAAATCTCCATTTGAATATTTTTTAAATAGTTTTCTTAAAGAATCTGGGTTGGTTAATATTGGTATATCCGAAAATAATTTAATAATTTCTGGCACTAAAATTGCATCAACGTGGACATCTGCTTTGGCCTATAATTACATTAAAAAAAATATCGATTCTAATATAACTGAGTTAGAGTGTAGAGATATTAGCTCTTTTTTAATCAGTAATGATACTATTGAGTTTGATAACCACAAACAAAATAAATATCATCAAGAGGTACGTATCTTATATCAAGATATTTTAAATAGTAAAACAGATGGTAAGATTTTTATTTTGATACGGAATCCTATCACTAGATATATACAATCATTAAAACAGGATTTATTTTCATATATAAACAGCACAAATTCGGCATATGAAACGATTACTAATTTATTAAAGAATGAGCAATTATATAATATTGACTTGTATTTCAATCAAAATAAATTTCATACAATCGAAGGGTTTATAGATTACAATATAAAAAATATAGAAACGGTAGAAGTTTTGATAAAAAATTTATTTAAACTATTTTTTAAGACAAGTACATCTACTAATAATTGGTATTCAGGAGTAATTAGGACTGCCCACTACACTAAATTTTATGGTCCTATATTTACTTTAATTAATAGTATTGATAAAAAACATATATTTATTTTAGATATAGATACGGATAATATATCTGATAAAATTCTTTTAAGTAATCGTAATTCTAAAAAAAATAAAACAAACAAATTAATAAAATCTATTTTTATTGAATCTTTTTTGGAAGTAATTAAAACTAATCCAGATATACGTGGGGAAATTGAATCCCTTATAGATTCTGATATAGCAATTTATAAAATTCTTAAAAAATTCAATAAGTTATGATAGAAATTATATATACCAGTGGTGAGAGTATCGTAATAAATTTATTTGATAATTCTATTAAAAGTAAATTTATAGAGACTTATGGTGGGAATTCCAATATAGTATATGATATAGGTGATTGTAACTTAGATGCAGTCACAATGAATTATTCTGGTAGAGGTAATAATATGCTTGAAATAAACCAAGCATGGTCACAGATTTTAGAAGGATTGGACGGTATGAAAACCCTTGGTAATGAGATAAATATAGAATTACCTACTGAATTTGATTTCAATCAACAAACCTTAAACACACTACATAGAGTATTTACATATTGTGATTTATATCACGATGATATAATAAAAGATTATCCATTTTGTGATAACTATACAAAAGATATTGGTATATCTTTTGAAGAATATCATTCTATTATAGATAAAATCAATCAAGGTGTACATGCTCTTGAACTTTGGGCTAGGTCTACTGATAACAGAAACTATGCAATAGAAAATTTTCCACTTGGCAGGATTAGATATGTTACAAATTCTCTGCCTACATTTGATAAAATTTGGTGTGAATTTACCGATGAAGAATATAAAGATAATTATAATTTTTTATCATATGATGTTGATAATATAGTTACTTTAACCGATACAATACTTGGAAAATCGCCACTTAATTCTTTTTTGGATGATGATAATCCACTTTTACCAGATTGTACAGGTAGATATGCAACGGACGGTTCTTTTAATATAAATAAAGACAAAGAACTTATAAATTTATATAAATCTGATTATTTTAAAGAATGGGCAAATAAGTATAATAAAACTCCAAATGAACTTCCGTTAGAACTGGCCATAGGTTATGTTGATACTATTAAAACAACTAAAAATATAGATTATTTTTTTAACAACAATTTGACTTTAAAAACAATTTTAATGTATGAAACAAGGTAATACTTTTAAAGATAAATTATATTGTACATCACCATTTAATTCGTTATTTATACGACCAAATGGAGATGTTGCATCTTGTTGTGCTGGAAGTGAAGAGTGGGGTAATTTAAAAGAAAATACTATTGAGGAAATAATCCACTCAGAAACTGCAGTAAGAGTTAGAAATAATGTATTAAATGGTCTTGAAGATTCATATTGTAAGTGGTGTGTGCAAACTGAAAATAATTCATGTACAAGTCAACGAAGAGGATTTGCCCACTTGGATGTAGATTTAAATAAAGAGTTTGAATTAAAAACTCTTGATATTCGGTGGAGTACTATTTGTAATTTTTCATGTATATATTGTAATGAAGATTGGAGTTCTACTTGGGCTAAAAAAAAGAATTTACCAATTGTATCTGATAATTTAACAATTTCCAATGATATATTAAATTATATTGAAAAAAATAGTAATACCATAGATAGTATATTGGTAGCAGGCGGTGAACCATTATTGCAAATGCAAAATGAAAGATTATTTGATATTTTACCATCGGATACAAAGATAATGTTAATTAGTAATCTTGGTATTGATTTAAAAAAATCAAAAATATTTAACAAACTATCTCAACGTAAACATATCGATTGGGCAGTTAGTTTAGAAAACGTTGGTAATCATTTTGAATATGTTAGACAGGGCGGTTCTTGGGATTTGATGATTGGTAATCTTAAACATATACAAGAGACTACTACACACTATATTAATTTTCAATGTATATTCCATATTTTATCTTTACTAAAATTAAAAGATTTATTCAATATAGCTGAAGAAATGAATATAAATATTGAATGGCAAATCATTGGTGATAATTCATTAACTTTAGATCCTCTACTTTACGAGGGAGATATTCGAAATAAATGTATTGATATTCTAGAAGATATATTGAATACAGAATGGACAATAGAATACAATAGGGATTTTCTTTTAGATAATTTAGTAAATTTAAAAAATAATACTGGTTTAAACCCCTTAATAGATGTTAATAAAAATCTTGTAGAATATGTTACTAAACAAGAAACTTTATATAATACAAGTAATCATTCTTTTCATGATCTATGGCCAGAGTTTAACTATTTGTTTAACAAGTAAATTTTAACAAAACTTTAACATAAAAAGATTGGATATTCCAATCTTTTTTCGTATATTTACATAGTAAATAAGAAATAATATATTTATACTAAACAGACAATATAGGTTATTATGAAAGTACAATATGAATACGATGGTTATCCACGATTAATAAACTTTGATGTTGTTGAAAGTTCTAATGGCTTTTTATGTACATTAAAGACTACTAAAGATAAAGATAAAGTAGTAGAAATCGTAGATGGTTCAAGTGATAAAAATATTATAGAAAACGTATTAAAATCCCACATAGAGGGAATCTTAAATTTACCATTACTTATTGATAAAGACCATGAAGAAGAAGGGTATAATTTAAAAATAAGAATGGATATGTTAATTAGAGAATTATGATAACACTAAAATCAATATTGGAAAATGCTAAAATAACTCAAAAGGTTGATGAAGCAAAAAACGATACCTATTTCAAAGCTGCATACGAAGCTGCAGAATACGCTAAGAAACAAGCTGAGAAAAGGGGATTCCAAGTAGATGAAGATGATTGGCAAACTCAAATAGGGTTTGGTGGTAAGTATAATAGAATGAGACCTTCTGTTGGTAAAACTCATTCATTTTCAATTGGATTACTAAAAAACGGAAAACCACAAAGAAAAAATCTAAACATTTCATTATATGGAATGGATAGTGGACAATATGAATTAACTCATTACATTAACTAAGATGAGAGTACCCTTTAAAATCAACGGAAAAAAGATAGATGTAGAGTTCAGAATGGTTCCTATTAAAAATAGCGGATTTTCAGCTATAGCTAAATCCTCCAAAGATTTAGATACCATCTCAGATATCATCAGTTCTGATAATGTAGGATTAGCAATTCAAAAAGGATTACAAACTCACATTGAAAAGAAACTTGGTTTAGTGGTGGATATTGATTACAACCACAAAGGAGCTGGATATGGTTTCAAATTAGATATGTACTCAATTATAGATAAATTAAAATAAATGATAAAATTAAAAGAAATGGTAAGTAGAAGTTTATTCGCAGAATCAAAGAAACTCCGTGTGTTTGATATGGATGATACCTTGGTGATGACCAATTCTTTTATCTATGTTACCGATAAATCTGGTAAGGAGAAAAAACTAACTCCTGGTGAGTACGCAGTTCACGATGAGAAACCAGGTGAAACTTACGATTTTAGAGATTTTCATTCTTTACAAGAACCACAAGAAATCAAAAAGATGACTAAGGTATTCCGTAGAATCGTTGGTAAGAGTGGTGGTGATGGTGTATTCATTCTTACTGCAAGACCACAAGGAATTGATAAACACATTCAGAAATACCTTAAAGATATAGGAATCAACAAAAGAATACCGGTAACTGGTTTACAGAACAATGACCCAAAGGCCAAAGCCAAATGGATAGAAGATAAAATCGATAACGAAGGTTATACCGATGTTTACTTCGCTGATGATTCACTCAAGAATGTCAATGCTGTAAAACAAATGTTGAGAACAAAAGACGTTAAATGGCGTGTGCAACATATAAAACATTAGTTTGGAACGATAATTGAACTATTCTCAGTAACTAATACTTATTATTATGAGAAAACTATTATTTTTACTTCCGATTTTATTATTATCATCTTGCAATTCACTACAATTTAGATATTCTACATTAAACTATGCAGCATCTATTGATGGGATATATTCATCACAACCCATACAAGTTGATGTTATTGATAACGATTGGGATTTTGCAAGAAAACTTCGTAACGATTGGAATTTCAGACAAGACTTTGCATGGTTTGCCCAAAACCAAGATATCGGTTGGTATTATAGAAACTACAATTACTTAGGTGGTTGGCGAAGTGGAGTATCACCATTTGATATGTACATGAATGCACCTGAGATGTGGTTTGATTGGAGTATGAATTATCCATTTCATATGTGGAATGGTTTCAGAAATCGAGATATGTTAGGATTCGGTGCAACTTATAGTTGGAATAATAATCGTTGGGGTAGTAACTTTTGGGGATGGAATAACTCATGGAATTTCAACAGATGGAATGGTTACCTAAATGGATATGGTTGGGGTAGGTGGAATAGATTACCAAATCATCGTAATCCGAATTACCGAAGAAACGAAATTATAAATAGACCTGTGGTAAGAACTAAAGGTAGACGAGGTTCAACTAATACCCAAGTAAGACCAGTACGAACTCGTTCAAACAATCAACTCGATGAAGATGTTCGTAGGTTACGAAACAATAATGTAAGAGTACGAGTAATCAGCGATGTAAAAGAAGGTAGACGTGTAGTACCTAATCCTAATACACCTAAGAGAGTTATTCAAAGACCAAACACACGAACACCTCAAAGAACTCAAACACCACGTAGAGTAACTCCTATACGTTCTACTCAAGTAAGACAAGTTCCTACAAGACCGGTTCGTAGAACACCGCCACCAACACGTGGAACTTCAACGGTGGTAATAAAAAATAAACGAAATCAGTAGTTTCCCATATTTATATTTAAACACTAATAAAATTTACAATAAATGGTACTACCTTGGAAAAATTATTTAGAAACCAATGAAGTTTCTTTTCAATTAACTGAAGATATAAAATATATTGCATACCCAAATGGAGAATATGGAATATTAAAGCAAGAAAAAAATAAAGAAGATGTTTTGTTTGTTACTCACGCGGATTGGGAAGAAGAAAAACATTGGTTATCTGATAACTACTCTGATGTATATGGTGTATATGAACCATGTGAACATGATGATTTAGATGAAGATGATGATAAAGTCTGTTACTTTGGTAAAACTGAGAATGGATTATATTTAGATAGGATTCAGAGAAGAGAAGAATGGATGGATCATCGCTTAACTCATACTATAATTACTATTAAGGAGTGGGGTGTTTTACATACACCAGATGGTGGTGAAACTCTCTGGAAAACTGAATGGTGTGATAGGACTGGTGAATTCTACAATACTATGAGATGTGATGTTTTTCCAGATAATCCAGGTTGGAAACCCGTAGATAAAGCAGAAATATTAATTGAGTTAGATACTCACCTTTCACCAGAAATGAAAGAGGGTATTATAAATTCATCGTTACCTAAGCCCGAACGAGATGGGATTCCCACCCAAATTAATGGATTATCTCCAATTGGCAATATCATCATTCCTTAAATTTTTATATTTATATACAAATAGGAAATAATTATGCCTTCAAAATCAAAACAACAACAAAAATTCATGGGTATGGTTCATGCACTTCAAAAAGGTGATATGAAACCATCTGATGCTTCACCTGAATTAAAAAAGGTAGCTAAATCCATGGATTCTAAAGATGCTAAAGATTTTGCATCTACTTCACATAAAGGATTACCAAAGAAGGTAAAACAAGAAATCGCTAGAAAACTTAGAGAGTACGCTAATAAAATGGGTACCAACACTATGGGTGGAGATTCAATACCTTCAGCTAAAAAAGGTGGTCTAAGAGATTTTGATGGATATGATAATGTAGATTATAATAAAGATATGCCAATGGATGAGGTATCTTCTGCAGATACATACAAAATATCAAGAATGTTAGGTACTGCTCAACAATCTACTCAAGATTTTATTGATGATAATAAAATTGATGTAAAAAAATTAGAATCATATATTAAACAGCTATCACCTTCCAAAAAGATTATAATTAAAGATATTGTAAATGGAAGTACTGATAAACGATTAAGTACTATCAAAAAAGGACTTATCAAACAAGTAAAAGAATCAATCGAAGAAAACTTCCCATCTAATTGGTTACAAGGCAGAGTTTCAGATTACCATACCAAAAAAGGTACTACTAAACGTGATGATTACGATGATACTAACTTCAATACCAAACATTCAGGTCAAGAAGATTTAGAAGAATCCTTTGATAATGTTGAATACTTGAAACTTCTAAATAAAGCATTCAGTACCATGCCGGGTTCTCCTAAACAAAAGGAAATCATTAAGAAGATAAACGTAATTAGAAAAGCAGGAGGAATGAAACCTCTTAAAGAGTGGGGAGCAATCTCCCATGGGTATCACTTACAACCTTCTCAAGAAGATAAGTTAGATGGTACACCTGAAGATAAAAGGGCAATTGATGAGGTAGGTGTATTTCCAATCAGAGCATTCTTAGATGATATGATTCCTGGTAACTTAATAAAAACTACCAATCCAAAAGATAAAGAACGATTAAAATCAACAATAAAGGATTTAATCTTTACATTAAATAGGTTTTGGCAACAACATGATATACCTTACCGAGTAAGGGAAAAATAAGAATTAGATGGCAGTAAAAATATCAAATGCATTTCTAACTAAACTTCAAATGCAGAATGCTAATATGAATATCTTTGAGGATTTACATGGAAGTGCTGCTATTATAGAAACAGTACCCGTAATACCTTCTGATGGATTGGTTATGTATATTGATGCAAGTATTCCAGAATCATACTCTGGTACTGGTAACACTTGGTATGATTTATCCGGAAACAATCATAATATTACACTTGGTTCTACTGTCTCTTATACATCTGATTTCGAAGGAGTTTTAACTTTTCCTGAAAATGGAAATGGATATGGTAGAAATACTACTATGAATCTATCAACATCTAATTATACAGTTATAACTTATGTAAGAAAATTAGCCAACTCTAATAATGGACGTACAGTTACTGCTTACCAAAATAACTGGTTAATTGGACATCATGATGATACTTATGGGGATTACTATGCAGAAGGATGGGTAAATAATATTTCTAGTCCAAAATCTGATACAACTTGGAGAATGTTTGCAGGAACTGGTCATATATCCAATGATGTTTACCAACTATATATTAATGATTCACTAATTGTTCAAAACAACTTAGGAAGTCAAGGACCACGTGGATGGAATTTAAACAATCAGTATAACCAATATTCAAATTGTCAGATTGCAAATATTATAGTATATAACAGAGTATTGACGGCTACTGAAATACAAAACATTTATATGGGAACAAAATCGAGATTTGGATTGTAAAAATATATTTATATTAAAATAGGAGAAATAATTTATGGCAATAGTACCAAAAGGAGTGATAATACACTCAATGGCAGAATATTTAAAGATGCCGGAAGGACCGATGAAAGCATCGGATTTCATTAAATCAGTAAAACTTTCAGTACATGGATATATTCATCCAGATGGAACTTACGAAAAACAAGTGGAAACTCCAGGTAAAGCATTCCACGCTGGTAAATCTAAGTTTGGAGATTTAGAGAACCTAAACTCACACTTCTTAGGATTTGAATTACTTGTACCCGGAGAACACGATTTCGGTACATTTAGTAAGGCAATTGAAACACCAGGTACATATACTGAAGCTCAGTTTAATACTGCAGTAGAAGTTACTAAATGGTGGATGAAAGAATACAACATACCAGTTGAAGCAGTGGTAAGACACTCTGATGTAAGTGGTGATGATGTTCGTGGTAAAGGACAAGGTAAAACAGACCCTGGTTCTGCATTCGAATGGGATAGATTTAAGGAAGCATTAGTTTCCTAATACTTATAATAAACGTTACACAAATATAAACAGTTATATCATTATGAATTATATAAGGAGAAATTGGATGGCTTTCAAAGACATTTTTAAAGACGAAAACGATATCAACGAAAAATCAGTAGTTGGTTTCGCATCATTTGCTGTAATGACATTATTTGCATTGGCAGATTTAGCAACTGGTTATTTTGGTACTGATTTAGTTATAAACGAATTTATTTATAACTCATTCGTTATCATTACACTTGGTTCATTTGGAATCGGTGAAGCTGGTAAGATATTCGGTAAAAAAGAATAGTAAAATTACATACTAAAAGAAGAACCTCACCCACGTGGGGTTTTTCTATTTTAATATATTTATAACCAAAGAAATAACCTCAAAATAAAGTTATATAAAATGGTATATTGGTTTACAGGACAACCCGCTCATGGGAAAACAGTATTAGGAAAGAAACTACATAAATTCCTAAAAACAGAAAAACGTAATTGGAGACGAGATGTATTCCACTTAGATGGTGATGATTTAAGAGAACTCACCGTTAATAAAGATTATTCACCCGAAGGTAGGATTAACAATATCAGAAACGCCCAAATGATTGTAGAGTATCTACATAATAATGGGTGTGATGTTGTTGTTTCTCTTGTTGCACCATATCGTTGGTTAAGAGAAGAATTTAAAGAAAGAATTGGTTTTGAGAATTTCCAAGAATTTTACATCCATTGTTCAGAACCAAGAGAAAGAGACCACTTTCATGCTAAAGATTATGAAGCACCTGAAGTAGAATTTATCGATGTGGATACTACAAAGGATTCACCTGAACAATCTTTTTCAAAAATCATCAATCATCTTACAAAGTTAAATAAATTGTAAATTGAAAATTTTAATAATATCAACAGCTCGTTCTGGTTCAACTACATTGACTACAATGTTTGGTCATATATTGGATTGTGTTACTTATTATGAACCATTCAATTTTAGTTCTCCGTTTGCTAAATCTCAAACATTACCAACCACATTACCAACTAATTGTGTGGTAAAGACAATGTCAGACCAGAAACCTAAAAATGTTATTGATATTTTAGATTTTTATACAGAATACGTACAGAAGTATAATAAAGTAATTTTATTATCTCGAAAAGATAAACAATTGGTTTATGAAAGTATGTTACATCGAGTAACATATTTTTTCAATGGAAACTGGCATACACCATATGTATATCAGGAATTACCTGAAAATAAAGAAGTTAGGGATTGTATAGAAACTCAACATAATCTTATAGAATCTCTTTCTGATGCATTAGATATACCTATTACTTGGTATGAAGATTTGTATTCAGGTAATCAGGAATTAATAGAACCAGTTATTAACAAATGGAAAATAGATTCTGTTAATTATGAAAAAACAAATAAATATTTAAACCCAAAAAAGAAATACAGAAAAACACTAAGTTTAATATAATGGCAAATATAAAAGCAAAAGCAGATAAAGAAAGTTCATCAACTGAAAAGAAGTATTCATTCTTCGCTGGAAGATGGCAACCATTGCACAAAGGACACCTTTGGTTAATCAACGAAAGATTAAAAGAAGGATATAATGTTTGGTTAGGAATCAGAGATGTGAAACCAGATGAAAAGAATCCTTGGACTGCAGAACAAATTTTGGAGATGGTAAAAGAAGGTGAGTTAAAAGAACTTATCGAGGCTGGTAAAGTACTTCCAACCATTATACCCGATATTGAATCAATCAATTATGGTCGTGGTGTTGGTTATGATATTATAGAACACGTACCACCAACGGAAATCGGTGAAATTTCTGCTACATCAATTAGAGAGCAGATGAAAAAAGATGGTAAGTTATAAACGACATATTGCTAAAACAATTTCATGGAGAGTTATTGGTACACTTGATACAATAGTTCTTTCGGGTATAATAACTGGTAGTTGGTCAACTGGACTTGCTATTGGTGGGGTGGAAGTATTTACTAAAATGGCATTATACTTTCTACATGAACGAGTGTGGTACACCTACTCAGAATTTGGAGTAAAACGAAAAAAATAAAGTTATGGGATTAATTAAACCAAATGTAAAAAATGAATGGGGTAATCTAAAAGAGATTATCGTAGGAAGTGCTATTAATGCACAAGTACCAACTATTGGAGATAAGTGCTTACACACTATCGATTACGCTCATCTTTCAGATGAAGAATTCAAAAACAGGCCAAGTGGATTGTATCCAGATAAATTGATTGAGGAAACTCAAGAAGATTTAGATAGGATTGCTGAACAACTTACTGAACTTGGGGTAAAAGTACATCGCCCAATCGATAAAGACTTCTCAGAACCTATTAAAACAGATAATTGGGAAGTGGATGGATACTACAACTATTGTCCTCGTGATTCTATGTTTGTAATCAATGATAAAGTGATTGCAACTCCAATGACCCTAAGACATCGTTCTAATGAAGCAGAAACATGTAAACCACTATTCGAACCAAGTTCGTGGGTAGAAGCTCCTAAACCAAAATTATTAGATTCTATTTATCAACGAGGAGATTTATCCATACCAACTTTATTAGATGGTGAACCTGTCTTTGATGCAGCAAACGTAATCAAGCACAATAATGATATTCTTTATCTCGTATCCAATACTGGTAACAAAGATGGTGCAAAGTGGTTAGAGCAATATTGTAAAGAAAATTTTGGTAACGAATACAATGTTCATCTAGCAGAAGGAGTTTATGCTTATATTCATATCGATACTACCTTTGTGTTCGTTGGTGAAGGTAAAGTACTCTTAAATCCATCGAGAGTGAACAAGAACAACATACCAGAGTTCTTAAAACCATTTGATAAGATTTGGTCACCTGATATGGTGGTAACAAATGTAATGGAAGATTGGTGTTCAGCATCACCTTGGCTGGGAATGAATATCCTACCAATCAATGATAAACTTTGTATGGTAGAAGAAAGACAAACTGGTCTAATACAAGAACTTAAAAAATGGGGTATTGAAACACTTCCAGTCAGAATGAGGCATGCAAGAACCTTTAGTGGAGGACCTCATTGTGTAACCCTTGATGTAGTAAGAGAATAATATTTAAGGAAACCCTATCAAAAAGTTTTAATACACTATACTTATACTAAACAAGATTAGTATGGAAAATAAAGACGAGAAGTTTTTCCCCAACTTTGACCCCACAAATGACTTATCTCAAGCAGGTAAGAAGAGAAGAATGAAACGTGGGTTAGGGGCACAACCTCTGATGGAAACTGAAATAAAGGATGCACAAAAGAAATCACGTTCAGCTATGGAAGCTGCAAGATTATTAGGAGTATCTTATAACACCTATAAAAAATACGCCAAGAGTTATGGTATCTTTGAAGATTTAAAGAACCCTGACGGTAATGGAATCAAAAAAGGATACAACCTTAAACGTGGTAAATACTCCCTCGATGATATCTTAAAAGGTAAATACCCAGAGTATCCAATATGGAAACTCAAACAACGATTACTTCATAATGGGTATATGTTAGAAAAATGTAACAATTGTGGTTTTGAGGAAAAAAGATTGATTGATGGTAAAGTTCCATTGGTCTTAGATTTTTTAGATGGTGATAGAAAAAACCATTTGTACGAAAATCTTCGTATGTTATGTTTCAATTGTTCGTTTTTAATTAATGGTAACCTCACAGGTCCACGTAAAGAATTTGAATATTAATTTGGATAATCGAAAACTTATTTGTATCTTTGTATAAAGAAATTAAACTATGAGTTATATAATTGGAAAACCATGTGAAGGTACTTGTGATACTGCATGTGTAGATGTTTGTCCCGTTGATTGTATTCACGGCCCAATTGATATTAATGGTATGGGTAAAGAGGTAGAGGGAATGACCGAAGCTGAATTAGAAGGAATGATGTTATATATCAACCCAGCTGAATGTATTGATTGTGGTGCATGTTTACCTGAATGTCCAGTAAAAGCAATAGCTGAATCAGAAGAAGATGCTATTGAAATGGATGGTACTGATGAGTATGTTATTAGAAATTACAACTTCTTTGGCCAAGAGTATAAAAAATAATAAAAAAAATTTGGAATAAGAGATATATTTTCGTATCTTTGTATCAACAAATAATATATATAAATATAAAACACAAATTATGAGTAAATTTTTCGAGGTTACAGTAGAGGTTGTAGTAGCACAACTTAAAAATGGTAAAGACAAAAAGAACAAAGAAATCTACTTAGTAGATGCAATGTCAGTAACAGAAGCAGAATCAAGAGTTATTAAAGACTTTGAAGAAAGTGGAATTCAGTTAGATTACAAAGTTGCATCAGCAAAAGAAAGTAGAGTACTTCGTGTAATTGAATAATGGCAAAAGAAATTCAAATAAAAGAAGAAGAAGTAAAGACTAGAGTAGCAAAAAGATTTCCACCAGGTGATAGATGGTCACCGGTGGATAACTCTACTGTTGTTTTAGAATCTCTAACTGATGTGTTGGAGTATGTGTATCAAAAACAAGGGAAAACTCAGTTTTTTATGGATGCACGAGAAGGATATGTCTACATCGTAGATAAAGAAGAAGTTATAATCGAGCCTGAACCAGAACGTAAATGGAGTTTGTACGGTGAAGATTAAATTAAGAAAAATAGTTCTAACGATTGCATTTATTTATGCATCATTGTTTCCAAAATCAGGTCTAATTTATACTGATAAAACATTGGAAGAACTCGAAGATAATGGTGAGATACACCTTGGTATATAGGTTTACTTGAATCCTGTATATTTATACTAAACACAAATTAAACACAAATCAAGATTATGAAAACAATTTTAATTATTTTAGCAATCGCTGCAGTAGTTGCAGGTGGAGTTTACATCGCAACAAAATTCTTCAAAAAATTCAAAGATGATGACAATGATGGTATTCCAGATGTTATCGAAGATAAAGTTGAGGAAGTGAAAGTTAAAGCAAAGAAAACTGTTAACACAGTTAAAACTCGTGCTAAAAGAGTAAAAGAAGAATTAGGTGATGTATCTGATACTTTAAGAGAAGTAGTAGAACAATCTAAAGATGTTGCAAACGCAGCAAAAGGTGGTGCTAGAAAAGGTAGAAAACCAGCAGCAAAGAAACCAGCAGCAAAGAAAACTACAACAACTAAGAAACCAGTTGCTAAGAAACCTGCAACTCCTAAAAAGAAATAATTATGGGAACATTAGGAACAATACTATTAATTGTAATAGGAATTGGTGTAATCGTTTTTGGTATCTCTAAGTATATCAAAAGTAAAAGTACACCCGTAGTAAAAGCAACTGTTGTTAAAAAGAGTGTTGTTAAAAAAGAGTATCCAAAAGAAGATACAAAAGACAAGGCGATTAAAAAATACAAAGCCTCTAAGAAAAACTAAATAAGGAATATTACTTTGAGTTTAAAATCTTTACTTACCGAAACTGTGGTACTTGATTCTATGTTCGATATTGAACAAGAATTAATGTCAATCAAAGAATCAATAATGGAACAAATGATTACCGAGGGTGTTGATGATCCTGGTATTCTAAAATGTGTATTCATGGCTGGAGGACCTGGTAGTGGTAAATCATTTACCGCAATGGAAATCTTCGGTATAGATAAAAAAACCAAAGCATCATTCTCTCACTCAGGTCTTAAAACCGTAAACTCTGATTCTGCATTCGAAAAAGGAATGAAGGATAATGGAATCGACCCAAAAGATTTAGCAAAAATTGAAAAAGAAGATGCTGAACTATGGGATAAGATTACAGGTAGTGGTTCAGATTCTATTCGTTCTAAAGCAAAGGAACTAACCAATAAACAGAAATCTTTTTATGAAGCTGGTAGATTGGGTATGATAATCGATGGTACTGGTCACGACTTTGGTAAGATTAAAAAGAACAAAGACAGAGCAGAATCATTAGGATATGATTGTTACATGGTCTTTGTAAACACTTCATTAGAAGTTGCACAAGAACGTAACAAGAACAGAGATAGAGTATTACCTGAAGATTTATTAAATAAATCATGGAACGATGTTCAAAGTAACTTGGGTAAGTTCCAAGGTCTATTTAGTGGTAATATCACAATCGTAGATAATACCGTCTACAAACCAATCGATAAACAAGTTCAGAAAGCAATAGATGCATTCATTAGAAAACCTATCTACAATAGAATTGGTAAGAAGTGGATACAAACTGCAAGAGCTTTAAAGAACGCAAACCTAATTAAAAAATAATTACGTTTTTTTCAATAAGTTTATATTTAATCACATATAATCACCATACTATATGTGATTTTATATTTAAAAACATATACGACTAGCACATATGAAAAACTTAACAGAAGAAATAGGGAGAATCTGTAACTTATTAGAGGATGCCCACGAAGAACAAGACTGGAAACTTGTTCAAAAAATGATAGATGCACTTGATGATGTTTATACTTCATTGGATAGACAAGAAAGTGGTTATCATTACGAAGATTAATTAACAAACAAATGATTATACCAGTAGATATAAAACCTCCAAAGAAAGTTGAAAAGGTTTGGGGATATGAATTATGGATACACAATGATGCGGATTATTGTGGTAAGTTATTAGTATTCACAAAACAAGGTAATAAATTCTCCATGCACTACCACCTAAAGAAAAAGGAAACTTGGTACGTACAAGAAGGAGGATTTGATTTTCATTGGATAGATGTTGAAAATGGTAAACGAAAAAGAAAGATTATAAAAGAGGGTGATTCTGTTTTAATTGAAAGAGGACAACCCCACCAACTTATTGCACTTGCTGATAATTCTACTATCGTAGAGGTAAGTACTGAACATTTCGATGAGGATTCGTATAGAATATACAAGGATTCTCCCAACGATTTAATAGATTAACATGAGTTATACACATATACATTTACCTGAATTAAATATTTTGAAGGGATTACTTTCAGATAATTTAAATCAACTAAAATATTATGCTAAATATGATGTCTACATGGGCCCAACCGAATCAGTAAACTATTTAAATCAACAAATAAATGAGTACCTCGTCAATTCCAAGAGTTAAAAAACAATTCGATTCTACTTACAACAAACCACATAAGAAAGAATTGCTTCAAGAGCAAGGATGGAAATATGTTGGTGAAAATGATGGTGAACCTATTTTCGAATATCTTGTTTACTAAAATTTTAACAAAACTTTAACACTTTTTATTTTCATAACTCACTTATTTATCGTATATTTACTATGTAAATGATTAATAACTGAGATATGAGTAAATACAACAATTCTTCTTACTGGCTTAAAGATTGGGAAACCGAGGACATCGTAGTTGAGACTATGACTGACATGGAAAAGAAATCCCATGATGTGTATAAACTGGCAGCTGCCAAGAGAGCCATTTCAAACTTCGTAAACATTGTAACCAACGATTCAATTCCTGTTAGATTCAATACTCGTGGTAATTCCTATACTGATGGTAAAACCGTAGTAATTGGAGCTAGTGTAGTTGAACCTAAAGATTTTGATGTGGCTGTTGGATTGGCACTACATGAAGGTTCTCATATCAAGTTATCAGACTTCGATTTACTTGCTGACATCTCCACTCTCGTACCTTCTGAGATTAAAGATAGTTCTATTAAGAAAGGTATTTTAAATCCCTTAGAAACGATTAAAAACCTTTGGAACTATGTTGAAGATAGACGAATTGATTCTTATGTATTCAACTCTGCACCTGGTTATAGAGATTATTACCGAGCAATGTACGATAAGTACTTCAACGATACTTTAATCGATAAGGCACTCTTATCTGATGAGTACACGACTGAAGAAGTGGATTCTTACATGTTCAGAATTATCAACTTACATAATAAGAACACCCAACTTTCAGCCCTAAACGGTTTAAAGGAGATTTATTCGTTGGTTGGATTGAATACTATCGATAGGTTAAAAAACTCATTAGATACTTTCAATGTAGCTCTTGGAATGTTCCAAGTGATTCTAAAATCCTTACCACCAGCTCAAGATACTAAACAAGATGATTCCAAAGATGATTCTAAATCTATGAGTGATGATGAATTCCAAGATATGTTGGATAACATGGATGGTTCTACTGATATGAGTGGTGAAGATACTCCTCAAGGTGGTGATTCTATGGAAGTGGATACCCCAACCAATGGTGGTACACAAGGTGGTGATTCTAAAAAAGATACTACTAACAAAGTAGAATTGACAGATAGACAGAAAGAACTTCTTAAAAAGAAAATTCAGAAACAAACTGATTTCATGGATGGTGAGATTAAGAAAAAACAAATCACCAAAAAAGATTCTGAAACAGTTGAGGCTCTTGATGAGAGTGGTTCTGAAATTACTTCAGTTGGACAAGGTGTTGATGAAGGATATGGTCGAGTGAGTAGAGGTACAGAATGTATCGTAGTTAAAAAACTAACTCGTTCCTTATTCGAAGATGAATCATTCCCAATGACTTCAAGTAATTATTACAACCAAATCGAACTTGGTAAAATCAGAATGGATTATACTACCGAAGTTCAGAATGGAATCAAATTAGGAACTATCTTAGGTAGAAAATTACAAGTTCGTGGTGAAGATAGAAATACTGTTTTCAACAGACAGAGAGTTGGTAAGATTGATAAGAGAATGATTTCCTCATTAGGATTCGGTAACGAAAATGTATTCCAATATATGGAAACTGATTCTTACAAGAAAGCCAACCTTCACATCTCAATCGATGCAAGTGGTTCTATGGGTGGTGATAAGTGGAAAAACACTCTAATCAATGTAGTTGCTTTATGTAAGGCAGTGGATATGATTCAAAACCTAACTATTCAAGTTTCTTTCAGAACTACTTCAGGTAACCTACCTTATATTGTTATGGCTTATGATTCTCGTAAAGATAAGTTCTCCAAAGTAAAATCTATGTTCGGTGGATTGCAGGCTGGTGGAACTACACCTGAAGGATTGTGTTTCGAGGCAATAATGAAAAACTTCTTAGGTTCTAATACTGATATGGATTCATACTTCTTAAATATTTCAGATGGTGAACCTTACTTCCATGGTAGACAGTTCTACTACGCTGGTACTATGGCTGAAGAACACACTAAGAAACAAGTAAAGAAAATCGAAGGAATGGGAATCAAAACTCTTTCATACTTCGTATCTGATTCAGTATATGATTCAACTCGTACTCGTTCAGCCTTTACACGAATGTATGGTAAAGGTGCACAATTCGTAGATATTACAAGTGTTTCTCAAATTACGAAAACGATGAATAAATTATTCTTACAGAAGTAAAAACTTTAACATTTTTTTAACACTTTTTATTTTGTAAACCCAATAAATTGTTGTATATTTACAAAGTAAGATTGAGAGATAATAAACATTTAATTAAACCCTAAAATATAATATTATGGCAAACAAAGATTTTCAAACCGGATTAGTACCAAACGAAGTTTACATCGTAGAAAAATTTGGTAATTCATTTAAACTGATTGATACCAAAGGTACTAAGGTAGGTACTATGGGTGTAACCACAGGTACTCGCAAAGGTGCTTTCAACGAGGGTAAAGCCCTCCAAGCTTTCATCAACAAAAATGGTAAGAAAACTTATCGTAAAGTTGATATGGAAGTTTACAACTCATTAGTAATTCCAATGAATACCCAAAGTGGTGGTGTTCAATTCGAAGATAATTCAGACCACAAAGCAATCAAAGATTTTATCCACAATGGTTCAGTTCAATTAAGACCAACTGAATTAGTGATGACTGATTTAAAATGGAAATACTTAATCCGTTCTGCCGTTCGTGCTAAGAACATCATGATGACTGGTCCTGCTGGTTGTGGTAAAACCATGGCTGCTAAAGCATTGGTAAAATCATTAGATAGGCCAGATTTCTATTTCAACCTTGGAGCAACTCAAGACCCAAGAGCAACCTTAATTGGTAATACTCAATTCTCTAAAGATAAGGGAACTTTCTTTTCAGAATCAGCATTCATCTCGGCAATCAAAACTCCAAACGCAGTGATTCTGTTAGATGAGTTATCACGAGCTCATCCTGATGCTTGGAACATCTTAATGACAGTTCTTGACCAAGGACAAAGATACCTAAGATTAGATGAGGCTGAAGGTTCACCAATTGTGAATGTTGCCGAAGGAGTTACTTTCATCGCAACCGCAAACATTGGTAACGAATATACTTCAACTCGTGTAATGGATAGAGCAATCTTAGATAGATTTGTAACTATCGAAATGGATGTTCTAAATGATGAACAAGAATTAGGTTTGTTATCTTACATGTACCCAGAAGTATCTCAAGATGATTTAAAGGCTATCGCTGAGATTGCACATCACACTCGAACTCAAGCAATGAGTGATAGTGGTAAAGTAACCTCAATGGTTTCCACTCGAGCTAGTGTTGAAATGGCTGGTTTAGTATATGATGGATTTGATTTATTCGAATCGGCAGAAATCTCAATCTTCCCATTCTTCTCTAACGATGGTGGTGTAGATTCTGAAAGAACTTATGTTAAACAACTTGTTCAGAAATATGTACAGAACGATAATGATGAGGCTTTATTCTCAGAAATTAACGATGAGATGGATAACGATGAAATTCCAATGTTCTAATTAACAATTAATCATGGGGTGGGATATTCTCACCCCTTATATCTTAAACTAAATTAAATTATGAAAGATTTTTTAAACAAATGGTATCCAGTAATACTTGCATTTATATGTATGTTGTATTCAATTGGATTGGGAGTTTTCGGTAACTTCGAAGAAGCACAATACTCGGCACATTGGCCAGGTACAATTTTACTATTCGCAATAGCAATCCGTCAAAGAAGAACATCATGAGTGGAGGATTTTTTATCATAGGTGGGATTATATTTTCAGTTTATATCTATTTTACAATATGGAATATAAACACCTCAGCAAAACGAAACAAAGAAGAAAACTACCCATCAATTGGTAAAGTTGATGTGGTAGATATGGATGGTCATGGAAACTATGGTAGATTTCCAAAAGAAACTAAAAGAGTTAAACGAAGAAAAAAACAATATGAATCCAATTGATTTGGACAGAATCATAGAAATGGCTTGGGAAGATAGAACTCCCTTCGAAGCTATTGAATATCAATTTGGATTAAAAGAAAATGATGTTCGTAAAATTATGAGAGATAATCTCAAACGTTCATCATTTGAACTTTGGAGAGAACGGGTAAAAGGTAGAAAAACTAAACACTCTAAAACATCTCCAGCAAATAGATTTAAATCTAAAAATCAAAAATAATAGAGTTTAATAACACTATAAGTAAAAACAATATTATAACCAGATTATAATATAAAAAAATTATATATAACATTATGAGTTTAGTAGGAAAAAAATTCCCAAATATTACCGTCAAGGCAATGGATTATTTGGGTGATACATATGAAGTAAATGTATTTGAAAAAGCAGCACAAGAAGGAAAGAAAGTTCTTCTATTTTGGTACCCAAAGGATTTCACCTTTGTATGTCCAACTGAGATTCATGCATTCCAAGAAAGAATGGATGAATTTACAAAAAGAGATACTATTGTAATTGGTGCATCATGTGATACTGCAGAAGTTCACTTTGCATGGTTAAATACACCAAAAGATAATGGTGGTATTGAAGGAGTTGAATATCCAATCTTAGCAGATACTACTCGTAAATTATCAACAGAATTGGATATCTTAAATGAAGAGTTCGTAACATACAGAGCAACTTATTTAATTGATACATCTGGTACAGTATTTTACGCATCGGTAAATGAAATGAGTATTGGTAGAAACGTTGATGATTTCTTGAGAATGATTGATGCAAAAATCTTCAATGAAGAAAAGGGAGATGTTTGTCCAGCGAACTGGTCAGAAGGAAACGATGGAATGAGTGCAACTCGTGATGGTGTTGCTGATTACTTATCTAAAAACTAAAAGGAGAAGCTATGTTCATAGAATTAACAGAAGATAACTTACAAGATGTATTATCCCAGAATGAGAAAACTTTGGTAATGTTTGGAGCAGGTTGGTGTGGTAATTGTAAAATACTAAAACCAAAATTTAAAAAAATGGCATCTGAAAATGATACAATACCATTTGTATATGTGGATGCTGATAAATTACCTAATAGTAGAAAATTAACCACATTGGATAACTTACCAACCATAACTGCTTTCAATGGTACTAAAGTTGTAGGACAGGATATGGGAAATAAAGTAACTGTTATTCAATCAGTATTGGAGAAAATATAAAATGAGATTACCAATTATAAAACACCTTGCATTGGATGATGAATTTGATGTAGATTATTTTCATGAAACTGTGGAAGTTTTAGTTTCACTAGCAACTGCTAAGGGTATTAAAGATGAAGAACTTGATGTGATTGGAGAATTGATTTCAAACATTGAAGGTGCAATTGAAGTTAAAAATGATATGGATTCAAATGGTACTCCAAGTAAAGAAGCTTTAAATAACTTTATGAAAAAGGTAACTGGTGCAATTAATAGATTGAATTAAAAAGGATGATTAAACAACTAAGAATCAAATTAGCAAGATGGGTATTGGGTAATCATTGTACCTGTTACCAATGTGGTTATCATAAGTTAACTGATTACTCTAAACAGAAAATTGGAAACTAATATAAAGGGTAGGGAAATCTACCCTTTTTTTATTATTACGAATACTTATTTTTAAACTAAATAAAACAATATTATATGGCATGTGGTTGTGGAAGGTCACCCGATGGATGTAGAGGGTGGCATGCTCTTACTGAAGAAGAATTTAAAATAGAATACGAAGCTTTCTTACAAGAAAAAGAAGGTAAACTTCGAGTAACTGAAGTTGAACACTACACAGATAGTTTGTTCAAATTCAAATTACGTAAACCAGATGGGTTCAGTTTCAAGGCTGGGGAGTTTACAATGATAAATGTAGAGGGAGCTCCCAAACGTGCATATAGTATCACGAGTGGACCTGATGATAACTTTATCGAGTTTTATAGTATCAAAGTTCCTAATGGACCTCTTACAAGTATCCTTCAAAAAATCCAAGTTGGTGATGTAGTAAATGTAAGTGATAAAACCACAGGTTCTCTATTGGTAGAGAATCTTACTGATGGAACTGATTTATGGTTATTAGCAACAGGTACTGGTATCGCACCATTTATCTCGATGTTATGCGATGATAAAACTTACGAGAGATTTAAAAACATTCATGTAGTATGGTCAGTTCGTGAAAGAGATGAACTCAATGCATTCCATGATTGGTTATCTTCTATTGATATTGATTACATTCCAATTGTCACCAGAGATGAAACTTGGGAAGGTGAAAATCAGAGAATCACTACCTTAATCAATGAAGGTAAAATCATCTCCAATTCTACTGCAGAAACCGATAAGGTGATGTTGTGTGGAAACATGGATTTCAATGTTGAAATCAGAGATGGGTTGTTATCTAAAGGTTGGACTGAGGGGAGTAACCGTCAGAATGGTTCCCTTGTATTAGAAAAAGCATTTGTTGGGTAAAAAATATTCAAAATAAATTTGGATAATCCATTTATTTTTCGTATCTTTATCGAAGATAAAAAGGATAAGATATGGCAAAGAAAGAACCTAAATTTGAGTACGGAATCGAAATCACCAAACCATGGTCACGTGAAATGTATGACCACAACGAAGAACTTGGTGATAAGTTAAGAATCGAACTAATGGAAACATTAGATAGAATTGTAAAATATAAAGATGAAGGTGAACTTAGAAAGTTCTCCAAAGCAATCTGTTATCATAGTTTTGGTCAAGGTTATTCAGTTGATGATATAATCAAAGAAACTCAAACAGATATTGAAACTATTCCAAATTTTCAACTCAACGAAGATTTTGATTACTTAGAAGGAAATGGATATATAACAAAACAAACTAAAAGATTTATAGGTTATGGTAAGTAGATTAAGAGAAGATTGGTTACAAGACCCGAAGTTAAGACAATGGAGCTCCAAATCATGTACTGAAAATCGTGGTACATGTAGATGTGGTAATGATAAAAATCATATAGAACTATGGGAACAAGATTCGTGTGTTCGTGGTAGAATAGATTCAGTAATATGTACCAGTTGTAATGTATTAGTAAGTTATAAAATTATACGATAATGAAATACGAGTATGGATACCTTGTAGATAATGTATGGCATTGTGGATGTGGTTCGTTAAACGCTGCAACCTTATCCATATGTCCAGAATGTAAAACACCAAATCCTAAAAATAATGAATAAACAAGACCAATGGTTAGAACGATTAGTTAGAAACTATTCCATCCCAACCGAAGAGAAAAAAGAAAAAAGAGGAGTATTAAACGAAGAACAGTTAAAAAATCTTAAAAATGGGAAAAGTTAAAGATATTTTAGATATTGAATTATCACAAGACCAATTAGAATTGGAATTGTACAAAAGATACGCAGATGAACTCGAGTATCAAGAATGGTTACAAACTGATGGGTTTGTAGAATATGTTAATGGTGAAATCGATATGACTAAACCAAGATATTCAGAAATCGATATGTCATCTGCAGTAAGATACGCATCTCAACAAATTACCTTAGACCCAAGTGAGGTAGGTAAGGAAGTTTATGATATGTTATTCTCAGAAAAAATCGAAGAGTATTTAAGCTTATATGGTGGATAATGATAGATTTTAAAGATTACATAGAAGATGTCCAAGATTTCCCCAAAGAAGGAATTCTATACAGAGATATCCAACCACTACTTGAAGATGAGGAAGTATTCTACGATGCCATCTATGAATTGGGTGAATTTGTAGATAAGGAAGAAGTGGATTATTTTGTAGGAATTGAATCTCGTGGATTCATCTTCGCATCTGCACTTGCAGCCATCAACTTAAAACCATTCAAGATGATTCGTAAAGAAGGTAAATTACCTGATAGGAATCACGTACTTCACTCAGTAGAATACGATTTAGAATATGGTTCAGCAACCATTGAAATGAAACCTGGTAAAGGCAAAGTTGTTTTAGTGGATGATGTCTATGCTACTGGTGGAACAATGGAAGCAGCCGAAGAACTTTGTAAGATGAGTGGGTATGAAGTAATTGGTAAACTTTGTTTAGTAGATATAGGAATTAAAAAAGGACACGATGTAAAGTGTCTAATAGAATATTAAATGGGTAAAATAATCTTAATATCAGCCTCACCAAAAGAACATGGTGGGTTAAAGGAATTACATGGTATTCCAATCTTCCAAGTGGGGATTGGAAAAATTAATGCTGCATCAAATCTAACCGAAATTCTTTGGAATGAGGAGCCAGATGTAGTAATCAATTTTGGTAGTTGTGGAAACCTCAAAGGACACAACGTTGGTGGGATACTTCAAGTTGGTGAAGTATTTAACGATTTCGATACACAAGGATTGAGTGAGAACCTAAGTATAAAATTATGTAATACTGGTATCAAATGTTTCACCACAGATACGATTTACGATAGTACCCACGAACGATATACAGATTCATACTTAGAATCTATTAAAGAGTGCAATATAGTAGATATGGAGTGTTATGCATTGGCTCAAGTATGTCAACAACGTGGTATTGAATTTCAATCTTATAAATGGGTAAGTGATGATGGAACTCCAAGTACATGGGAAGAAAATGCTAAGATAGGATTTAAAAACTTTACTCAGATTTTTAACAAAGAATACTTTCAAAATTATTTTGATTAGTAAAATATTTTTTGTATCTTTGTATAAACATTAAAACTTAAAACTATGGCTTATAATCCATTCAGATGGTTCACCAAGGGAACCTATCGAAAAAGACCACTAAAATCTTCAGCACCTCTATTACTCAGAATCCAAAATGGTGATTTTGAGTATTCTCCATTTTTAAGAGAAGCAGTGGATGAAGAGCAAAACTACCAAGAAAAATATAATGAATTTATGGCAACTTCTATGATTGATAATATTAATGATAGAAAGGTAGAAGCACATGAGTATGCAAAGATGAGAAGAATTGCATCTCAAAAGTTAATGGAGAAAGGTTTGGAGGAAGAATTTGTTCGATTAAAGGAACTTAGAAGATTACTCGAATTGGAATTCGGAGTTGATTTGTGGGAAAAGTGTTTAGAAAAACAAAGAGGTACGGGTAATACTGAAGATATGTATTGGTGGTATAAAAAACAATGTAAAATTCAGTTATCTAAATCAGAAATGCAAATTAGAGGAATATTATAATGAGCTTTGAAAAATTTAAAAAATATTTAAATGAGGGTCTAGCATCTCCAAATAATTTAACTACTGATTGGCGTACTATTGATTTAAATGTATTACACAAACCAACTACCCTCAAGTGGGCATCTACTGATAGTGAGGACTTATTCAACTCAGCAGTAGAGGGTGGGGTTGATACTATAAATAAAACAATAAATAATAATATATCACAAGGCATCTTTGATACTACTATAAAATATTATTTGGATAATCCAATAACTTATAATTTAAACTCATATGGATTTCGCTCTGATGAATTTTCTATGGAAGAATCTGGTAATGTTTTTTTGGGATGTTCGGATACTTTCGGTGTAGGTCATCGATTGGAACATTCCTGGCCGTATCTACTTACCAAGATAAAATTTCCTAATCATAAAATATATAATTTAGGTGCACCTGGTTCTGGTTCGGATACTCACTTCAGATTGATGAATGGGTTAAAAAATAAAATGAAAATAAAAAATATATTTCATTGGTTACCAATTAGGACTAGATTTGAAATATTCATGGAAGGTAAGGGAGAAAATATAAGAAACGGTCTTGTATCTGTTAGGCCTGGATTCTCTACAATATCCCCCATCTGGGAACTTGATAATAATTTATTCTCACCGGATTATATAAAAAAATCTTTGTTATCCGATACTGTACGAAACATCAATGATTTAAAAAATATATTAGCTATTAAAAATATTGCCGATGAATTGGGAGTTCATTACTATTTGGCAAATTTTGAACAGTATATATCATCATTTACTAATATACATCAAATTCAAGTATTGGAATATCTTAAAAAAACAGATACACCTACCCCATTATTGGCTAGAGATTTTCAGCATATGAGTATTTTTGATTCGGTTAAAGTAACTGCTTCTTTTCTAAAAGAAATTGAAGATGTATCTGATATTAATATAATATAAAATCTATTAAAAATAAAATCTAAATATATATAGTTATGGAAACTCTTTTGGAGAAGGTAATGAAAAAATTGTTAAAAGTAATAGAATCAACAACAAAATTAGACCACATCGAGGGAACTCGTAGGTACATTGATTTATACTATAAACAATATGGAGAATTAAACAAAGGAATTATAGAACTTTATTTCAAAAAGCAAATAAAGGTTATAA
>Ga0209653_1000600_pt1 | contig 31138 bp, 50 predicted proteins | sample SaaInl6LU_22_DNA_FD_184644 | JGI IMG/M metagenome (GOLD analysis project Ga0209653, IMG submission 184644) | Marine microbial communities from expanding oxygen minimum zones in the Saanich Inlet - ESP_116LU_22_DNA (SPAdes) (version 2) | ecosystem: Environmental > Aquatic > Marine > Intertidal...
CTCTATCATGAACTATCAGTCTTTACGTATGATTACAACCCTAAGACTAGAAGTATTAGATACGGCCACCCTAATGGCATGCATGATGATACTGTAATGTCATTAGCGATCACGAATTATTGCCGTAAGACTAAGAAGAGTTTAGGAACTTATAACTACGTTGCACGCAGATAATGCCAAGAAAATTCAAAGGACAACGATTAGAATGGTCAGAAGAAACACTACAATGGGCCATATCAAGTATTAAGAGTAATCTTACAAGAGACTTAGTCCCAAGTAATTGGAAACTTGCTAATTCTCAAAATCCATTAGGAGGCCATTGCCACAATGCTACGGGCGCCCTTTACATGCTATTCGGACCTGAGTACTTACAGATTTACAGTGGACCTACTATACCAGACCCAGCGGCGCCTGACAATGGATTACATTTCTGGTGTGTGCGCAAAGACAATGATCAAATAATAGATATTACAGAAGCACAATATAGATTAGGTTATGACTATTCAGTAGGCCGCAAGTCTGTAATGCTAGGACACAGTCCATACTATAACGCAAAAGAAGTATACAATAGAGTACTATCAGAATACAACGGTACTACCATTAAATTATTTTAATATGATTACAATAGAAGAGATAGATCGTCCATCAGCTAATAAGATTATAGTGAACAATCATTATTCAGGTACGAAATGCTTCGGTACATCTGTTAGCCTAGGAATCTATTGGAAGGGTATGCTTGCAGGAGCTGCACAGTTTGGAACTGGTGTAAATCCTAAAGGTACTGCGAAGCATGTTGAAGGTAGTACTATGAAAGACTACTTAGAATTTAATAGAATGTGGTTAAGCGATATAGCACCTCATAACTCAGAGTCTCAAGCAATAGGTCAAATCTTCAAATGGTTTAGAAAGAACAGACCTGATATTAAGTGGCTAATCTCATTTGCCGATGGCGCTATGGGTAAAGTCGGTACAATATACCAAGCTACTAATTGGATTTATACAGGCTACAACAAGACAGGTGGACTCTGGGTCACCAAGGATGGTGTTAGAATGCATCATGCAGGTTTAGCGTTAAAACATAAAGATACAAAGCGTGATACACTTGAGGCATGCTATGGCGTACCATTATATCGTGTAGTTGGAGGTCAATTTAGATATATCTACTTCTTAGATAAGAAATGGAAGAACAGACTCATTCATGAACCATTACCATATCCTAAGCTTGATAATGTCAGAGATTATATAGCTATCAAAAAGGAGAACTACGTACAAGAGGATTTATGGGATGAGTACCAAGCTGTGATGAATAACAAGCTAGCCTAACTACATAAAAAAAGAGTAGGGGTGCGAGTCCTACTCTTAGAGAAAACCACTAAAAAACTTTAACGAGGTAAGAAATGGTAAAAACAACCCCGCGCACCTAGTTAAGATTAATCGTTAATAACTTTAATGCGGTCTTTAAGACCGAAAGCGTTCGCCGAAGATTCGTCCGTAATTGTACCGTCGATGTAGGCTGTAATCATTGGGTGAAGATTGCCGTCGACAGCGTTCTGATCGATTAGCTTGCCGTCTAGACGAGTTGTGTAGATTAAGAGGTCGCCGTAGTTAGGGACTTCGATAGTTGTTAATTCGATTGTGAATTGTTGATTGTTGATTGTTGTAATAGACTTCATAATGGTTAAATTGTTATTGTTATTATTATACTATAAATATAACTAATCTCGGTGATATAAAAAAATCTAGAGTGATTTATTTTCAAATTATTTCAAGAATGCTCTTAACTTCTCCATAATATCATTGTCGTATAGCATCTTGTAATTGATTGCTAGAGTAGCCCAATCTTTAGTGAATATCAATTCATCATAGTCTGTGGCTTTAAGAACTCTGTTAGCTGCGCGTATCACATCACTGTGATCACGTGGTCCAATAGTTCCATCATTACGCAAGTCATAGATATCTTGCTTTACTTGATTAGCACGCTCATGTGTCTCTTTAATCTTGTTCATTGTAGTATTGTTAATTGATTACTTTAGTTCGTCTTCGTGGATATCAGCTAATGTAGTGACGAAGTCAGCAAGTTCTGTAGTGTCATACATCCAGTTCTGGTATTCGCTATGTTCGTGATCAGCAACGATCTTACCGTCGATAACTTCGATTGAGTACCAACCGCTTTCAGATTGACCGCTGATAGTGTCATCGTCAATAGAAACCCATTGTCCGTATTGCTTCTTAAGTTCAGTGTAAAGTTCTTGAATGTTCATAATGATTGCTTGATTAATTATTATATATAAATATAACTATTCTCGGTGACATAAAAAAATTCTATGCGAACTTTTTTACAACTTATTCATCTCCAACGTTGCTTGTTCCAAGCAGCTAAGAGCACTTTCTAGTGTTGCTTCACCCAATTCGATCTTCTCGTCTAAAAGCATGTACCAATAGTAGATCTCATTCGATACATAATCATCGTGACCGACTAGATCGAAAGCGTGGTTAGACATAACTCGTAAAGTCTCGTTGATAATGTTGATTGCGTTGTTCATAATGATATTGATTATTGTTTGTTTTTTAATTACTATATAAATATAACTATTCTCGGTGACATAAAAAAATCTAGAGCAAACTTTTTTCAAAAAAAATAAGGGCCGAAGCCCTTATCTTAAGTAGTCTCTACAATAAAATCTTGTATGACATGATGTTCTACATTCGCAAACAAAGACCCATCTGTATCTTGCGCAAACAACACATAAGACCGCTCAATTGCCTTATAGTCTCTGTATAACACTACAATGCCATACTCATTATCGGCTACTACTTCTGCGCCGAATTGCCCTTTCAAGTCAGGCACTACTACTTCGTGAAGATGCTTCTTATTCTCCTCGCTTAACTTCTCTGTAAATGTCTTGATCATATTAATTAGATTGCATTATTAGTCTAAAGATATAAGTCTCATAAGATTCTTGGTACGTCATACCTGGGAACTCTAGAATGACTCGGTTGTCTGCACCTAATAATATTGTTATAAGATTAGAGTTAGATGCCTTGCCAACAATAAGATAGTCTCGTGTGCTAGTATCATAAGATATATCTAATATCTCTGTACCTAAGCCTTTTTGTAGCTCGCAAATACGTGCTACGCGTTGATCGATAATTTGTTCTGTCATTGTAATAAAATTGATTAAGTTGATTATTATATAAGTTATATAACAAAACTACGAATAGTTTCATTATGCTTTGAAAATTAATGTAGGATTACCAGCTTCTGTGTGCTCGAAACCGAGACTCTTATACCAACTAACTAATCGTTGGTAGCGACGTTGAGAGTCGTTAGCAGACTTAGCGGTACCGACATAAGGACATGGAACGAGAACCACATCTAGACCTAGATCTTCTGCAACGTCTAAGATATCGTTCATAAGTGAGGTACCTAAACCAGAACCTTGCTTATGAGAATGAATCATCCATATCTCTATAGCTTCGTAATAGTCGTTATACATGATATCTAAAGTAACTCCATCGACGCCAAGTGCTGCAACTGTGTTAACACCTTTATCGATGATAAAAGAACTCTCAGTAGTAGGCTTACCCATGTTAGCTGCAACACAGTGAAGGTTAGTGAGTGCATAGTCGCCATTCACTAATGGTGAATAAGCTTGAAGGGCTTTAATGAATGGCTCTAGCTTATCAACACCGTAACTTAGCGTAGTTACTGGAAGAATATTCTTTCTTCTAGATTCTCTAGCTTCGGTTACTTTGTCGAAAGTGCGATTGAATTGCTTAGCGGATAAACTTGAATAAATCGTTGACATAATGATATTGATTAATTTGATTAATTATTACTATATAAATATAACAAATACGAATGACATATAAAAATTTTAGGGCAACTATTTTGAAATAATTGCCCCGTTAAGAGATTAGCCGTGATTGGCTGTTAGGATCTTACAGGCTTGATGCAACTCCATACTCTTAATATCCAGAGTGGTATCCATATACTTGGCTTGGCCGTCAAATGAGAAGAAGACGGAAACTGTAACTGGTCTCATTGACTCATAGTCAACTCCTTTAAGAGTTAGACTAACCCCGCCCTCATTCATGAAGACTTTGAGCTCATTGTCAGGATTGTCTTGGAGGATGTTGACTGTGTTGTTGTAGAGATTAAGTAATTGTTGACTCTTGAAAAATGTAGTGTAAGTACTCATAATAAAAAAAATAAATTGGTTATATTAATGACTCATTCATTAACTATATAAATATAACAAATTCAGGTGACATAAAAAAATCTAGAGTGATTTATTTTCAAACTTTTTTACAGACGCACACGAGGCTTGATTAGTAGATATACAGCTCTAATTCGCGTGCGGCCGGTACAGGCTTTACAGAGAGCATAAAAAAAGGGACCGAAGTCCCTTTAATTAATCAATGAATTGATTAGCGAATAGCTAATGCAGCTGCTAGCTCGCGGTGAAGCTCTTGCAGATCTCTATCGTTACAGCTGTTAGTGTAGAGCTGTGTAGGCTGTAAGTAACGGAAGTAACGAACGTGAGCTACGGTACCGTCCTCTTTCAAGAACTTAACAAAGTACCCTTTAGTGCGGCCTGACGTCTCAACTTCTCGATATTCGTACCTCGCTGTTACGCGCGCTTGGACTCCGAGTTGCTTAGTGAGAGCTCTGAGTTCATTGATAGCTTCGTCCGAAGTCAATCGAACCTGTCGCATCTGCTTACGAGGTCCAGTACTGATAATCTCAGTATCGATTGAGAGATTGTGTTGCTTTGCAACTTCATTGATTCGAGTAAGTTGCTTACTCATCTTCTGCGTCTTTAGAGTTGACATAACTTAAGTGCACGATCTAACGTGGCTGACATTGGTTATTAATATATTAGTTATATAAGAGATATAACTTTTGTTTCAAAATTTAATGACTTTATTAATAATAAATAAAGTCGCTACGCTCTCTCGTCTTCTTGTCGATTATACAACAACTACGCTCGCCTTGAGAAATATAGAGAGTGATTAGAGATGAGTCGCATTCAAGATCGACTTCATACTGACGCGCATTGACTTCTTGAATATCTAAGACGATTGTGGTACGATAATCGTGACGAGACGCAAAATCGAATACAACATCAACGATTGATTGGGGAAGGATAACTTTGTTCATAATGATTATTATTATTGGTTATTATTATACTATAAATATAACAAATCTCGGCGACATAAAAAAATTATTATGCAACTTTCTTTGCAAATTCTTCAACAAAACTTGCAGCGATCTTGTGCAAGATATAATCTGTAGTCTTATATAGACTGTCATACGAGTCAAAGGAAACTGTAGTCCATTCTCCACTGCGTAAGTACATATGCATATGCACATCTGATATTCTGCTAGTCTCAAACATAATAGCCTTAAAGGATATATTGTATTCTTCCTTAAGAATAGGCACTATAGTCTTGTGAATGTAGCGCTTGAATTGACGAATACTTCTACTTTGATCTGCTGTTCTCTGTGTTAACATGATAAATTGATTGATTGATTAATACTTTATAAATATAACTAATTTTTGTGACCTAGAAAAATTCTAGGCCACTTTCTTTGCGATTATTCTTCGACTACAGAAACTTGCGCGCGACTATACATCTCCGCACCATCTTCACGTTGAGAATAGATCCATTCGATCTTAACTTTCTCATTCGTCTTCTCGTCGATAAAATACTCAACTTCGATTCGCTCATTCATTGGATTACTCATAATAAAAATAAATTAGATTGATTAATACATTAATGACTCATTCATTAACTATATAAATATAACAAAAAAAAATGACCTAGAAAAATCTAGGCCATCTTTTTTACAAAAAAGTTCTATAATGTTCGTCATAGATCCTTTCGAACTTCTGCCGAGCTTCTTCAGCAGCTTTAGTCTGATTGCTTTCACAATGACTAGCGTATAGTCCTATACAGATATCCATGTCTTCAATCATCTCGCGATGAATATCTGCTAAAGGTTGATTGTGCAACTCTGGTCCTCTGACTTGGCGGTACCGAAGTCGATTGTTCATATCTTGATAGTGTATCATATTAGTAACGTCCTTGATGATTAGGTCTGTGCATAGATACGACAACTTTACGAACAGTCACATACTTAATTCCAGTTAGATTAGCGATATCAGTTAGAGATAATCCGCGAGCATATGCCTTCATAATTCTGATATTACGCTCAAGTCTTTGTACTCTCTCATCAGCCGAAGTAACGTCTTCAGTATTGTTATTAAAGTTAGTAACTTCACCGCGATCTAAGCTATAACGGCGTAACCAGTTCTTAACTGATTGTAGAGGCACACCTACAGTCTCTGCAATTGCGGTGTAAGACGTGCCTTCTTTACGCAGTCTAATACATTGTAAAATCTGCATTGCTGTCTCAGGTAGTACGTGAGGCTTACCTCCGTCGTTCAAGCGTCTAACTGATTCATCTTCATCATCTTCATCTTCGACTTCAGTTACGCTTTCTAGATCGTCATCCTCTATCATATCTTCGAGATCTTTAACAGAGATAGGAGGTGCTGTGATTGGAGGTCTTCCATTAGGACCACTTGTGATCTCGATACCGTGTTCAGCTGCAATCTTACGGACATAATATCCGGTTGCTGCTAGACCTTTGTCTCTTGCTTCTTTAACAATCTGAGAGATTGTTAGTCCTTTCTTAGCTAACTGGTAAGTTAGCACTCTTAATTGGCCGTAGCCTTCTTTAGTTAACTTCATATTATTATTATTATTAAAGATTTACAGTTATTATATAAACAAAAAGAAATTTGTTTATTATTAATTAAAAAAAAATTACTTGACACACTTACCGTTGATATAATATTGAGCGTTGTCGTAATAAAAAACGGTGACGATAACGTTATTGGATACTACAAATACGATATCGTAATAAGGATTGACAAATAGACGCGAATATGGTTCTTCGACTTTCATACGCTTAAACTTGCCGCTCATAGTTGGATACTTATGATGGTTACCGTCATTTAACATCTTTGAACGATTGAATGCGTCGGACAATTGAGACTCATTGAGATTATAACGTTCATTGAGACGCTCAATTGAATGGATTGATAATTTGAATTGACGATTTGACTTTGTTAAATTTTTCATTGTGATTTGATTTAATTATTACTGATTCATTAACTATATAAATATAACAAATTCCGGTGATATAAAAAAATCCTGGTCAACTTTTTTTCAAACTTTTTCTAGGGGGCACATGATGTGATCTGAATAGATATACAGCTTAGAATCGCGTGCGGCCGGTACGAGCACTTGAATACGATCACACACGTGACTTGATTAGTAGTTATACAGCTCACATTCGCGTGCAGCCGGTACAGGCAATCAAAGGGGCATAAAAAAAGGGGTGGATCCGAAAACCACCCCTTGACTTAACTAAAAACAAATTATTTACGCATTATGGAAGTATGCATTCTCGGTTTTTTATGAGATGTACTCTTCTATCTCTAACGCTATATCTCCTAAATCAGCTTGATATAACGCATATAAAAAAGCATCAACGACAGGCATACCGTAACGATCTCTATTGCCTTCGTTAATAAGAAACTGTACAAATTTATAAGCTCCGTCTAGCGCATTAACTCTGATGTTAACGACTGGTTTTGTATTGAAGCTACCAGTAGGCAATACTTCTCTCATGTGTTGCGAGATCTCAGTAGCCTTTGCTTGTAATCTTTCGATAGAGATATTACAAGGAGTTCTAGTACCGCCTTCGAAGTTAACAGCAATTGAGCCTTGTCCCCAATTGATATCAACTATATAATAGTCTACAGGATTAGATTTGCGGTACAATCGAACTGATTGCCATCCTCTGTCATTCCAAGAACCTCTGTCCTTGTACAAATTGTAACGTTGCTTGTAAAATTCTGAAATATTCATATTATTAATAAGTTGGTTAATATACATATTATATAACATATATAAGAAATGTTTCAAAATTCAGTAGATTATTATAGTATATCTTATAATATAGATATAATATGGAATTTAGTTTTAGTATAGGCGGACAAGATTACGCAATCCCAGAGGTGATTAACCTACAACTGTTTGAACGTGCTTTCGCTTGGGACATAACTGACGATAAAAACTTAAAGCCATTCGTTTCAACTATATCAGATTGCCCATTGTCGCAATTAAACTTAGTAGATAAAGAAACGTTTGAATTAATTTTAGCGGTTGCAGTTTCAAGATTGGATTTTAACGAAACAGAACTCAACGTAAATATAGGCCTATACAAACTGAAGCCATTTACAGAATTTACATTCGGCGAATTCATTGACATCGATTTAATGTTATCCTCAGGTGGTATTAAAGACAATGTAGTTGAGCTAGCACAAAAGCTGTATGGGTTTCCTGAATCTGTTGCTTTGAATACAGACATTAAGTTAGTATGGAAAGCGGTAATGCAAATAGTGGAATGGAGAGCTCAGACATATAGAGATTATGTTGAATTCTTCGGAGAAGCGAGCAAGGAAGAGACGGAAGAGACGGAGATAGATACATCTAGAATACAGTTCATGTGGTACGAAGCAGTATACGTATTAGCTGATGAGAAATTCTTAAACATATCAGAGGTTACAGATCGACCATACAAGGAAGCTCTTAACTTCTTAACATATAAAAAACATCAAGCAGATAAAGCAAGGCTTGAACAATTAAAGAGAAAGAATGACTTACAAAGACGTGTTAAATGATCTATTTGATTTATTAGATAGACATAAGATGATTAAAACATGGGGATATGGTCCACTGAGCGATATCGTATTACCTACAGATAAGCATAGTACAGATTATCCATATGCTTTTATTCAACCTACTAATCATCAGTTTACTAAGGGCCAGATGGCGTATAGGTTTAACTTAATTATTATGGAGTATTGTGATTCTGATGATCATGATATTATACAAGCTCAATCTGATTGTCAACAATATATTAAGGATATTCTTGGCCAGTTATACTATCATTATACAGAATATGATTATAAGTATAACACACAGATCATTCCTTTTCAAGAAAAATATAATGATACAGTTAGCGGTATGACTGCACAGATCGAGATTATCGTTAAAGATAGACTTGATGACTGTATATCACCTTTTAACTAATGGATTTCGAAGCATTCGCAGCAACAATGGAAGGTGTAGGTGAAGACCTACCGAATGATTTAGAGCAAGCTATGCTTGAAGCTGCATATATTCTAGTAGAAGAGATTAAGAATCATCCTAACTTTCCAGTTGATTCAGGTGCTCTTAAGTCTTCATTAACTGCAAGAATCATAGATGGCCAGTTTCTAGGCATATCAATGTTAGATTACGGTTGGTTCCAAAATTATGGAGTTGCAGGTACTAATAACCAAACACAACAGTTTGGCGTTGATGATATCATACAAACATTTTTGCCACCTAGACAAGGTAGCACATACTCATTTAACCCTGAAAACCAATTAATAGGCGGAGACCTACCATTTGGTGTTAGAAAATCAATACACTTAAAAGGACTTAACGGCAAGATGTTCTTTAATCTAGAAGAGAGCATCGATCGTATCGTTGAACTCGTAAATCAAAATTTAGAATTATAATGGCAATATCAGTTACACAGGAACCTAACTTATGGAACCTAGCTTATGCTAAAAACGTATTCACACTAAGTGGATTAGATACAATCAATGACCCAGCGGGTACAGCAGTTAAATATGCACTTTCAATTAACATTATTGATGGTGGTGCAAGTGAAAGTACAGTCTTTCAGCAACCTGCTAATCCAGCCGGTGTTGCACACTTCGATGTATCTAAAATCCTACAATCGTACTTATCTACTAAATTTGTAGAAGAAACTGAGTTTGCTTCAGAGACAATTGGAGAGACATTCAGTTATTTCGTAAAATTCGGTTATGTATTAGATACAGGCGTTGTAGTAGATGACCAACAAATTCCATCTAGAAAGAGAGTAATTAATGGTTACGATACTTGGAGAACTCTTAACTGGGATGATTCACAATTTAATCCAGAAGGAGAACTACTACCTTGTGAAGTTAGTGGAGGTTCAACAGCTCGCTGGCCAGCTAAAGATTTCTTAACAAACTACCCAAATGATGCATACCCACTAAGAAATTCACAGTACCATACACTTTCTTTTTTCAATGCACTAAAGAATATCGATGATGGTACTAACTGGGACGGTACTTCAGCATTTCCAGCGTATGCAGTGTTCAAATTTTACACTTCAAACGACTCACTTATACAAACTTCGATCTATTCTATAGACGAAACAACAGGATTAGGACCTAGAACGACATTCGATTCTAACACATTAGGTACTTTTACTGATGATATGAGAGTTGGAACTATTGGAGCTGGACCTCAGAACTTAAAAGACGCTGGTATTTGGCCGTCAGGTGGTACACAACCAATAATCTGGGGTCAAATTACACAACTATTCGGCTCGAATACTAACATTTGGAACTTAGGTTCTACTACATCTGGTGTGGTTTCTTATTATACTGTTGATATTTACTCAGTAGATCAGTGTTACTGGAATGAAAACGGCGCACCAACAGCAAATACTGCAGCAGAATTACAAGATTACTTAGGTACTTCTATTTACAACTTCAAATTTAACGTAGCAGATCCTTGTTCAAACTTCGATGCAATCAATGTATCGTTTATGAATCAATATGGAGTCCGTGATTATTTTACATTTGACCGTAGAAATACTCGTCAAGTAGATATTCAAAGAAACAACTACCATGAAGCCTTAGGTTCTTGGTCAGCTTCTACGTTTGAGATCGACCCACACGGTAGAGGTGCAAGAACGTTCTCAACTGATATCACAACACAAATGACACTATCGTCAAATTGGATGAATGATGCTACTTCTAAATGGTTAGAAGAATTGTTCACATCACCAAGTATAGAAGTATACGTAGATGGCCAATGGGAACCAGCAGTTATTTCGTCAAATACATATGAACAGAAGACATACGCAAGAGACAAGATGTTCCAGCATACAATTGCCGTTACATTCGCTAACGATAAAAAAGTTCAACGAGGATAATGTTACAAGTATACGCATATAAAAATAACGTAAGATACGAGTTAGATACTTACAAAGAAGAACCAATTAAGCTAACTATCTCAGCTGAGGATATTACAGATATTCCAAAGGTAGAATCTTCTTTCTCTCGTCAGTTTAGAATTCCAGCAACTGCTAACAATTCAAAGTTCTTTAATTGGTGGTACGAGATGGATGTTTTAGATTTCGATGTTACCCAAGTTGTTCAATCTGAGATACACATTGATGGTGTTATCTTCAAAACTGGTGAGCTTAGATTACAAGCTGCTTATAAGAATAATGTAACTGATAATATAGATTTAGAAGTTGTATTTTTTGGAGAGACTAGAGATTTCGCAACACAACTTGGTGACATATTCTTATCAGAACTTCAAGCACCAGAGTTAGCTCACACATTAGACTTAGCGTACATTAGAGATACTGAAAACACAGTTCCAGCAAATGGTGGAATACTACGTTACGGTCTTGCAGTTAAAGGTTATCAATACTCTGCAGATAATACTTGGGATCCAGGTGGTGTTGATAGTCCACAACCAGTTGAAATGAATGGTCAAGTTTCTTTTAGTGCAGATAGAGTTGCAGACTTTACAACACACCAAGATCATATTACTCCAAGGCAATATACTCCATTTGTTCAGGTTAAATACTTAATAGATAAGATATTTAATAGAACATCATATAATTACACATCAGATAGCGTTTTTAACGAGGCATGGTTTGATAACTTATATACAGATGGTATAACTACAGCCGATGGTTTAGTGCCACCAAACTTAGAGGGCGACGTTCTTGTGTTAGGTGAAGACCAACAATTAGAAGAAGATGTAGAAGTAAAGGTAGATTATTCTAGTAAAGTTACTGATGGGTATAATGCATTTAATTTAACAACTGACGTTTTTACAATACCTCTTACATCTACTAGTCCTTATACAATTCAAGCTATAATGAACGTTACTGATTACCATTTCATACCTACATTACAAACTAGGTTTACTGGTAATATGTGGCATAAAGAAGCTGCAACTGGAACTATCACACTAATTGGTACAGATGTTGTAACTGTTGCAAACGGTTATCAACAACTAATAGTTCAAAATCAATTCATGAATACGTTTGATGAATTAGATGAAATATGGGTTACTGTTGAAGCAACTAAAAATGGACCGTTATCAGATGTTAACAGACCACAAATACAAGATGCTAACTTCACAGTTAATGGAGGACCTGACGCAGTAGGTTCTAGTGGATTACTAAAAAGTGATGTGAAGATTGTAGACTTCTTTAAGTCGATTCTTAACAGATTCCGTTTAGTAATGGTTCCATCTAAAGAAAGGCCATTAGAGTTTGTAATTAAGCCATGGAAGGATTACATTGCAAGTAGCTCAGATGTATTCGATTGGACTAAGAAGTTAGATAACAGTAAAGATATTACAATCAAACCTATATTCTTTGACCAAAGCGCTGTTGTTAATTTTACAGATGTAGAAGATATAGATAAGTACAATGAGTTACACCGAGATGACTTTAACTACATTTATGGTAGAAGGTTATATGATTCACAAAATCTATTGCTAAAAGATACAAGAGACATTGAGAATATCTTTGCGCCAACTCCAGTACATATTCTAGAAGGTAGTGAAGATTTTGCCGACCAAATGATTATTCCTTACTTTGCAAAAGAATATCAAGAGCAAGAAGATCAAAATACTGGTAGTGGATTAAATACTGAAATCCCACTTCTTATTAAGCCGAGGCTTTTATATTGGAATGGTATGAAGCCAGTAAGCCAGCAATGGTTTGATGAGGATGATCAAGGAGCAGGTCGTACGACTTACTCTCAGTTTTCTCCACATTTCGAAATTCCTCCAGTTTCCACAACAATAGACCTTAACTGGCAAAAAGACATTAGATACTTTGATACATCAAATGACGAAGGTATCTCAATATTTGACGTTTATTGGAAAGATTACATTGAATCACTATACAGTAAAGATGCAAGACTTATTACAGCATACTTTACACTTGATCCAGAAGACTTAAAAAACTTAACCTTTGATGATGTTATCTTTATCAAAAATAACTATTACAGAGTACAAAAGGTTTACGATGCACCTCTTAATATGGAAAGCATTATTAAGGTTGACTTAATCAAACTTATTGACTACGTACCAACAATTGAAGCTGTAGTTGATAATGGTGGTGAAGGCCAATTAGATAACGGCGGTGAAGGCCAAGTAGATGATGGAGGAAATACACCAGTAGATGATGGAGGAACGCAAATTGATGATGGTAGCGGACCAGTTGATGGCGGAGCTACAACAACTACAAGAATATATGAATTAGAATTTTGTAGTAATCCAAGTGTTGCTGGTCCTGATTACACAGCTTCTTATACAAGTGAAAATCCATTAGCAATTGGTCAAGTAGTTATGTTAGAAGGATTTAATTCATGTTGGTCAATTCTTAGAGAATCAGCACTTGATGAAGCACCTAATGACTCTACAATTAGTCAGCTATTCGATGATTGTGAAACGTGTAACGCTTAAGTTCATAAGTAATATAAAGTATATCTATAAATAGTATGGCAGATATAGAAATCAAAGTAAAAATCGACGGTGTTGAATACACACAAGATCAATTAAAAGGTATTGCTGAAGGCGCTAAAAAAGCTGGCGTCAATATGAACGACCTTAGTGAAAAAACTAAGGAAGCCGGAGAAGAAGGCACTGCTCTTGGAATGCTTAAAGGTAAACTTAAAGGCATCATCTCACCAATCAAAGGTGTGGTTGCTGGTATGAAGACACTTAAAGGTGCTTTAATATCTACAGGTATCGGAGCTCTTGTAGTTGCACTTGGTTCATTAGTTGCATATTTCACAACAACAGAAGAAGGTTCAAAGAAGTTAGCAATCGCTACAGAAACCTTATCTATCTTATGGGGTAAATTCACAGAACAAGCATCAAAGCTTGGTGAAGCACTCATAAATGCATTTGAGAATCCAAAGCAAGCACTTCTTGATTTTGGTGCGTTGTTAGTTAATCAAGTTGTTGAAAGAATTAAATCAGCACTAGAAGTAGTTGGTTATTTAGGTATAGCACTAGGTAAGGTATTTGAAGGTGATTTTGCAGGAGCAAGAGACGCTGTTGTAGAAGCTGGTAAAGAATTAGTTGATGTATTTACTGGAGTTGATGATTCAGCACAGAAGATTGCAGAAACATCTGTGGTAGTATTTACAGAAGTTAAGAAAGCTGTTAAAGAAGCTGTTGAAGTTGCCACTACTCTCGTAGAAGCACAAAGAGCAATTAGAGACCAACAGCAAAAACTAGTAGTTGAAAATGCTCAACTAAATAAAGAGCTAGAAGAGCAAAAGAAAATAGCTGAGGATACGTCGTTAGCATACGAAGAGAGAGCAGCTGCACTTGAAGTAGTTGGTGAAAAGCAAATAGCATTAGCAGAGAACGTAGCTGCACAAGCAAAGCTTGAAGAAGAGTTACTAAAACTGCAGATTGAAAATGCGAATACATATCAAGAGCGTGAAGAGTTAGAAACTCAATTAGCAGAAGCTACAGCAGCTCGTATAGAATCAGAGACAGCATTGTCTATTGTAGAATTAGAATCCGCGAAACTTGGAAGAGAACTTGAACTCGAAGAACTTGACAGAAAAAGGTCAATTAACGACACTATTGCTGGACTTAGACTGGCTAACATCGAAGATGCTCGCACAGCAGCATTTGAAGAACTTAGAATCGCCGAAGAACAGGCACTTGCAGAACTAGATTTATTAAAGGCAACAGAAGAAGAAAAACAACAAGTAAGAGATGAATTTGCAAAAGCACGTGGAGCACTTAGCCAAGAAACTGCAGACAATGATCTGGCAATTACTCAACAAAGTCTCGGCGCTATTGGAGATGCTTTTGGAGAAGGTACACTTGCATTCAGAGCGTTTAAGTCGGCTGAAACAGTTATATCTACGTATTCTGCCGCGCAAAAAGCATATGAGAGTGCTGTTGGTATCCCTGTTATTGGTCCAGCTCTTGCTCCTGCTGTGGCAGCTGCTGCAGTCGCTTCTGGTCTTGCTACACTAAGAAAGATCAATCTAACTGATATACCTGAAATGGCATTTGGTGGTATGATTGGCGGACCGTCTCACTCTGCTGGTGGACAAATGATCAATGCAGAAGGTGGAGAATTCATAATAAATAAATATGCAATGCAACAACCGGGTGTAGCACAGTTAGCTGAAGGACTTAATGGTCTAGCAACACCTGACAATCAAGGCGCAAACCAAATGGCTCCAATTAAAACTTATGTATTGGAATCAGAAGTTACGTCAGCACAAGAAGCTACACAAAAGATTAAAAACTTAGCAAGATTATAATGGAAGAGAATATAGATAGAATTGTAGAACTAGATATTGACTTTGATGGGTTAGAACTAGATGATATGGGAGTAGATGTCGTATCTTTAGTTACTGAACCTGCAATTGAAGTTGACTTTCTAGCATTCCAAAAAGAATGTGAATGTGAATTTGCAAAAGAAGAGTTTGAGTCATTCAGAGATTACCCAGATAGTGTTAAGAACAACGCTAAACGAGGTATTGAATTAAACGAGAAGGTAAACAATAAATGTGCTACTCAGGTCGGTAAGGTAAGAGCGCAACAATTAGCGAAAGGTGAAGCAATATCAGTAGATACTATTAAACGTATGTACTCATACTTATCTAGAGCAGAGACATATTACGATCCATCAGATACAGAAGCATGTGGTACTATATCATACTTATTATGGGGTGGTAAGAGTGCTAAATCATGGGCTGAATCAAAACTTAAATCATTAGAAGAGCTTGAAAACATAGACCATAACTTAATGGCTATATTAGATTGGGCTGAAGAATCAGGCGAAGAGATTACTGATGACATGGAATTTATTAGAGAAGACTTTAACTTTGCAGACGCTGGAGATGTTGCAGCTGCAGTTAGAAGCTTAGGTATTCTAGGTCGTTTAGGTATTAATAGAGACGAACCTACAGAAACTAAATATGTGTATACAGGACCAAGCGCTGAAAGAGGATTCTGTAGAGGCATGTTACGCTTAAATAAGATGTATTCAGAAACTGAAATGGATGCTATACAATCTAGACTAGGTTCGTTAAATCCTGGAATGGGACCTGGTGGTTCTAATAGCTATGATGTATTCTCTTATAAGGGCGGCGTAAATTGTAGACATTACTGGAGTGCCGTTGGTGTATTTCGTAATGAACAAGGTAGAGTTGTTATACTAGATAGAGGACCAGCTAATGGAGATGCTGGTAAAACAAATAACAGTGACGCACCTTCTAGCAGAGGATCAGTTAGAAATAACGCCAGATTAGGATTCTCGGTACAGAATGCAGAAAAAAGAATTGTTGCAGGTCCGTTGATGGTACCTAATCAAATGATTCTACGTAGAGATCCTAACGGTGATCCATACTACGTATACTTTTCAAAAGATACTATTAAACGTATTCAAGAGAAGTTTAACAAAGAAATGAAAATCAATAACACAGATACTCAACACGATGGTAACGTACATCAAGATAACATCTTACTTGAGCAATGGGTTGTTGAATCAAACCAATATGATAAATCTAAATTTTACGGATACGAAAGACTACCTTTAGGGACATGGTTTGGAGTATACAAGATCAACAACGACGAGGACTGGCAGAGAATTAAAGATGGTGAATTAAAGGGATTCTCAATAGCAGGTAACTTTTTAGAGAAAGCTAAGCCTGTAAATGACGAAGACACGTTGCAGAAGATCTTAAAAATATTAAAAGAAGTTAAATAATGGTTCACGATGTGAAGGACAGTGTAGCTAATGCTACTACGTTAGCAGGATCAGGTGCTGCTTTAATGGGTGTAAACGAAATGCTTACTTTAATTCTAATCTTAACAGGTATCGCGTTAAACGTAGTTAGGATTATGAGTGTTCGTAAAAAGGATTAAAAGAAAAGGGATCCTTTCGGATCCCTATCTCATATTAATCAACCAAACAACCAACATTTATTCCTTTAGAATAAGGAATTAATTCTGCTTAAAGGATTCTTAAGATGTATTACCTGTGGTACTACAATCTCTTCATCCTGTCCTGGACCTTTCGGCATTACAACTTTTGTAATCGCAAACGTTTCAAGGTCAGCATTAACAAATGCTTCGAACAACAGCATTCTATCTGCTGAGTTATACTTGATTTTTGCGCCTGGATAGTTAACATCTAATACTGCTTTGAAACGAGCTAGCATTTGTTTAACATCTCCACCGTATTCGATCTTACGAATACCTTCATCTGAAAGGTTTAATTTCCTTGCAGCCATCTTTAAGAATTCAGAGTTATCTCCTCTGAAACCGAAAATTGTATTTTCTTCCATACTAGTTATTATTTTGGTTAATATACATATTATATAAGCTATTAGCGAATAGTTTCAACGATGTCATTTATTTTTTTATCGAAATCATCTTTAGTCCACATAAAGCTTTTAATTGCATCTGATTGTTCCTTTTGATAAGCCTTATATTCTTTATCACTCATCGCTTCAATTGATCTCTTAGGCACTCCTAAAGCCTCGTGATCTGCATCATCAGCTAGTACTACACTATCAGCAAGCGCTGCATAGACCCAACGCATTCTAAACCATCCTGAGCCAGCATGCACATACTTAGGACATAAGATTCCTTTATACTCTTTACACATTTCGAATACATCGGTTTCTGTAGCTAAAGTCTTAAATGCTTTATTAGATCCGTAATAACTAACATCCCAATTAAGCTTTTGCTTACGAACCCACGGTCTGTGATCTCCTAAGCTAGCAAGCATGTATGCATCTTTCTTTTCAGTAGGTAAATCGAATAATGAGTTTGATTGGCCTATTCTATAATGTTCGATCACATAAGGCGTTAGATCTACGTGATAGACATCAGTTGTATTTAAGATATCATGAATTAGAGTCTTGTTACCCCAATCGAAATTAGGGACTAGACAAGCGTAATCACCGTTAACTATCTTTTTATATGTGTTAACTACTACTTCTAAATTAGCATCTAAATCATTTGTAAAGCTAGAGTGTGATAGTTCTTTATATACAGGTGTGTTATCACTGAATTGTCTGTCTTTTAATTTAATGACATCTAAGGCACTTTCAATCGATTTGTATGAATCAATCGTAGAATGTATTTTCCAATCCTCATGAAAACATAAGACACGTTCTGATGCGTGTACAGCCCATATAGATCCGAACTGAGTTCCTGCATAATTAAGACTTCCTAAAGCACCGAGTCCTACGATAGCTAGATCATATTTAGATAAGTCTTCACCGAACGTAACTACTCTTCTATCAACGTTATGTCCTTGCTTGCGTAATGAGTTAACTATAATAGTACTGTCATCTATTCGATCTAATTTGCCTCTTGCATCATCTTTAGTTTGCTTTGATGTGCAGCCTGTAAATAATATATTCATGTTATGCTAATTTGAATGTTTTGTTCTTTAATCTTACGAGTAGACCTTTAAGAACTAGACCATTTAATAGATATGACGCAGTGTGCTTGTCAATCTTTAAGTCTTTAACTACAGAGTCTCTATTGGCACCTGGATACTTTTTGACATACTGATATACTAGACGTTGTTCTTGACTCTTAAATCTATTGTCTGTTATAGTCTTTGCACCATTCTTCTTTTGAATCATTGCATTAAATTCTCTATGCTTCATATATTAAATATTATTGTGTTTGATTATTATATAAGTTAATCTAATTATGTTTCAGTAAAATAAAGTTGATCCGTTTTGAAACCTTTTGCTCATATGACAATATAATCTTCAAGATTTCGAAGCTTTAAGAAAGACAAGGTCTAATTCTAGGGTATTAAAGACTTCAAGCAATCAAAACAATCAAAGCCGTCAAGACGGAATCTATTAACACAAAAAAGATAGTATTAGAGCCAAGACTGGTTGAGAGGGTTTGGTTAATATTAGCTACATGTATATCTTATTATGTTAGCAATTAAAGCTAACGATTAAAATATTTAATTTTAACTATATGAACGCGACAGAAGCTATTACAAAAATTAAGCTTTTATTAGGTCTCGATCAAGAAGTAACTCAACAAGAAGAAGTTACAATTGAATTACAAGAAACTGTAATTGAATTGTCTGACAAGAAACTAGTTGATGGTACAGTTGTAAAGGTTGAAGGTGAATTCGAAGAAGGCAAACAATGTTATGTCGAAACTGAAGAAGGCCAGATCCCTGCACCAGCTGGAAAACACGAAATGGAAGACGGTATGTTAATTACTATCGACGAAAGTGGTGTTATTACTCAGGTTGAGGAAATAGAAGCTGAAGTAAAAGAAGAAGAAGAAGTTGTCGAAGAAATTGCAATGGAAGACTCTGAAGAAGAGAAGGAAGAGGCGATGGAAGAGGAAGAGAAAGAAGATTTCGTAACAGAGATCGTTACAGCTCTAAAACCTTACATGGACAGCTTAGAGGATTTGAAGGAAAAGGTAGAAGCTATGGAAGGTAAATTCCAAGCATTTGCATCTGCACCTGCACAATCTAAAATTAAAAAAGTCAGCGAAGACTTCGAAGCGAACCGTTTTGAGCGTGTTGCTAAAATCGCAAAATTCAGAAAATAAAAAACAAATTTAACTATCATGGCTACAACTATTGATTACGGGAACTTGGCAGCATATTCTGACCAAATGAGCTTCGAACTTATTTCGAAAGCAGTCCTACAAACAAATGTATCTGAATACTTATCGTTAAGAAGCGGTTTGAAAGCAGGTACAACAACTATTAACTTATTAGATGGTGACTTAGGTATCACTAACAGAACATGTGGCTGGACTGCAGCTGGTTCTTTAGCTTACTCACAAGTTGACTTAGACATCGAAGAGTGGCAAACTAAAATGTCTTTATGTCCAACAGACTTAAGAGACTACTACTTAGCGGAACAATTATCTGCTTCAGCAAACGGCGAAACTTACGCTTACGAAGAAGTATTAGGTAACATGTTCGTTGAGAAAATCAACGCTTACGTTGAAAACAAGATTGCTGTAGATATCTTCGCAACATTGGTTGAAGAGATCGTTAATAACGTTAACATTGGTACAGTAAATCTAGATCAACAAGCAGTTTCTACTGTCGAAACTATCTTAGACGATGTATTAGACGTTATTGATGCAGTTCCTGCTAAAGCTGACAAATACGGCAACAAAGCAGTATTATTGTCTCCAACAATGTTCAAGAAACTAAGACGTGCTTTAGTTGCTAACAACTTATTCCACTTCGATCCTTCAGCTAACACTGATATGGTATTAGAAATTCCTGGTACTGATTACGTTGCTGTTAAAGGTACATTCGCTGGCGATGCAGGTACTGTTTCTGCAAACCAATTCATTGCTGGTCCAATGGAAATGATCGTACAAGGTGTTGGTTTAGAAGACGACTTCGATCAATTAAAGATGTTCTACTCACAAGATAACGACGAAGTACGTGTAATGGCGGCATTCAGATTCGGTATCGGCGTTGGTCAGACTGACTTGTTCGCAAGAAACTCTGAAGCACTTTAATCACAATAACTAAAAAAAATACACCTTAAATTATGAGTTGTTCAATTACTTCGGGTTTAACCCTAGGATGTAAAGATTCACAAGGTGGTATTGAGTATTTGTATATTGCTGATTTGCCTACATACGATACAATTACCACTGATGTGGACGGCAAAATCACATCTTTAGATGCTGGTGGATCACCAACGTCTATTTCATTCTTTAAGTTTGAAGTTCCTAAGCAGACTTCAAGCTTTACAGAAACAATTAATGCAGATAACGCTGCGGGTACGATATTTTACCAGCAAGACGCATTAATGGTATTTAATAAAATGCAAGCTGCAACGAGAGATCAAATTAAATTGTTAGCACAAAATCCAAAACTATTAGTAGTAGTTAAAGATGGTAACGGTTTATTCTGGTCAGTTGGAGTTACACGTGGAGCTGAAGTTTCAGCGGGAACTGTAGGTACGGGAACGTCATACGGTGATCGCAACGGAGGCGAGATTACGATTACTGGTCTAGAGCCAGAACCATCGTACGAATGTGTTGCTGCTTTTGTTGGTGAGTAAATCTCATCCAGTCTATAGACTGTCTCTATAAATCCTAAAGGGTCCTTCGGTTGAGGGACCCTTTTCTTTTACAATAAGGCCAGTAAGTATATCTTATAATACAAATATATAGACTGTATTATATGACAATATACTTCTTAAAACCAACTGGATCGTATGAAAATGCAGTTACTTTCAGCTTAAATGCAGCCAATATATCAGGTGTTGCTCAACTGGATTTAACATCAGTGTATAACAAGCACGAATTCACGTTAGATTTAACTATCGCAGAAACCAATAGCAGATACACTGAATTTACAATGGACTATACAGATTCATTAGGTGATTCAGATATATCAGGCTTATACTTCTTTACGTTATTAATTGACGATGCATCTAGATTTACAGGTCTAGTTAAGTTAGTTAACAACAAAACGAAGTCAATACAAAATAAAGATAAGCATGTAACCGATAACGAAAACGGTTCAGGCTATGTAATATACTAAATATGCAAAAGTACGTATTCAAATCACAAGCGTTTGACGCTATTAAACTACCCTATATTGAAGAGAAGAGGGGTCGTGACTGGATTGATTTTGGTTCTAATAACCTATATCCAGACTTATTAATTGACTTATATAATAACTCTGCAATGCATCATACAGCAGTTGACGCTAAAGTAGATGCTATTGTAGGTGAAGGTATCAGAACATTCGGAGATGATGTAGTTAATACAGATGGAGAGACTATGAATGAGATCTTCGAAAAGATTACTATTGACTTTGAGTTATTCGGTGGTTATGCATTAAATGTTATCTGGTCTAACGACGGATCTACAATTGCAGAATACTACCATTTACCGTTTAACAACGTAAGAAGTGGTAAGTTAAATGAAGATGAAGTTGTTGAAGAGTATTGGTACTCTCAAGATTGGAAGCAATACAGAAAACACAAGCCTGTATCATATCCAGCATATTCAGCTACTGATAATAAAGGAGATAAAGCATCTCAAATCTATTATTGCTTTAATTATACTGTAGGTAATTACTATTACCCATTACCATTGTACGTAGGTGCTATTAACGATATTGATACTGATGCTAGAATTTCAAGATTCCATGCTTCTAATTTATCTAATGGACTTGCACCTTCAATGATGTTAACGTTTAGAAACGGAATTCCACAACCTGACGAACAGCACGAAATTTACAAGGACATTGAACGTACGTTTGCAGGTGAAGACAATGCTGGCCGTTTCTTCTTAAATTTTGCAGAACCTGGACGAGAGCCAACTGTAGAAACTATCGAGAACGCGAACGACGATTATTACATTACATTAGAGGAAAGGGTAACTTCAAGAATCCTTACTGCACATAGGATTACAAGTCCTCTTCTGTTAGGTATTAAAGATGCAAGTGGATTCTCAAATAATGCAGATGAAATTCAAGTAGCATGGTCTCATTTCATGGGAACTGTTGTTGTACCAGAAAGAAAGAAGTTACTAAAGACGTTTAATAAAATTGTGAATCAAACAGGTGTTACTGCTAAACTTCAAATCATTCCACAAGAGATTCTTGTTATTGAAGACGGTGAATTAATATCTATTACAGATGACACAGAAAACATAGAAGAATAACATGGCAACCGCACTATTCGTAACAGAAGAAAAGATTAAATCATTTACATTAGTAGATGATAACCTAGATCCAGCTGATTTATATCCATTTGTGTTACAAGCACAAGACTTTTGGATTCAAACCACAGTTGGAACTAAACTATATAACAAGCTTAAAGAATATGTAATTGATAACGTACAGAGTGGAACACCAATTCCAGAAATATATGATACATTACTAAACGATTACGTTGTACCTACTGTATTACATTACTCTGTATATCAAGCGTTACCATCTATTAAATTCAAAGCTACTAATAAAGGTATATTAAGTGGTTCATCTGAGGTTGCAAATCAAGTGTCCCTAGAAGAGCTTCAGTATCTTCGTAATAGTATATGGGATTCTGCGAAGTTTTATAACGAGAGATTGCGTGATTACCTTAGAGACTATTCTGAACTGTATCCTGAATATACTAGTTATACTAATAAAGATGGAATGCCACCTCAGCATAAAACATCATACTATACTGGATTAGCAATACCAAAAAGAACATATGGAAGAATCGATGACTGCGAAAACTCAAATGGGTCATGTAACCCGCCAATCTACTAAGAAGACACAAAAGAATATTCAAAAGCTAGAATTATATTTTAAGAAGAATGAGAGCAAAAATTGATCAGTTTCTAAATAAATGGGTTAGCAGAAAGCTTTCAGTCTTTGTAGTAGCTAGCTTCGGCCTATTCTCTGGAACATTAACCAGTTCAGACTGGGTTGTTATTGCAACGGCATACGTATCTCTGCAAGGATTTGTAGATATCGTGGCACAATTAAAAAAATCAAACAACGAACATTAAAAGTATATCTTTTAATATAAATAAATTACTTAATCATGGGATTACAGAATAAAGAATCATCATACATTCAAGCAGTATCAAATAGATGGGATATTGCACTTCCACAAAATATGGAAGTAATTACACCTTCTGCTACAGAATTCACAGAAGCAGCATTATACATTGATGCTAGCGATACATTAACATTTGAAACTGCAGGTGGTCAAACAGTAACTGCATTATTTGCAGCCGGATTTTTACCAATCAGGGTTGTTAAAGTTACGGCACAAGTAGGAACAGCAAATATTTTTACATTAAGATAATATGGGAGATTTAACCAACAAACAGATCGATCAAACCTACGATGGCTTGATCAAGACAAACGATGAGCAACCAATTGATGGTACGCTAAAAACGTTACAAGACGGTGTTGGTAATGATCTACCAATTCAAGTCTCAAACACTACTGTTAATTTTACAGGTACAGTAACTGGTATACCAGGAGGAACAGATACTACATATGATTTAGGAGCTGTAGGTGCAGCTGGTAATATTAACATGGCTTTATCTGGTTCAGATGGATCTAACGATGTAGTCACAATGCAAGCTGGTACTAATATTACTTTAACAGATATTGGAAGTAATACATTTACTATCGATGCTGCAGGTGGCGGCGGTGGAGGAACAGAGCAAATCTTATTTCCACAGAGGCAAATGGATGATAATGGTGCTCAAAACATCTTTAACTTTAATGTGCCTCAACAATCTAATAACTATGCTGGTTTTCAATTTAATCCTATAACGGATTATAGAGTTAATAGAAGATTCTTTATGGAACTTTGGGCTAGAGAAATTAGACAAGCAGCGGTATTAGTAGATGAAGCAGCTCCATTTGATGTAGATATGGTATTTGAAATATTTGATTCACATCCTGAAACTGGCATGCCAAGAAATTTAATTGCTACTTCACAATCTGCTGTAACAACTAACTCAGGCCAATGGAGATGGTACAGAGGTATTTTTGATACTCCAGTAACTTTAGACTATGGTGCATACTGGGGAGCTTGGAGATCGCTTAGCGGTACTCAAACAGGTGCAATATATGGTTCCGGAACTCCGAATATGCCGTTAATGAGAGCAGGTCAAATTGATCTTGTTAACCCAGTAGGAGGTCCGAATGATTGTGTTGACTTTTTATCAGGAATGTTTACTGATGACATGAGTACATCTTATGCTTTAGATTTTTCATTTCAGTGGAGAATTGATACGTACCCTATGACAATGATACAGTACTAATATTATGATAGCGAATTTAATAACTATATTAAGCTTAGGCGGTGGAATCCCAACACCACCACCTCCAGCAGATTTAATTTGGGAAACAACAGATCAGTTCTGGGAGTTAGAAGATACTAACTGGGACGGATAAACATAACAATATAACATGGCAACATTACAAGGAACTAAAATTAAAGACACTTATCCTGGTATTCTGAAGTTTACAGATAATGCAGGAGTAGCTGGTTCACCTAAAGACATAACAGACGGCGCAGGTTCAGGATTACCAATAGCAATGTCATCTGATCGTATCAACTTTACAGATACAATTGACTTTACAAATGCAACTATTTCTGGTACTTCAGAAGGAATCGGTTCAGAACAGAATGCTGATAACATTATCATTTATTCTAATGATGTTAATGGTTCACCTTCTACAGTACAAGTTGTAGCAGGTACTGGTATTACATTAACAAATAACTTTGATGGTAACTTTACTATTGATGCAGCAGGTGGAGCTGCTGGTTTGATTAATGGTACTGGTATAGAATCTATACAACAAGCTGACTTCTTAACACCAACTCTACCAGCAAATGCTAATGGTCAATATTCAGTTGCTTTAGGATTTAACGCGCAGGCAACTGGTTTATATGCTACTGCTTTAGGTGGTTCATCAAGAGTTGATAGTCAATTATCTATTGCCATCGGACCTGGATCGGTTGTAACAGATGAAAAATCAGTAGGTATTGGACACAACGCATATGCATTAGGTCTTCAATCAGTTGGTATTGCGGATAGTGTATATGTAAATTCTGACAAATCTGTGATAATCGGTCAAGGATCTAGAATTAACGAAACAACTGCTACACAAAATATTATTATCGGTAAAGGTGTTACTAATAATAATACTAATGCGGATTGTATTGTAGTAGGTAATGACTTTACTATTCCATCTGGTAACTCACAATCTGCCGTGTATATTGGTAATGGTCTAAGTCTAAGTGGTAGCAATTACAATGGTGTATTTATTGGATTAGCAAATACCATAAGCAACGCAAACAATTCCGCAGTAATAGGTAGAACTAATAACTTAAATAACGCAACATATGCTTCAGTCTTAGGTACTGATAACAACGTAACAGCAGGGAATTCAGCAGCCGTTGGTAAAGGTAATACTGTTAGCGCTGGAGGAGCAGTTGCAATTGGAACTAGTATTACAGCAGCTAAAGCAAACACGGTATCTATGAATGAATTAGAGATCGTAACAGCAGGAAATGGTGTAATCTTAACATCACCTAACGGTACACAATACAAATTAACTGTATCTGATACAGGTGATATCGTAAGTACAGCAATTTAAGCAGATATATAATACTGACAGATTGATAATGCCATTTTGATTTGTTTATATTATATTATTATTTGGTTTATGTAGAAGGGATCCATTAGTTTGGGTCCCTTTTCTTTTTGCATAAAAAAAGGAAGGACTTTCGCCCTTCCTTGTCACAACCATCCAACTACCTTAGCTCAATGCTTGATAGTATTCTGTAAATTCTTGTAAAGCTGTACTATTATAATCTCTGATATTAAACCTTAGATAATCAGAGTTAATGTCTAAGTCAGTAATAATACCGTACTTCTCTAATACTATTAAATCATTCTCGAATTCTTCGATAGAGTTATATTCTTTGTATTTCCTAGTAGAGTGGTAATTAACACCGAAGTTGATTCTATCTAAATCGAATGTTACCCAGTCATAATCAGGTGTGAAGCCTCCTTTCCAATCTAAATCATCGATTGAATGATTATACATCATATCCCATAATAATCCGTTCATGCCCTCTATTGCACGAAGCTTCTCGGTGATCCCAGCAGGTTCTTCTCTGAATAAAGTATTGATATATGCATCTATGTCAAGAAAGTACCTCTCGACTGCCTGCATGTATCTCTCGTTCACTTCTTCTAGTAGTTCATCAATTGATCTTGATTTGTCCATCATAGCTATTTTTTTATTGTTATATATGTTATATAACGCAAAGACAATAAGTTTCAGGCATAAACAAAATATAATTGTGTTATATAATATATAACTTATATAATAATAGCATATGAACGTAAAGTACTTTTCAGACGAACAATTAAGGATTCCACCAAATGAGTGGATATCAGACACAGATTATAATATGTCAAAGGATTTAGCGGCATTTTATAATAATACATTACTTACGAAATACGGTGAACAAGAAATTTGGTGTTTTCTGTATGAATGTAAAGGACATAATAGCCCGGATTATAAGAAGTATGAGGCAAGATTACTACGTTTATTCATGGAAAACTACAAGATAGACCATGAAATGGTTATGAATGAATTCAGAAAGGATGAGCCGCTTAAACCTAGTGATGCAGAGGATGAGGAAGAGTACAGATACATGTTAATGGAAAGAGATGTATCAATTATATCAAATCTCTTAGGTTACTTTAGATGGAATGTACTTATTAACAAATTCAATATCGTAATTAGAATGGAGCCAATTATAGATATGATTCCAACAGAATTAATAGAACAATTATTAGATTATTCAGAAGACGTAATATGAAGCTAAAGATACCACTATCATGTAAAGATCTAGACCTAACTGATAAACAGAAGGTACTAGCTAATTTAATGTTATTGATTGCATGGGAAGATAGGAAAGATGATTGGGCTAAGACTGAATACTATTTTAATAAAGCAGATATAGGTAGATTAGTTAATACACAATCAATTAATACATCAGAGCTTACTAACGCATTTGTTATAGGTAGATTGAATGAACATACTATATCAATAAGATTTATTAACGCAGCAAAGAATGGATTAAATCATCCAGACTATTACGTTGATCGTATTACAGATGAAAAAGCAGTGTTGTTGCATATGTTTATTATGGGTAGATTCTCGAATCCATGTAATTTATTCGGTGAAGCAAAACTACATACTAAACAGCAAGTTAGAAGTAATCCATATGCTGTACATTATTCAAGAGATAAGATCAATTCATGAATCACGATTGGATAAATAGCAATTACACTAACATAATTCAATGGAGTAAGAATATCACGAAGAATGATGAACTAGCAGAAGAGTTAGCCCACTATTCTATCGAGGTATTCTTAACCCATAAAAGATATGACGAGATCATGACGAGGGACGAGAGAGATCCGGATCATGGTCATGCAAGAGCATTTATCCTAAGTATTATGCGTAATTCATGGTATGGACATAAAAGCGAGTTCACAAGATATCATAAAGCACATCGTGCAGATATAGGTAAACGTAAACGAGTAATTAGTGACGAAGCATTTAGTAATATACTAGAGAATACAGGATCTGAATATGATTATGAACTAGATTATATTATTGAAGCAATACTAGGGATTATAGAAGAGATGTCAATTGACACTAAAAAACTATGGTATAACGCAAAGCTATTTGAAATGTATATTCAAAATCCAAACTATAGTGCGTTAAGCCGAGAAACAGGTATACCGAGAACAAGTATATCAACAGCAATAACTGAAGCAAAAGAATATATTATAAATGAATTAAACAATAGAGGTATTTTATATGAATAAGCAAAAGAAAGATTATCACTTACAAGTATTAGTAACTGATGAAATGAAAATGGATCTAAACAGAGTAATTAACTTAACAGCACTACAAACAGGTGAACAAACTAAGAGTTTATCTGCATACGTTAGAAGTTTAATCGAAGCTGATATTTCTAAACATCAATCAGAATTAGATATGTATAAGAAAGGAACAGCAAAGGCAGCAGCAAAGATATGATGTTATTTATACTAGGCTTTGCAAGCTTAACACATTTACTAGTAGACTTTATATCTACACTAGATACAAGGTTACCTAACAAACCATTTAAGTGCGATCTATGTATGGGATTCTGGATATCAGTAATTCCAGCATTAATACAATACAATCTAACTGGAGTATTAGTAGCAGCAATCACAGCCATCACAGCAGACTTAATATTTAGAATCAAAAACAGTATATAATGGCAGACAATATTAGACCATGGGGAGAATACCATATCATAGAACAAGGTGATACGTATAAAGTAAAAAGAATTACAGTTAAACCAAACGAAGAATTAAGCTATCAATTTCATAGATACAGAGAAGAAACCTGGACCATAGTACATGGATTTGGATTACTAGTATTAGATGATATCGAGTATATAGTTAAAGAATCTCAAAGCATTAATATTCCAATCGGTGCTAAACATAAAATTAAAAACGTATCAGATACTCAAGATCTAGTATTTATAGAAGTACAACTAGGTAATTATCTAGAAGAAGATGATATAGTAAGATTAAATGATAAGTATGGAAGAAGTTAAACAATTTTATCAAACATACAAACAGTTATTTCCACCTGTTAATAGTAAGCCAACCCAATTAGAAAGAGATCTAATGTTTAAGATGGCTAACCTCGTAAACCCTACCGGGAATCACAAGCCTTCATCATGTGGACGCTGTTATTATAACGCTAGAGCAGCTGTAATTAAAGCCTTAAAGAATCTATAGTAAGTATATCTAGATATATAACATATTATAAAAATAATACTACTTGCAATTATGCCATTCGAAAAAGGAGATCCAAACATTTGGAGAGGTGGAAGACCTAAAGGAACAAAGAATAAAATCACGGAAGAGATCAGAGAGCAATTCGCAAACGTGTTAGCTAATAAAATGCCGGAGATGGAACTGTGGATTCAGCAAGCAGCGCAAGAAAACCCTGCTAAAGCTGCTGAGTTATTAATGAAATTATCTGAACGTTTCTTGCCTGCGTTACAACGTATGGAAATGACAGGTAAGGATGGAGAAGATCTATTCAAGAATGTGAAGTTTAAGTTCGGCGGAGAAGAAGAGTCGACTGAAGAATAATGCATGAGCAAGAAAACTTATATTGGATTCACTCCGCATCCGAAACAGAAGGAGATGATTACTGGCATTTTGTCGAGTTCAGCGAAGCACCATATTGCTTGTGTTGGTCGTCAGTTCGGGAAGTCATTAATGGGTATCAACTTAGCTCTGTATTGGGCAATCAATCAGAACAACTCGAAGATACTTTGGGTCAGTCCTGTTTATAGCCAAAGTTCGAAGGTTCAAAAGGAAATCATACAAGCAATAGGAGATACTGATATAGTTAAGAAGGCTAATTATTCTAGTAATGAAATAGAATTACATAATGGATCGACCATCTTATTTAGATCAGCTGAACGCTATGATAACATTCGCGGTCTCACGGTCGACTATGCAATTATTGATGAAGCGGCATTCTGTAAAGACGAAGCATGGCAAGAAGCAATCAGACCAACAACAGTAGTTCGCGGCAAGAAAGTATTGTTCATCTCTACACCGAAAGGTAAGAACTTCTTTTACGAGTTATTCCAGTTAGGGTTATCAGATGACTATGATAATTATAGATCTTATAAAGGAAGTTCGTATGATACACCGTTTATTGACCCTAAAGAAATAGATGATGCAAGATCTACATTACCTGAAGCTGTATTCAAACAAGAATATCTAGCAGAGTTTATAGATGCCGGCGGTGAGGTGTTCCAACACTTAGACAAGAATACATTCTCTGAATACCCACGTGCTAACGGTAAGATCTACTGTGGCATAGATTTAGGTAAGCAAGAAGATGCTACTGTGGCAACATTCATGGACACATCTGGCAATGTAGTAGATATCTACAGAAATAACAAGGTTGAATGGTCGCAGATGGTTGATGATATATCTAGACTTATAAAGAAGTATAACGCAACTGTAATGGTGGAGGTAAATAGTATCGGCGATGTAATATACGAACAAATTAAGAATAGACATCAAGATACACATCCATTTGTTACGTCAGCTAAATCTAAGAATGAGATCATTGAAGGTCTTATATTAGATATGAATGAAGTCAATGTACGTATACCGTCACAAGAATTGTTTAGCACACTCTATCATGAACTATCAGTCTTTACGTATGATTACAACCCTAAGACTAGAAGTATTAGATACGGCCACCCTAATGGCATGCATGATGATACTGTAATGTCATTAGCGATCACGAATTATTGCCGTA
>Ga0209653_1000601_pt1 | contig 31129 bp, 23 predicted proteins | sample SaaInl6LU_22_DNA_FD_184644 | JGI IMG/M metagenome (GOLD analysis project Ga0209653, IMG submission 184644) | Marine microbial communities from expanding oxygen minimum zones in the Saanich Inlet - ESP_116LU_22_DNA (SPAdes) (version 2) | ecosystem: Environmental > Aquatic > Marine > Intertidal...
AAGTTAATTCAAACGCCCTTTTTTATTTATAAGTCCACTTAATATAAAATTTGGCATTTAAGCGAAAAATAAACACAATATTTTTTTATATAGCTAAGAAATAAACCGAAACGAAAGTGCTTTTTAAATGCCCTACGCTTATTATACTAACCGTTACATAAATGCCTAAAACAAACCTCCCTGAGAAAACCCTTTATCCAAACCTAAGTGTTTAAATGCCTTTTCGGTAGCTTGTCTTCCTCGTGAGGTACGCATGAGGTAACCTTCTTTTATTAAAAATGGCTCATACACTTCCTCAATCGTTCCGTCTTGCTCACCTACTGCTGTAGCAATGGTTTTCAAGCCAACTGGTCCTCCTTTAAACTTTTCAATAATGGCAGACAAAATTTTGTTGTCCATTTCATCCAGTCCGTTAGCATCTACATTTAACGCCTCTAGTCCAATTTTGGTAATGGCTTTGTCAATTTTTCCATCTCCCTTTACCTGAGCAAAATCTCTTACCCTTCGTAGCAATGCATTAGCAATCCTAGGAGTACCTCTACTTCTACTGGCTATTTCGTAGGCTGCATCATACTCAATGGGCACGTCTAAAATTCCAGCCGAACGCTCCACAATGTCAGTCAATATGTTAGAATCGTAGTATTCCAACCTAGAGTTTATTCCAAATCTAGCACGAAGTGGAGCTGTCAATAAACCAGATCGGGTGGTAGCACCAATTAAGGTAAATTTGCTCAATTCTATCTGCACAGAACGCGCATTGGGCCCGGAATCTATCATAATATCAATTCTAAAATCCTCCATGGCAGAATACAAATACTCTTCAATCACAGGGCTCAATCTATGAATCTCATCAATGAACAACACATCTCCATCTTCGAGGTTGGTTAGTAAACCGGCCAAATCTCCAGGCTTATCCAATACCGGACCTGAGGTTACTTTAAATCCAACACCTAGCTCATTGGCTACGATATTTGAAAGCGTAGTTTTTCCCAATCCAGGAGGCCCATGCAACAACACATGATCCAAGGCCTCTCCTCGTTGCTTTGCTGCCAAAACAAAAATCTGAAGATTGTCCGTTACTTTTTGTTGACCTGTAAAGTCATCAAAAGATTTGGGACGTAATACTTTTTCAAATTCCGATTCGGGACTTATAAATTCTGCTTCTTCACGAAAATCAAACGATTCTTCTTCCATAGTGTGTATTGATTAGTCAAATATAAAAAAATCTGAATGATCCTGTCGGTAAAATGAGCGAGGAAATTGACTTCAAAATTTCGACAAAGGGATTATTTGTAGTATTCCCTCAGAGCTCTCAACTGTTTTTGATTGATGACTTCCAGCAGTTGTTCATCACTTGCTTTTTTTACATTCAGCAAGGATTTAAATTGTTTCAATAGAATTTCAGCAGACTTCTCTCCTATTCCCGAAATCTCAGTGAGTTCGGTACCAAAAGCATTCTTACTCCTCTTATTTCGATGATGGGTAATCCCAAATCTGTGGGCTTCGTTCCTCAATTGCTGAATGGTTTTCAACGATTCCGATTTTTTATCGATGTACAACGGAACCGAATCTCCTGGAAAAAATATTTCTTCCAACCTTTTGGCAATTCCCACGATGGCAATTTTTCCCATCAATCCCAAATCATTCAGAGCCTTTACTCCCGAACTCAACTGACCTTTTCCTCCATCCACAATCACCAACTGAGGCAGTGGTTGGTTTTCATCTAGCAATCTTTTGTATCGCCTGTAAACCACTTCTTCCATCGATGCAAAATCATCGGGCCCCTCTACTGTTTTGATATTAAAATGACGGTAATCCTTTTTAGAAGGTTTGGCGTTTTTAAAAACCACACAAGCTGCTACCGCATTGGTCCCCTGAAAATTGGAGTTATCAAAACACTCGATATGAAACGGCTTCTCTTTCAGTCGTAAGTCCTTTTGAATTTGATCTACAATTCGGTTTGCATGCCTTTCCGGATCTACAATTTTTAGGGTTTTTAGTCTGTCAAATTTGTATTGCCGAACATTATTCATCGAAAAATCAATCAACTTTTTCTTGTCGCCAATCTGCGGAACAATCATTTTTACCGATTCATCCAATCCGTATTCCACCTCAATGTTCGTAAAAATAGTTTTCGAGCTACTCCTGAATTTATTTCTCAACTCCAAAATGGCGAGCTGAAGCATTTCCTCATTCGTTTCCTCCAGCTTTTTCTTGATTTCGATGGTACTCGACTGCACCACGGTTCCATTTATCACCTTAATAAAGTTCACGTAACCCGCATTTACATCAGAGTCGATGGTAAACACATCCACGTCATTAATCTTAGGATTCACCACCGTAGATTTTGATTGATAATCCTTCAGAAGCTCAATTTTCTCTTTCATCTCCTGAGCTTTTTCAAATTCCAGCTCCTCAGAGAAACGGAGCATTTTACCTTTCAAATAATCAATTACGCTTTTGGTTTCTCCTTTCAGAATTTGACGAATCTGCGCAATATTCTCGTTGTAACTCTCTTCCGAATGTAGATTTTCGCAGGGCCCTTTGCATTTTTTTAGGTGATAATCCAAACACACTTTGAATTTTCCTTCGCCAATATTCTCCTTTGATAAATTAAAATTACACGTTCTTATCGGATAAATCTCTTTGAGTAAATTAATCACCACACGAACTACTTTAGGATTAGTGAATGGACCAAAATATTCTGAGCCATCTTTTATCACATTTCTTGTAGAAAACAAACGAGGAAATCGTTCTTTTTTCACACAGACATAAGGGTATGTCTTGTCGTCTTTTAGTAAAATATTGTAACGTGGCTGGTGTTTTTTTATCAGGGTGTTTTCCAATAGCAATGCATCGTACTCAGTAGGAGTTACGATGTATTTTATCTCCTCTATTTTACTAACCAGCACTTGAGTTTTTGCCTGTTGGTGTTTCTTTGTATTAAAATAAGAGCGCACTCTATTCTTTAGGTTTTTGGCTTTACCCACATAAATCACCGTTCCTTTTTTGTCGAAATAGCGGTACACACCCGGAGAATCCGGCAATATTTTCAAAACGTTGGTTATGGTTTCTTTTATTTCCAAAAAATAGATTTTATGAATTGTTCTAAAGTAATAATATTAGACAATTAAGTTAAGATTTGGCACAAATTTAGTATTTTTGATATTAAGAAAATTTCTCTTACATTTATTACACAATCACAACATAATCCACAATGAACATCAACAAAATAATGGTGGCTTCAGATTTCACCTCGGTGTCAGACAATGCTATAGACCATGCACTCAAGTTAGCCCAAGCAACATCAGGAGAGGTTTTTGTGCTACACGTAGCAAGAGAATTGGCAGAGGTAAACACTGCAAAAATAAAATTAGCCAAACAAATTGCTGACAGAAATCCCGGTGAAACAACGACCCATGTTGTGGTAAAAATTGGAAATTTCATTACGGAAATTGGAAAAGCAGCTAGCGAAGAAGGAGCCCAACTTATTATGATGGGAACTCATGGACCAAGAGGTTTGATACAAACTGTAACAGGTGGAGATGCAATGAAGGTAGTTTCCCATTCAGAAAAACCATTTATTGTTGTACAAGAAAAAGGAATAAAGGAAACGGGATATGATGAGATCGTTGTTCCTTTGGACATGACAGAAGATTCGAAACAAAAATTGGATGAAGTTGCGGACATCGCAAAGTATTTCGGCTCCAAAGTACACATAATTGCAAAGCACGAAACAGATAATTCGTTGTACACAAAATTGAAAAACAATGTGCTGTTTGCGAAAAAATACTTCCTGGAGAAAGGCGTAGATTTGAATATTGTGATTACCGAACCAAAGACTGATTTCGAAAAAGAAATTATCAAATATGCGAAAGAAAATGACGCTGATTTGATTGCGATAATTAATTCTTTGAAATGGAATATTTTTGGAAGCTTGTTTGCATCCAGAAGAGAAGAGCAAATCATCACAAACAAAGAACAAATTCCGGTATTGTGTGTAAACCCAATTGACGTAAAGTCTGGATACTCAATGTAATGAAAAGATAACAAAGAAAACTAAAAACCGTTGGGACAAAATCCTAACGGTTTTTTTTCATCTTAACTTATTGTGAAAGATTGAAGGAATACTTGGTACAAAGTGGTTCTTTTACTACTTTCGGTAATTATTTTTGACTGCCTATTTTGTCAATAAAAACAAACCATTAATGAAAGACTTATTAGATAAATTTGAAAACAAACAACCAGAAATTGTTTTTGAATGGAAAGATTCAGAAACAGAAGCTGAAGGGTGGGTAGTCATCAACTCATTGAGAGGCGGTGCAGCCGGTGGAGGTACAAGAATGAGAATTGGATTAGATAAGCACGAAGTTACTTCATTGGCAAAAACAATGGAAGTAAAATTTTCTGTGTCGGGACCCGCAATTGGTGGAGCCAAGTCGGGAATTAACTTTGACCCAAATGACCCAAGAAAAGAAGGAGTACTTAAAAGATGGTACCATGCGGTAGCACCTTTATTAAAAAATTATTACGGAACAGGAGGAGATTTAAATGTAGATGAAATTCATGAAGTAATTCCTATGACCGAAGAGTGTGGAGTGTGGCACCCGCAAGAAGGAGTGTTTAACGGACACTTTCAGCCAACAGAACCCCAAAAAATTCACAGAATAGGACAATTGAGAAGAGGAGTTTTGCAAGTAATAGAAGATGAAAATTACACTCCAAAAGCAGCAAATAAATATGTAGTGGCCGACATGATTACCGGATGGGGAGTTGCTGAATCAGTCAAACACTTTTACGACATTTACGGTGGTGACCTAGCCGGAAAAAGAGTCATTGTTCAAGGATGGGGAAATGTAGGTTCTGCAGGAGCCTATTATTTGGCACAAAGTGGAGCGAAAATAGTTGGAATCATTGATAGAGACGGAGGTCTTATCAATGAAGAAGGATTTTCTTTGGAAGAAATCAGAGAATTGTTTTTGACCAAAAAAGGAAATGCTCTTTCTCACCCAGACATGATTCCATTTGCCGAAATCAATGAGAAAATATGGGAATTAAATGCGGAAGTTTTCATTCCGTGTGCAGCCTCTAGGTTGATTAAAAAAGACCAAGTAGACAGTATGATTAACTCCGGAATGGAAGTGATTGCTTGCGGTGCCAATGTACCTTTTGCCGACCAAGAAATTTTCTTTGGACCAATTGCAGAATACACAGACAGCAAAATAAGTATCGTTCCAGATTTCATTTCCAACTGCGGAATGGCGAGAGTATTTGCATATTTAATGTCCAATGATTTACCCCCAGTAATGACCGATGCATCAATTTTTGAGGATACTTCGAGCATTATTAAAGAAGCGATACAAAAAACTTACAACGTGTCTAATTCGAAAACAAACATGGCAAAAACTGCTTTCGAAATAGCTTTGAATCAACTAATCTAACAAAAACAAAACCATGGAATTAGCAGTAGTCGTAATATTTATACTGGGTTATTTAGCCATAACCCTTGAACATAATTTAAAAATTGACAAACTTGTACCTGCACTCCTCATGATGGGAGCTGCCTGGGCAGTTGTGGCCGTTTCTCACCTTCCTGTATTTGAAATTACAGAACACGGAAAAGAAGCTTCAAGCATGGAAGCCGTTCTTCTCCATCACTTTGGAAAAACCTGTGAAATCCTGATTTTCTTAATAGGAGCCATGACCATTGTAGAAATCATAGATTATTTTGATGGATTTGCTACCATTAAAAAGTTCATCAAAACAAACAAAAAAAGAACACTTCTTTGGATCGTTGCTATCCTCGCATTTATTCTTTCAGCAATCATTGATAACCTAACAGCAACCATTGTATTGATAACAATATTGAGAAAACTTGTCACAAGCAAGGAGGACAGAATGTGGTTTGCAGGAATGATTATCATTACGGCAAACGCAGGTGGTGCCTGGTCTCCTATTGGTGATGTTACCACTACAATGCTTTGGATGGGAGAAAAAGTTACTACTCTCCACTTAATCGAATACTTGATACTGCCTTCTTTGGCATGTATGGCTTTACCAACTTTAATCGCTAGTTATTTACCGGCATTTAAGGGAGAATTTGAAGCGCCAGCGGTCGAAGGTGACACGAACAAATACGGGGCAAGAATGTTGTATATCGGTTTACTGTTGATCGTTGCAGTTCCTGTTTTTAAAACTCTAACTCACCTTCCTCCCTACATGGGAATGATGCTCTCATTAGGAATTTTCACCATTTTTGCTGAATTCTTTAGTAGCCGTAACTTTAGTCATGGCGCTATTGAAAGTCATCACAGCCCCGTTCACAAAGCGTTAGGAAAAATAGAAATGCCTAGTTTATTGTTTTTCTTGGGAATATTGATGACAGTAGCCGCTTTAGAATCACTGGGAATGATTTTAGATTTTGGAGACAGTGTAGTGAAGAGCATTGGAATCAACCCATTTATCTTAATCATAGGAGGAGCCTCTGCGATTGTAGACAACGTTCCATTGGTTGCGGCAAGTATGGGAATGTTTCCAAACATGATAATGGATGCTCCAGAATGGCATTTGATTGCCTATGCAGCCGGAACGGGAGGAAGTATGCTCATCATTGGATCTGCAGCTGGAGTAGTAGCTATGGGAATGGAGAAAATTTCATTTTTCTGGTACTTACAAAAAATCGCTTGGTTAGCCTTAGTAGGTTACTTAGCAGGTATCGGAGTCTTTTATGTGATGCATTAGTAACCATCAGAACTAACTTTTCCTAATCCAAATTATAACTCTATCAATTGATTTTCTCGTTTTCTAGTCAATCAGCTATTGGCAGAGGTTGGCCTATTAGAACATAGTTAAAACTAAAGGTATGAACCTTCCTATCAATGTTTTAGAGCCTATTTCTAGGAGAAAGATCACGCACCGAAATTATCTTGAAAGAAGCAAAATGCATGGGGCTTTCAGCGAAGTCTCTATCTCGTTAAACCAGCCAAGGAAAGGACCATCAAAACAAAAAAAGACCTTTTGCATACACAAAAGGTCTTTTTACTATTTCAATTTCTATCTATCTTTTTTAAGATAAGTTCAGTTTCTTGTCTAAATCTGTAATATATTTTCTAAAATGTTTGTCGGTATCTTGAAGATTGTTGACAGTCTTACAGGCATGCAATACTGTGGCATGATCTTTTCCTCCACATTGCATCCCAATACTTGCCAATGACGATTTGGTCAATTTCTTGGAGAAATACATAGAAATCTGTCTTGCCTGAACGATTTCTCGCTTTCTTGTTTTAGATTTCATAAGTTCTACAGGCATATTAAAATAATCGGAAACAACTTTTTGTATGTAATCGATAGAAACTTCCCGTGCTGTGTTTTTAACGAACTTATCAATCATTTGTTTGGCCAAATCAAGCGTTACCGCTTTTTTGTTCAATGAGGACTGGGCAATTAGTGATATCAAGGCACCTTCTAATTCCCTCACGTTGGTTGTAATACTGTATGCCAAGTATTCAATTACATCTTCTGGAAGTTCAATACCATCTTGGTACATTTTCTTTTTCAGAATCGCTATTCTTGTTTCTAGATCTGGCGACTGCAAATCTGCTGAAAGCCCCCATTTGAAGCGTGAAAGTAATCTTTGCTCAACACCTTGCATGTCAACTGGTGCCTTGTCTGAGGTGAGTATAATTTGTTTACCCGTTTGATGAAGGTGATTAAAGATATGGAAAAATACATCCTGGGTCTTTTCTTTGCCTGCCAAAAACTGAATATCGTCAATAATCAAGACATCAATCATTTGATAAAAATGAATAAAGTCATTGGTTTCGTTGTTCTTTACAGCATCAATAAATTGGTGGGTAAATCTTTCTGAAGAAACGTACAACACAATTTTCTCCGGATTATTATTTTTTATTTCAATTCCTATGGAATGCGCCAAGTGAGTTTTACCCAAACCAACTCCTCCATACAACAACAAAGGGTTAAAGGAGGTGCCTCCTGGTTTGCTAGCTACCGCATATCCTGCAGAACGAGCTAATCTGTTACATTCTCCTTCAATGAAGTTTTCAAAAGTGTAAGAAGAATTAAGGTTTGCATCTACGTTAATTTTCTTCAGGCCTGGAATAACAAATGGATTCCGTATCGCACTTTTGTTCACATTCAACGGAACATTGATTGATTTATTCTTTAATGAATTGTTTGTTTTTGCTGGGAAATTTACCGTGTAGGGTTTTGCATTTTTCTGGTTTTTATCCATTACTATGCTGTACTCCAGTCTTCCTTCCTGACCTATTACTCTTTTTATTGTTTTTTTTAACAATGAAATGTAATGCTCCTCTAACCATTCGTAAAAGAAATGGGTTGGAACTTGAATAGTCAACACATCGCTTTTCAATTTTACCGGCACTATTGGTTCAAACCAAGTCTTGTATCCTTGTAGACTAATATTGTCCTTGATTACGCTAAGACAATCTTCCCAAACAGTTACATGGTTTTTTTTCATAGTAGTTATTCCTCTAAAAAAGTTATCGTTTTATTTAAAAAAATGTCTTGAGTTTCAAAAACAGCTATTAAAATGTGAACCATTTTAACATTTTCGTTGGAGTTTAAAACCCCCTCCGTAAGACTTAACAAATATTGACAAAAAAAAGTTTAAAACAAAATCGTTTTGCTATTGCGTAGTAACTTTTTTTTTAGGGTGTCGGTTTTATTTTATCTCAATAAATCCTTTATTCGTTTCTATCAAATTTAGTCTTTTTTTCGACAACAAACTAAAATAAAAATCAACCTTTCCCAAATGAATACCTGCCCAACCTACTTGATTGATTAAAACCTCCTTTCCTTTGCTATTACTGGTAATTTCAGCTCTTTCCATAAAGGTGTGAGTGTGACCTCCTAGAATCAAATCTATTCCAGAAGTTCGTTTCGCTAATTGTACATCAGATACTTTCTCACTGTCATAATTATACCCCAAGTGAGAAAGGCAAATTACTAAATCACAACCGTGCTCATGTCGTAATAATGTAGCATACTCGTTAGCGACTTTAACTGGGTTTTTATAAACAGTTTTTCCGAACAGCTTTTTATCAACTAATCCATCCAATTCAATTCCTAAACCAAAAACACCAATTTTCACTCCTTCTTTCTTAAAAATCTTGAAAGGCAAAGTTTGATTATGAAGAATCGTATCCGAAAAATCGTAATTACTACAAATAAATGGAAAATTTGCATGTTTTTTTACCGCTAAAAAACCATCCATTCCATTATCAAAGTCATGATTCCCCATAGTAGCCGCATCGTAGCCCATTTTACTCATTAATTTCAACTCGAGCTCTCCATCGTATAAATTAAAGTAGGGTGTACCCTGAAATATATCGCCACAATCAAACAACAAAGTATTTTTATTCTCTTTGCGATGTTTTTGAATAATCGTATACCTGTTTTGAACACCTCCTTTTCCTGGATATCTTTTGTGATTATCTGGAAATGGATCAATGTGACTATGCACATCATTTGTGTGTAAAATACTAATTTTCACAGCCTCTCCGCTTTCGAGCATATCACCTACAACAGAATGTGTGAGTGGTGCAACTCCTGCCGCTATGAGCGAACGTTGTAAAAACTTCCTCCTAGTTAGCATAGCGTATTCTTTTATCTAGATTAGCAGTAATTTTCTTGTCTTTTTCACTGAGGTCTTTCATCTCTTCCAAGATGGCATCTCTCAATTTTAAGTTGAGTTTTTCTACTTTGAGTGAGGAAAGAAAGAAACTCATGTTGTCGCCTCCATTTGCCAAATAATCTGTAGTAATTACTTTATATGTTCTTCCTTTCAGCCTACTGTCATCTACTAACACCTCAATAGGAGTTTTGTCCAAGATCTCTACCAACACATTCCCAGAAACGGGCACTCCTTGTTTACGGGTACCATTTTTTACGGTTTTGACTGCGATATATTCAAATAATTGAACCGTTTGCTCTACCGAAAGTGTCACAACCACGAGTTCATTTTCAAAAGGCATAATTTCAAACACTTTTCCTCGGGTTATTGCTCCTTTGGGCATAAAAGTTCTAAATCCACCGTTGTTCAGCAACACAAAATCTGCTGTATCTGAATACTGTTTCCCATACTTTTCATTTCCAAGTCGTAAGCATAAGTCACAAATAAAATTACCCAGAGTTCCTTCGGGACTTCCGGTAGTCAATTCTTTTTCTGATTCACCAATTACGGTATTCATGGTTTTTTCTAATTCCTCTTTGTACGGGGCAATTATCTTTTCTGCCTCTCGGTTTTCACTTTGTTGGTTTACAACAGGGTAGTTTTCACTTTGCTTGTGCGAAATTACATGGCTTTTACATCCCGCAAAGAGCAAGATAAAAAGTAAATAAATGTATCGTAATTTTTTCATTAATACTCTATTAGTTGTATCAGCGTGTACTGAAGCTCATCCAATGGAAAAAAGTTTTGCTCTAGCTCAGCGGCAAAAGGAACAGGTGTATCAAGACTCCCAATTCTTTTGACCGGAGCATCCAAACTTTCAAAGCAGTTTTCGTTGATCAGTGTTGCAATTTCGGCACCAACACCACCAGTTGTGTTGGCTTCGTGCAATACAATTACCCGATTCGTTTTATTAACCGACTCGAAAATTGTTTCGGTATCAAGCGGATTAAGTGTGCGCAAATCAACAATTTCAATCGAAATTTCTGGATTTTTTTCTTGTAAACTTTCTGCCCATTTTACTCCTAAACCGTAAGTTATGATGGATATATCTTTTCCCTCCTTCACTACATTTGCTTTTCCGATTTCGATGGTAAAGTAGCCTTCCTCCACTTCTTCAGAAATGGATCGGTACAAGCCTTTATGCTCAAAAAACATAACTGGATTTGGATCTTCAAATGCGGCTAGCAACAAACCTTTTGCTTCTTTTGGAGAGGACGGATAAACGATTTTCAACCCAGGTGTATGAAAAAACCAGCCTTCGGTACTTTGCGAGTGGAATGGACCTGCGGCCACTCCTGCTCCAGTTGGCATTCGAACCACCACATCCGCATTCTGACCCCAGCGATAATGAATTTTAGCAAGATTATTTACAATTTGGTTGAATCCAACAGTCACAAAATCGGAAAACTGCATTTCCATCATCGCCTTGTAACCATTAATTGATAAACCGAGGGCAGCTCCCACTATAGCCGATTCGCACAATGGAGTGTTTCTTACCCTTTCTTTACCAAATTCTTCCAAAAAACCTTCTGTCGCCTTGAACACGCCTCCGTAATCCGCAATGTCTTGGCCCATCAATACCAGTTTTTCATGCTTGCGCATGGCTAATCTCATCGCGTCAGACACGGCATCAATCAACCTCATTTCTCTTGTACTTCCTTCAGGATTTAAAGCGTGAAAATTTACTGGGGCGAACATATCTGTAAGCTCCAATTCTGTGTTTGGGCTGATTTTTTCAGTCTCGGTTGCTCTCTTAAAGCCTGCCGCTACTTCATTTGTGATCTCTTTCTTTATTTTTTCAATAAATTCCTTGTCAATCAATCCATTTTGGAGAAGGTACGATTCGTAATTTGCGACCGGATCCTTCTCTTCCCACTTTTCTATCAATCCTTCTGGGTAGTATTTCGTTCCCGATGCTTCTTCGTGCCCTCTTCTTCTGAATGTCATGCATTCAACCAAAACGGGACGCGGGTTGTTACTAATATCTTGTTTTATTTTCGAAATAGCCTCGTACACCTCAATGATATTGTTTCCATCGAGTTGAATTGCTTCCATTCCGTAACCTATTCCTTTGTCAATAAATTGCTTACAAGCAAACTGCTGATTAGAAGGAGTAGACAATCCCCACTGGTTATTTTCTATTACAAAAATTACGGGTAGCTTCCATACTGCAGCAACATTCAATGCTTCGTGAAAATCTCCTTCACTTGCGCCTCCGTCCCCAGAAAACACCAGAGTGGCTTTTTTGTTCCCTTCCAGTAAATTTCCGAGTGCTATTCCGTCAGCAATACCCAATTGAGGACCAAGATGAGAAATCATCCCAACCAAATGGTGCGCTTTGGACCCAAAATGAAAAGATCGGTCTCTCCCTTTGGTAAATCCTCCATTTTTTCCTTGAAACTGCAAAAACAGCTGTTCAAACTCAATATTTCTTGCCGTAAACACTCCCAGATTTCTGTGCATAGGAAGGATAAATTCTTCTTCATCCATAGCGAGTGTGCAACCCACCGAAATTGCCTCTTGACCAATTCCAGAAAACCATTTAGATATTTTTCCTTGTCGCAAATAAATCAACATTTTCTCCTCAATCATACGAGGTGTAATAAGAGATCTGTAAAGCTTTAGCTGCGTTTCTTTGGGTAGGCTATTTGTGAAATCCATAAATTGTTTAATAATTATCAAAGTTAAAAGGCTTTGTGAAAAAAGGCGATTAATTAAAGAAAAATGTTGACTCAACTTGCAAATTCTTGTACTTTTAAATCTGACCTATATTTGATCATGACACCTCTTCAAGAATTTTATGAATCTTTTGCAGAACCAAACAAAAGCTGCTTTTTGTTTTTACGACAATTCATTTTAAACAAAACTGAATTGATGGATGAAAAATATAAATGGAGGCTTCCATTTTTTTATTACAAGGACAAACCATTTTGTTATCTTTGGGTAAACAAAAAAACCAACATGCCCTACGTTTGTTTTGTAAGAAGTTTACACATCGAACGACCTGAATTAAAACTAGGCGACAGGAAACAAATGAAAGCCTTGACGATTGACCCAAACAAAGACATTAACACGGAGCTTCTTGCCAAAATAATGGCAGAATCCATGGATAAATTCAATTAATAATCAACACACACCCTATTGAAAACATCTGCTCACAAAATTCCTTTCAAAGAAACTCACCTGTTATCTCAAACAGCAAAAGATTATTTGTACGAACCAGAAAAACTTTCTCAATTCATAGCTGGAGAGCCAAGCCAGGAAAATTTTGGAAAAAGCATTGAGAACAGAACCGAAATCAACAGAAAAGTGTTGGTGGAAGAATTATTGAAGCAAAATAAAAATTCTCATCCAGCTTCCCTTACGAACATTGAGCTACTACAAAACAAAAACACCTTCACCGTAACCACGGGACATCAAATCTGTTTGTTTACCGGACCTTTATATTCTTTGTATAAAATTATTTCAACGATAAAACTTACCGACAAGTTGAAAGCTAATTTCCCCGAAAAGAATTTTGTTCCAGTTTTTTGGATGGCAACCGAAGATCATGATTTTGAGGAAATAAATCACTTATTTTTAGGCGAAGAGAAATTAACGTGGAACTCGAATCAAAAAGGACCTGTAGGTCGTTTTTCTACAGAAGACATGACTGATTTTCTGGAAGAATTAAACTTGGCGAACCAGAGTGACTTAACCCGAGTTCTTTCTTCATATTACAGAACCTCCAAAAATTTGGCAGAAGCTCATAACGGAGTTATCGACCATTTATTCGGGGAATACGGAATTGTGATTCTCGATGCAGATTCAAAAGAATTAAAAAGAGAAATGATTCCTGTATTTGCTCAAGAGTTAACCGAGAGAAAGTCAGAGAAAATCGTATTGAAACAAAGCGAAGAATTGGAAGCTTTGGGATACAAGCAACAAGTTACACCTAGAGAAATCAATTTATTTTACCAAAAAGACGGGTTGAGAGAACGAATGGTGCTCGAAAACAACACTTACAAAGTGTTAAATACAGAGTTTACTTTTACAAAAAAAGAAGTATTGGTTGAGTTAGAAAATCACCCTGAACGATTTAGTCCAAATGTGGTGATGCGACCCATGTACCAAGAAAAAATACTTCCAAACATAGGGTATATTGGTGGACCGGGAGAATTGGCTTATTGGCTGCAGTTGAAAAGTGCTTTTGATAATTACAACCTCGACTTCCCGCTACTCATTCTTAGAAATTCAGCTTTGTTAATCCCCTCGAATATAGTGCGAAAAATGAGCAAACTTCCTTTTGAACTTCCGCAATATTTCAGCGAGACAGATTCCTTAATAAAAAACTTCGTTGAGGACAATACAAACATTGATTTGGAGCCAGAAATTGCTGAAATTGAAAAAATATTTAAACTAACCAAAGAGAAAGTAGGTGAAATCGATTTTACATTGGAAAAGACCGTGATTGCTGAATTAAAAAGAGCGCAAAATTCAATGGAAAAAATCCATAAAAAGACGTTGAAAGCAGAAAAAAACAACCATTCTGTGGCTATTGAGCGAATTAAGAAAATTAGAAAATCGTTTTTTCCATTAGGTACTTTTCAGGAACGAAAAAGTAATGTGCTCGAGTTCTATGAAGAAGATTTAATCAAAAAAATTCACTGCAATTTGATTCCTTTGGAAGATAACCTTACCTTAATCGAATTAAACTAACCGAGCTATTCGTGAGAACCAACAAATTACTATTAAAATACATTGAACTTTCTGACCTGAAAGAGAAATTGCTAATTTCTATTTCTGAATACACCACGGAAGAATTAAACACTAAACCCTCAGAAAATGAATGGTCCATTTCTCAAGTGATTGAACATTTGATCGACTCAGAAACCGGCATCAATAAATACATAAACTTTCGGTTAAAAAACATAGCCGAACAACCCACTGTAGGTTTGGCGAATTTTTTAAAAAGTAAAGTCCTCAACAACAAATTGCAATCAAACAAAAAATTCAAAGTACCCGCTGTACTTTCCGAACCTGAAAAAGGAGCTGATTTTGGTCAACTTAAAGAAAAATGGGATAATTCTCGCATGTTTCTTATCAAGACGGTAGAAACTTACCCGAAAGAATACCTGTACAAAGCAGTTTTTCTCCATCCAAGGGCTGGATTATTGAGCATGAACCAAACTTTGTCTTTTTTTATCAATCACCTCAATCATCACATACCTCAGGTACAAAATCTACAATCATTGATTGATAATAAAAATAGAAGGTAACCGTTTTACCCTATCTTTCAAAGAATTTGAAAGAATCTGACTTTTACTTCAGACATTTTATTACTTTTGAATTCGATGAAAAATACCCTATTCATACTAGGAATACTTGTGCAATTCATGAGTTTCTCACAAAGCTCATCTTACCTTAAAGGAACCTTAATCAACGAAATTGGGTACGTTGTATCCGATGCTAACATTTCTGTTGTAGGTTCTTCGGTTGGTGCCACTACCGATTCGCTAGGTCGATTTAAAATCTCTGTTTCGCCTGGTGTGGTAAAAATCAGGATTTCTCACTCTTCGTACCAGCAAAAAACATTGAAATACTCCCTTGAGCCAGGCGAGACAAAAAGAATTTCTCCTGTATTCAAATTTAGAGTTTTACCCGAATATACCGTGGTTACAAAAAGCACTGATGAAACCATGTTGACATTAATCAAAGTGGACGATCAGTTATTTGCCACACCCAGTGGAAATTTTGAAGCAAGACTTTCGAGTGAGATTGGAGTTGCGATGAACAACGAATTAAGTTCTGGGTACAACGTGAGAGGTGGGAATTTTGAAGAAAACCTAATTTATGTCAATGACATTGAAATTTACCGTCCATTTTTGGCCAGCAGCGGCCAGCAGGAAGGTTTGAGCTTTATTAACTCGAGCATGGTAGATGACATTCAGTTTTCTGCCGGAGGTTTTCAGTCTCGCTACGGAGATAAATTATCGTCTGTACTTGACGTAACCTATAAAAAACCAACTGAATTTGGAGGATCAGTCTACGCAAGTTTACTGGGTGCAAATATTCATTTGGAAGGAATTTCAAAAAATCAATTGTGGACCCACAACACGGGAGCACGATTTAGAAGTAACCGATATTTACTGGGAGCGCTTGACACAAAAGGAGAGTATCAGCCTTTGTTTGGTGATTTACAAACGTACCTCACTTTTACGCCCTCAGAAAACTGGGAGCATTCCTTTTTAGGAAATTACGCTCTCAACCAATACAAAGTTGTGCCTCAAAATAGAGAAACAAGTTTTGGGTCTATTAACCAAGCACTGCGTTTTACTGTGTTTTTTGACGGGAGTGAAATCACACAATTCCAAACTTTTACCGGAGCGTTCGCTAGTAAATACAGACCGAATGATTCCACTGAACTAAAATTTATCGCTTCTGCATTCAATACTTACCAGGAAGAGATTTACGATGTGGAAGGCCAATATTTTTTGGATGAACTGGAGCGAGATCCAGGCCAAGACAATTTTGGAGATGTGGCCTTTAATTTAGGAGTAGGAGGATTCTTGAGACATGCCAGAAACACATTAGATGCAACCGTTGCCACTGTGGCACATAAAGGAAGCAGAAGGTTCAAAAAAAATCATTTGCAATGGGGAGTAAAAGCACAATACGATGTAATTGATGACAAACTAAAAGAATGGAGCTTTACCGATTCTGCTGGTTTTATTGCTCCCAGACCTTCAGATTCTGTGGGTTACACTGATTCTAGTGCTCAGCCTTATCAATACCTTACATTAGAAAATTCAGTAAGAGCCAAAAACAGAGTCGAAACAGGAAGGTTTTCGGGCTACGTGCAAAACACTTGGACCAAAACAAGAAAAGCGGAAAAAACAATGGGCTATTTAGTAAGCCACAAAGACACAAGCTATTTAAAAGATACCCTCGTTTCTGGATACAAACAACTTATTTTTACTGCCGGTATCCGAGCAAATTATTGGACATTTAACCAAGAACTTGTGGTCAGCCCAAGAACTTCTTTTAAGTACCGCCCTCTGATTTATTTCCAAAATGATTCTGGACAAATAAAGCGAAGAGATATCGCATTAAGAGCAGCCATTGGAGTATACCAGCAACCGCCTTTTTATCGTGAATACCGGAGAATGGATGGAACACTCAACAATAACATTCAAGCCCAACGTTCACTGCACTTTGTACTAGGAGGAGATTACGTTTTTCAAGCTTTAGAAAAAGATTTTAAACTAACCTCAGAAGTGTATTACAAACTGATGGATAGAGTGATTCCCTATGATGTAGATAATGTACGAATTAGGTATTATGCTGATAACAATGCAAGAGCATATTCTACGGGAATAGACTTAAAGCTAAACGGAAAGTTAATTCAAGACCTTGAGTCGTGGGCAACCATTTCAGTAATGTCTACAAAAATAGACCTTTCTAATGATGTTCATTACACGTATTTTAATTCGGCTGGAGACACCATTATTCCCGGAATTACTTTTGATGACACCAAAGTAGATTCAACTGCATATTACCCGGGATTCATCCCAAGGCCAACAGATCAAAGAATGTCCTTTGGACTTTCGTTTCAGGACAAAATGCCGACATCTTGGAATACGGAAAAAGTAAAGTGGGACAAGTTCAAAGTAAATCTCAATTTTATCTTTAATACGGGATTTCCCTATTTAAAGAAAACACAACTTGTAGATCCTTTTTATGCAGATGCATCCAATATTCCCAGAACACCGAGGTATTTGAGAGTCGATATTGGATTTGTAAAAGATTTTATTTCAGAAGAGCATCCCGCTAGAAAAGGAAGTAAATGGGAAAATTTCGAACAATTATCACTTAGTTTGGAAGTTTTTAACCTTCTTGGAGTAGACAATACAGTCTCGTATAATTTTGTACAGGCAACAAACGGAAGGCGGTATGCAATTCCTAACAGACTTACTTCTCGAATCATAAACTTAAAATTAATCGCTCGGTTTTAGAAATCTTGGCAAAGCAATCGCATGGAGCACTTGAATATTACCAGTTTTAATTTTTAAAAAAGAAAATTATTGTTATTTTCGTCAGTATTACTCAAAAAAAGAAAAATTCATTCTATGAAGAAAATTAATATTCTACTTGCTTTACTTTTGATGCTTTCTTTCGGCCTAACAGCTCAAAAGAAAGAAGAAAAATACTTCAGTAAAAACACAAAGTTGGCCGAAAAATCGTTCAACGAATCCAAGTATTTTGACGCCATTATGTTGTTTGACAAGGCATACCCAAAAGCCAAAGGAACAAAAGAGAAGGGATTTATCACTTATCACATTGGCGTTGCTAGCCAATATATTGGTGATAATAAAACAGCCAAAGAAAACTACGAAAGAGCGATGCGTTTCAAGTACGACCGAGTGGAGCCTGATTTGTATGTGAGACTTGCACAAATGCAAATGCAAGATGCAGAATACAAAGAAGCCAAAAGAAACTTTGACATGGCTCTTAAAAAAGAGCCAAATGACGAAATGGCAAAAAAAGGAATTCAAGCAATTGACAATGTAAACAACATCTTAGCGAACCCAACAAAACATAAGGTTCAGGCAGTAAAAGAATTAAATTCAGAGTATTACGATTGGTCTATTTCACAATTTGATAAAAGAGGTGAAGAGTTTATTTTTTCTTCAACAAGAAAAGCTTCAAAAGGAAACATAAACGATATAGTTGCCAATGAAGAGTACACTGATTTATACGTAACCAGAGCTGACAGAAATGGAAATTTTGGAGAACCAAAATCTGTGGGTGATAAAATCAATACTGAAGATCACGAAGCGTCAGCAGTAATGTACAATGGAAGCAACAGCATACTTTTTACTAGATGTAAAAAAGAAAAAAACAAAGTAAGCGGTTGTCAAATTTACACTGCAGACAAAAAAGGAAAAAACTGGAGCGACCCAATAAGACTGCCTTTAACAGATTCATTAGGTTATTCAGTAGGTCATCCTGCTACAGACAGAAAAGGAACTTTCATTATATTTTCTTCTGATATGCCCGGAGGTAGAGGAGGAAAAGACCTTTGGGTTGCCGAATACAACGAAAGAACGAAAGAATGGGGTAAGGCCGAAAACTTGGGGACTGCCATTAATACCGAAGGAGATGAAAAATTTCCTACCATTGGTTCTGATGGATCGTTGTACTTCTCTTCAAATGGACTTCCAGGAATTGGAGGGCTGGATATTTTTAAAGCAACAAAGATTGGAACCTCTAACAAATGGACTCGACCTGAGAATATGGGAACTCCTATTAACTCTTCGAAAGATGACCATGGAATCATCTTCGATAGATCGGGTGAGAACTCCGGATATTTTTCTTCAAGTAGACTGGGGAAAAATGAAATGGATCAAAAATCTGATATTTTTAAATTTGACTTGCCAGAATGTGCCTTAACAATAAAAGGACGAGTAAGAGACCAAGACACAAAAGAACCACTTGCTGGAGCTTCTGTTATGTTAACAGGTTCGGATGGTTCTACTGCTACGATCAAAACCGACTCTGAAGGTAACTTTGAGTTTGGTAAAAGAGGAACTGGAAGGTACGTTAACAAAGATGTAAACTACACGCTTGAGTATTCGCACAAAAATAATGAGAAATTTTGGTTGACTAGAAAATCGAAAAGAACAACTGTCGGAGACTACTGCAACGAAACATTCTATGAAGACGTGGAATTAGTATGCGCAATTGGGTGCAAACCTATTATTATGCCAGAGGTTCAATATCCACTAGGAAAAGCTACTCTATTGGTAAACGAAAAAGTAAACTCTCAGGATTCTTTATTATTCCTATACAACATAATGATTGACAACCCAACTATTAGAGTTCAATTGGAATCTCACACGGATTGTAGAGATTCAGATAAGAGGAATTTAGAATTGTCCCAAAGAAGAGCTCAGACTTGTGTGGATTACCTAATCTCTAAAGGGATTGACAAAAGCAGATTAGTTGCAAAAGGTTTTGGAGAATCACTGCCTAGAATTATCAACGAAGGTGGAACCGAAAAAACATTGGAGTGCGACATGATTAACAGTCTGAAAAACTCAAACAATGAATTATTCGAGAAATACCACCAATTAAATAGAAGAACAACTTTCTCTGTGATTAAAGACAAAGAAGAAAAATAAAAATAAATACTCATAAAAAAAGCACTCCAAGTATTGGAGTGCTTTTTTTTTATCCAATAGCGAGAAACTGATTCCTTAATTATCCTTACTTTTGTGGGAAGAAAAATCGCTAAGAAAACCAAGTACATGGCAGACGTAAAATACAACCAAAGAGGGGTATCGGCATCAAAAGAAGATGTGCATGCAGCAATTAAGAACATTGACAAAGGAGTATTTCCCAATGCTTTTTGCAAAGTAGTTCCAGATCATTTGGGGAATGACGAAGATTACTGTATCGTGATGCATGCAGATGGCGCAGGAACCAAATCATCTTTGGCTTACATGTATTGGAAAGAAACAGGAGATGTATCTGTATGGAAAGGAATAGCACAAGATGCATTGATAATGAATCTTGACGACTTACTATGTATTGGAGCTACGGACAATATTTTACTTTCCTCAACAATCGGTAGAAACAAAAACTTGATAACGGGAGAGGTACTTTCATCAATTATCAACGGAACAGAAGAACTTCTTACTGATTTGCGAAAGTGGGGAATTAATATTTACTCAACGGGAGGAGAAACTGCAGACGTGGGAGATTTAGTGAGAACGATTATTGTGGACTCTACGGTTACTTGTCGAATGAAAAAATCTGATGTAATAGAAAACAACATTCAACCTGGGAATGTAATCGTGGGACTTTCTTCTTTTGGGCAAGCTAGCTACGAAAATGAATACAACGGAGGAATGGGGAGTAACGGACTTACTTCGGCTAGGCATGATGTTTTTAATAATTATTTGTCAACCAAATATCCCGAAAGTTTTGATCCACAAGTGCCAAAAGAATTGGTGTATGTAGGAAATAAAAAACTGACCGACTCGATAGAGAATTGTCCGATTGATGCAGGAAAACTCGTTTTGTCCCCTACCCGAACCTACGCTCCAATCATTAAAAAAATTCTTGATAAGTACCGCGACAAGATAAACGGAATGATTCATTGCAGTGGCGGAGCTCAAACCAAAGTTCTCCACTTTTGTGACAATGTTCATGTAATAAAAGACAACATGTTTACTCTGCCTCCACTTTTTAAGTTGATTCAAGAAGAATCGGGAACTTCGTGGGAAGAAATGTATAAAGTGTTCAACATGGGACATCGAATGGAATTATATGTTCCTCAAGAAATAGCCCAAGACATTATCGAAATCTCAGAATCTTTCAATGTAGAAGCCAAAATTATTGGGCGAGTGGAAGACAAAAGTTCTATCGAAAAGAGGAGCTCAAAACAACTCACAATAAAATCGGAGTATGGAGAGTTTGTGTATAACAATTAGCACTAGATACTATTTTTGGTTAGCAAAAAAGCCGAAAATCACTCGAACTGACAAGGATAATATAAAATTGAATTAGTATTGAAATTCTAACGAGTGAATACTAACGACTAAATACTGATAAAAAATGTCAAACTTAATAGGTAAACTGGAATTAATAAAAGAGAGATGGGAAGAGATCGGAAAAAAAATAATTGACCCAGAAATTATTTCAGACATGAAGCTTTACGTAAAACTTACCAAGGAATATAAAGACCTAGAAGAGGTTGTAAAAGCGTTGGATAAATTGAAAAGCCTTACTTCTAACATTGCTTCGAATAAGGAAATAATAAAAACGGAAACGGACTCGGATTTTGTGGAAATGGCGAAAGAAGAGTTAGCGGATTGCGAAAATCAATTGGCCATTTTGAATGAAGAAATAAAGGTTCTATTGATACCAAAGGACCCAGAAGATGCGAAGAATGTGGTGGTAGAAGTAAGAGCGGGAGCTGGAGGAGACGAAGCGAGTATTTTTGCAGGAGATTTGTACAGAATGTACACCAAGTATGCCTCTTCCAAGAACTGGCAAGTTGATGTAGTGGATACAGCCGAAGGCACAAACGGAGGTTTTAAGGAAATAATTTTTGAAATCACCGGAGCAGACGTTTACGGTGAAATGAAATATGAATCGGGAGTGCATAGGGTACAACGAGTGCCTCAAACTGAAACTCAAGGAAGAGTTCATACTTCTGCGGCATCGGTCATTGTATTGCCAGAGGCTGAAGAATTTGACATTGAAATAAAAAAAGCGGACCTACGGGTAGATTCTTATTGCTCTTCGGGACCAGGAGGACAGTCTGTCAATACCACCTACTCTGCAATTAGATTAACCCACATTCCTACGGGAGTTGTGGCGCAATGTCAGGATCAAAAGTCTAAACTCAAGAATTACGACAAAGCCCTTTCAGTTTTAAGGTCTCGAGTTTACGAAATAGAGCTTCAAAAGAAATTGGAGAGTGACGCATCAACCCGAAAATCATTGGTTTCTTCCAGCGACAGATCAGCAAAGATTAGGACTTACAACTATCCTCAAGGAAGGGTAACAGACCATAGAATAAACCTAACTCTGTACAACCTTCCTAATATTATAAATGGTGACATTGCCGAAATATCGGAAGCTTTAAAATTAGCGGACAACGCTGAGAAGATGAAAGAAGGTGCAGAAGCGTAAAAAAGACTGATGACCGCTTCGCTTATAGACTTTAGATAAAAGAGCTATGAATACACTTCGACTCCGCTGAGGCCCACTGACAAGAAAAAGAAGACAAAAAAAGTAAGCTGAAATAGAAAATTTAAGACCAACCCGAGAACCAATAAAGCGAACATACTCGTCTTGAGAATTAAAGGAAAGAGGTGTGTTTTTGACAAGCATAAAAAAATGACTAATAACTAATCCCTTTTTACTATTATATCAAATGAATTACCAAGAATTAGTTTCGCAGATAAAAAAGAAAAAATCCTTCCTGTGTGTTGGATTGGATACGGATTTGAATAAAATCCCACCTCATTTATTGGAAACAGAAGATCCGATTTTTGAGTTCAACAAAGCAATTATAGATGCTACCAAAGAATATTGCGTGGCCTACAAACCTAACATCGCTTTTTATGAAATGTTGGGAGCTTCGGGCTGGGAAAGTCTACAAAAAACAATCGAATACATTCCTACTACTCACTTTACCATAGCGGATGCCAAAAGAGGCGATATTGGGAACACCAGTTTGTATTATGCCAATACTTTTTTCGATACTTTTCAGTTCGATTCAGTAACGGTGGCACCTTACATGGGAAGCGATTCAGTTATTCCTTATTTGCAACACAAGGACAAATGGGCAATTTTACTCGCTTTGACTTCTAATAAAGGAGCGGATGATTTTGAATTACAAAAACTCGAAAACGGGCAATACTTATTTGAAAAGGTGCTTACCACTTCCAAAGAATGGGGAAGTGAAAGCAATACCATGTATGTGGTTGGAGCTACTCGCCCCGAAATGCTCACTGAAATTCGAAAAATAGTCCCAAACCATTTTCTACTTGTTCCCGGAGTGGGAGCTCAAGGAGGAAGTTTGACTGAAGTAGCAAAACACGGAATGAACGAAAATATAGGCCTTTTGGTGAACTCCTCAAGAGGGATAATCTACGCTGAGAACGGACCTAACTTTGCTGAGAAAGCAAAAGAAAAAGCCAGGGAAATTCAGTTGGAAATGGCTCAATTAATACCTTAAAATAGATCAACATGAACATTATATTATTTGACGGAATTTACCACAAGAATCTACTGCCTTTAACTTACACAAGGCCAGTTGCAGAGCTTCGAATAGGAATGTTGACCATAAAGCAAAAATGGGAACAGTACGTGGAAAACCCTATTCAGATAAAAACACAAGAATATTTAGCCAAAAAGTTTGGCTCACCCTCCGAGGAAAATTCTATTGGAATCAATGCCTCTATTCTTCCATCGGATGATTTGATGAGTAGTTTGCTGGAATTGAAAAACAAACAAATCCTCACCTCAAAAGGAAAAATTGTAGCAGTAAATCCGTTGCCAATTAATTCGAAAAACATTGAAGAAGCGCTGAGTGAGTACAAAATGGTTGAAACGAAAGCCGAGTTCTTGCAGGTTGAAAATGTTTGGGATTTATTTCGATTAAATGACCAAGCAATAAGGGCAGACATTGAATTAATAAAAGCTGCTAAAACATTTGTGACACCCTCCCCTACTAATCAGATTTTGGGTAATGATATTTACATAGAAGAAGGGGCAAAAGTAGAGTGCGCAATTTTAAATACCACAACTGGACCAATTTACATAGCAAAAGGAGCGGAAGTTATGGAAGGAAGTATTTTGAGAGGCCCAATTGCTATTTGTGAAAATGGCGTAGTAAAAATGGGCGCAAAAATATACGGAGCAACCACCATAGGACCTTATTCCAAAGTAGGAGGAGAGGTAAATAATTGCATGATTCAAGGGTATTCCAATAAAGGCCACGATGGTTTTTTAGGAAATGCTGTTTTGGGCGAATGGTGCAACCTTGGGGCAGATACTAACAATTCGAATCTTAAGAATAACTACCAATCCGTTGACTTATATAATTACCCCGAAGCTAAATATCTAGATACGGGGCTTCAGTTTTGTGGACTTGTAATGGGTGACCATTCAAAATCCGCAATTAACACGATGTTCAACACCGGAACAGTGGTAGGAGTAAGTGCAAATATTTATGGCGCAGATTTCCCTTCCAAGTTCATCCCTTCTTATTCGTGGGGTGGCAGAAAGCCGCTTGAATATAAATTTGACAAAGCGATGGATACGGCAAAACGAGTAATGGAAAGAAGAAACATTTCGCTGACAGAAGAAGATTTAAATATCCTGGAATACGTGTACAAAGAGAGTCAAAAGTTCAGGAAATAAACGTAAAATAAGTTGCAGAATTCCTTTTGTTTTAAAATAAGTTTCCTATATTTGCAGTCCGATAAAAACAAGAACAATGAAAATTAGAGTAGCAAAAAAAATAGTTAAAAATCAAGAGAATTTAAACTATAACAAAGGTCAAGTACAAAAAGCTGAAAAAACTGTTGAAAAATACAGCAAGAACGCTCCTAAATAATATATAAGATACATCGCGGGGTAGAGCAGCTGGTAGCTCGTTGGGCTCATAACCCAAAGGTCGCAGGTTCGAGTCCTGTCCCCGCTACTACGAAAAAAGATCACTAATTGCTTAGTGATCTTTTTTTTGTTTCATTATGCTGTGTTTCAAGTATCTGTTCAATCTAGTATTGAGTTTAACAAAATCTACCTTGGTTTCTCCGCCAATTTAAAACAACGGGGTATTTCCCATAATAAACTTGTAAAAAAGGGTACACTCATAAATTCAGACCTTGGGACCATTGCACTTACGGAAGAATTCTTTTCAAAATCTGATGCTATAAAAAAAGAAAAAATACCAAAAGTTAAATCACTCCTAGTTTCTTCCCAACCTTTGTAAAAGCTTCAATAGCTCTATCTAAGTGCTCGATTTCATGTCCTGCAGAAATCTGAACTCTTATCCTTGCTTGACCCTTTGGCACTACTGGATAATAAAAACCAATCACATAAATCCCTTCTTTGAGCAACTCATTACTAAAGTCTTGAGACAATTTAGCCTCATACAACATAATGGGAACAATTGGAGAATCTCCCTCCTTGATATCGAATCCGGCCGCTTTAATCTTCTCTTTAAAGTACTCTTTATTCGACTCCAGTTTATCTCTTAATTCAGTATTATCTGACAAGATATCGAACACTTTATTAGACGCTCCAACAATGGAAGGTGCGAGAGAATTAGAAAATAAATAAGGCCTCGATCTCTGTCTAAGCATGTCGATAATTTCTTTCTTTCCAGTAGTGTAACCCCCCATGGCTCCGCCTAGTGCTTTTCCCAAAGTTCCGGTAACAATATCTACTTTATCCATTACGCCAAAGTGCTCAGGCACTCCCCTTCCCGTTTTCCCAATAAAACCTGCTGAGTGACACTCGTCAGTCATAACCAAGGCATCGTATTTCTCGGCTAGAGCACATATCTCGTCCATTTTAGCCAAATCTCCGTCCATCGAGAATACGCCATCAGTTACAATAATCCTATGACGTTGTTCTTGTGATTTGATTAATTGCTGCTCCAAATCTGCCATATCACTATGAGCATATCGGTATCTTGAAGCCTTGCACAACCTCACTCCATCAATAATCGATGCATGATTTAGTGAATCAGAAATAATAGCATCTTCGGCACCAAAAAGTGGCTCAAATACTCCTCCATTTGCATCAAAAGCTGCTGCATATAGAATGGTGTCTTCTGTGCCATAAAAATCAGCTATTTTTTTCTCTAATTCTTTATGAATGTCTTGCGTTCCGCAAATAAATCTCACCGAAGACATACCAAACCCATGAGAATCTAGTGTATCTTTTGCAGCTTTAATAACCTCAGGATGGGACGAAAGACCCAAATAATTGTTGGCACAAAAATTCAACACATTATCTCCTGTATTTACAGCAATTTCTGCTGATTGTGGATTTACAATTACCCTTTCGGATTTGTACAATCCTGCTTCTTTTATTTCCTTCAATTCTTGTTGAAGATGTTCTTTTAGTTTTCCGTACATTCTTATTTATTTAAAGGTAATTGGCACTACCATTCTTACTTTTACTTTTCTACCGTTTACTTCTCCTGGAATCCATGGCGAAGTCGATTTCAGTAACTTTACTGCCTGAGCTTGTTGGTTTGTGGTAGAGTTACCTACTGGGATAAAATTCGACAAAGTTCCATCTTCAAGGACTACCATTTCTGTGAAAACAGTTCCTGGCTCCGCGACAGAACCTTCACGATTCAATATTTCTTCAATCACTTGAGCTAAAGTAAATTCCCCCTCCAACTGAGGCATAACTTCTGCCGAATTTACAATAATTTGTGAAGGCTCTAAATCAAATCGTTCCACCCCATCCACCACTTGATTACCGGATGCAATTTCTAACTGCGTGGTAAGGTAATCCACTTGATCTTTCATTCCTGCCAACTCACTTTTTAATTCAATATTTTCCTTTACTAACTCTTTGTTCATGGTAGTTTTCTCCGCAAGTTCCTTTTTAATTCCACAACCAGAAATTAAAACCATTGCAACTATTGTTGATCCTATTGTTAGCCTCATAATTTATGTTTTTTTTGGATAAATCAAAGATATAATTTTTTAACTTAACTAAAAATAATATACCTTTGACCTAACTAAGGGGTGCCCATAATCTATCGGGCTGAGATTATACCCATCGAACCTGCTGTGGTAATTCATAGAAGGGATTTTAAGTCAAACTGCGTTTGCTCTTTAAATTAGGTGCATCTCTTGGAAATTTATTTAACCAGAAATAATAAACCCAATGAAAAAAGCATCGCTTACCGTAATTTCAATCTTTTTCTCACTTCTATCTCTTGCACAATTTTCCCTATCGGGAAAAGTGCTAAACCAAACGGGGGAACCTCTGCCTTGGGCTACAATCCAGCTCAAAAACTCACAATACGTGGCGACAACAAATGGAGAAGGATTTTTTGAATTTAACAACCTCAGAAACAATAACTACACCATTCTTATTAAATATCTTGGCTATAAATCACAAATAAAAACCGTTGCGATTAACAACAAAAACGTCACTCTATCTATTTCTTTGTCTCGCAAAGACCACCTGATAAATGAGGTAACTGTAAGTGGCACGAGAATAGAAGAAAACACTCCTACTACCTACACAACGATCGAGAAAGAGGAAATAGAAAAAAATAACTTAGGGCAAGATATTCCCTATCTATTACAACAATCGCCTTCCATGGTGGTGACTTCGGATGCGGGAGCTGGAGTGGGCTATACTTACATGAGAATTAGAGGAACGGATGCCTCTCGAATAAACGTAACCATAAACGGTATTCCGGTAAATGACGCAGAATCTCACGGAGTATTTTTTGTGAATATGCCCGATTTTGCCTCTTCAATTGAAAGTGTGGATATCCAAAGAGGAGCCGGAACCTCAACAAATGGCGTAGGTGCTTTTGGTGCATCGGTTAATTTATACACCGATTTCAGAAGCGAAACTCCGTACGGAGAAGTGAACAATTCAATAGGCTCGTTTGGTACAATCCGAAATACCGTGAAGTTTGGAACAGGTGTGATAAACCGAAAATTTTCATTCGAGGGAAGACTTTCCAATATTCAATCTGATGGATTTGTAGATAGAGCTTCCTCTGATCTCCAGTCCTATTTCTTTTCGGGGCAATATGCTTCGGGTAAAAACAACCTGAAATTTATTACGTTCTCCGGGAAAGAAACAACTTACCAAGCGTGGGGAGGAATTCCGAGAGACTCCTTGAAAACCAACAGAACTTTCAACCCCTACACTTACGAAAATGAAGTGGACGATTACCAGCAAACTCATTATCAGTTGTTTTACGACAGAAAAATAAACCGTAAATTGTTTTTAAATACTGCTTTGCACTACACAAAAGGGGCGGGTTATTTTGAACAGTTTAGAGAAGGAGACGACATGTCAACGTACGGAATCGATCCTTTGTTCACTTCTACAGATACCATTACTACAACTGACTTGATTAGACGAAGATGGCTAGATAATGATTTTTTTGGAGGAATCTTCACGCTTAAATACAGACCCAATTCAAAAATTCAAACCATCTTGGGTGGAGGGTATAATTTTTATGATGGCGACCACTTTGGCGAGGTAATTTGGGCGAGATATGCTAATAATCTGGACATCAGGGATAGATACTATGAAAACAATGCGACCAAAACTGACGGAAATATTTATTCAAAGACCAATGTTCAGGTTTCCAAAAAACTCAATGCTTTTCTTGATTTACAAATCAGACAAATAAATTACGACTTTTTGGGGTTCGATAATCAATTAAGAAATGTACAACAAGAGGCCAATTTCTTGTTTTTTAATCCAAAAGTGGGAGCTTCGTATGCCATTAATTCCAGTACAAAATTCTACACACTCTTTGCTGTGGCAAACAAAGAGCCAAACCGAGACGACTTGACCGAGTCCTCCCCTACTTCGCGCCCAAAGCACGAAACTTTGTATGACTTGGAACTAGGATTCAAACGTTCTAAATCAAAGTATGCCCTAAGCGTAAACGGATATTACATGCTGTACAAAAATCAATTGGTTGCAACTGGTGCGCTCAACGATGTAGGTGCCTCGGTAAGAACCAACATAGAAGATTCTTACAGGCTGGGAATAGAAATTGAAGGAGGTGTGCAAATCACCAAAGGACTAAAATGGAGTGGAAACTTAACTCTGAGTCAAAATAAGATTCAAAATTGGACGGAATATGTCGATAATTGGGATACTTGGGGAAAAGACACCGTGGTTCACACGAACTCCACTCTTGCTTTTTCGCCAAGTGTTATTGGAAGTAGCATTTTTGAATTTTCTCCTTACAAGCAATTTGATGGACCCAGAATGGCAAACCGAATTGATAACTTGAGCATCGCTTTAATCAGTAAATATGTAGGCGAGCAATTTGTGGATAACACCCAGAGTTTGGATAGAAGTTTGGATGCGTACTTTGTTCATGATTTACGAATAAATTATGACATCAAATTCAGATCGGGAATAGATAAATTGACTTTGTTCGGATCGATTTATAATCTTACCAATGAATTGTACTCAGCAAATGCCTGGAGTTACCGATATAGCTCTGGTGGAAAATTTCAGCAGTTAATGGGATTTTATCCGCAGGCTTCGACTAACTTCCTAGTTGGATTGAATTTGAGGTTTTAAATAAAATCTCCATCAAGTATGTTGTATTTTTAAATAAAAAACGGAATACCGTTGTTTATTTAACAAATACTATTTATTTTTGTTTAACTTTTTTTATAAACAATTAAACGTAAAATTCATGAAACTAAAAAAAACAGTTCTTTTTGCGACATTATTTGTAACCTACTTTAGCTTAAATGCTCAGACAATTACATCAAACTGGTTTCACAAACCAGGAGACCAATATTCATTACTCCGAACAACTTCTCCGAGCATTACTCCGCCAAGTCTTGGACTATCTCAAACATGGGATTATAGCAGGTTTACAGGCGGTTCTTTAGTAACCTTTTCTTGGGTCTCCCCATCGGTTATGTCAACAGCATCTGATTTTCCTAATGCGACCATAGCAAGATATGGAAGCGCTGGAAGCGGACCTGCTGCAGCAGGATCAGACGAGATATTTTACAAGGTTAGTAACGATACTGTTTATGCACTTGGCTCCAATGTTCCTAGTCCTTCTGGAGGGGTGGATATTCGATTCCGAACAATTCCAAACCAAACTATTATTTTTCCATTAAATTATGGAGCACAAGATGTACAACAAGTAGATACTATATACGTTATAAATAGTATACTTAATGACACTACATACCAAACTGGCGGTACATTTGTAACAACCTTTGCAGGAATTGGCGATATTATTACACCAAATGATACTTTTAAAAATTGTGTTTTACTGGTTGATTCAATAGGAGGTACTACAGAACCTTATGCCTACAGATGGTATAAGAATAGTTTTAGCAATAAAATTGCTGAGTATACTTTTGGTAATGATCCAACAACAGGCCCATTTGAATATTTGTATTTACGTGACACTTCAGCCCTAATTGCCAATGGGTCGGTGAATTTAAATGAGCAAAGAAAAAACAAATCTGACCTTAGCTTCAAAGGAAAGGTAGATAACGAATTAAGGTTATCTTCAGAATCAAATTTTAATGCAAATTGTCAACTCATATCATCTGATGGAAAATTAGTAGACTCTTGGAACAAACAATTTACAGTTGGAGATAATTCCGTTGAGATTAATAATAATATACCAAAGGCTGGAATGTATATACTTTTTGTATATAACAACGATACTGGACAATTCAATACTTTTAAATTTATATGTCAATAAATTATTGAAAGAGTATTACTGGTTGGCTTATTAATATCAAATAAGCCAACTTAGTAACGTCAAGAGTGTTGTTTCTTTTTTTAATTGCTATTGGAATACATGTAAATTTGAATAAATGACTCCATTCGAATTCTGTTTGCTACTAGCCAATCAACCAATTGTATTCAGCCAATGCATGGAGTTATCGCTATACTTCAGGAGGAGAATTTCAGCAGTTAATGGGATTCTATCCGCAGGCAACAAGAAATTTTTTGATAGGGGTTAATTTGAGATTTTAGGAGTTCTCAGGAATTTTGCTTTCTACATTCAGCAGTTTAATATTCTTATTGTTGAATGTAGGAAGCAATTTTTATTTCAATGTTTTTGATAAAACCTAAAATACTAAACCAATTGCCCTACCAACTTTCCTTAGTCATATTTACATTTCTATCAGGCTA
>Ga0209653_1000604_pt1 | contig 31112 bp, 29 predicted proteins | sample SaaInl6LU_22_DNA_FD_184644 | JGI IMG/M metagenome (GOLD analysis project Ga0209653, IMG submission 184644) | Marine microbial communities from expanding oxygen minimum zones in the Saanich Inlet - ESP_116LU_22_DNA (SPAdes) (version 2) | ecosystem: Environmental > Aquatic > Marine > Intertidal...
CCGGAAACCTACTTGCTTTCTTCCACGTATATAATTTGCGAAGCGGTGAAGGTGCGCAAGAAGAAGCTAAAGAGTTTGCAGCTTTACTAAAAGAAAGTATTGAACCAGAGTTTCCTATCTCTTGGGAAGCTTTAGAAAAAAGAATAAATAAAAATTAAGGTATTAAATAATGAGTCTCTTAGAAACAAACACAGCATATAAGCCTTTTAAATATCCTTGGGCAGTAGAGAAAGCAGTAGAACATGAACACCTTCACTGGGGGGAATGGGAAGCTAAGCTACAAGATGATGTTGCTCAATGGAAAAGTGATAAGCTAACGATAGAAGAAAAGAATCACATCACACAGATACTACGTCTCTTTACTCAATCAGATGTAGCGGTAGGTACAAACTATATTGAACACTACTTACCTAAGTTTAAGAACAATGAGATACGAGCAATGCTTGCTTCATTTGCTAATCGTGAGTTCGTCCATCAACGCAGTTACGCTCTATTGAATGATACTCTTGGTTTACCTGAGAGTGAGTTCTCTGCGTTTACCGACGTAGAAGAAATGAAAGATAAACTAGAATTTATGGCTAACATAGACACAAGCAGTTACTCAGGCTTAGCGTTAGCCGTAGCACGTTCATCTATCAACGAAGGTATGTCTTTGTTCTCAGCGTTTGTTATGCTGATTAACTACACACGCTTCGGTAAGATGCGAGGCATGGGTGAGATTGTTCAGTGGAGTATCCGCGATGAAACACTACACTGTGAAGGTATGACTAAACTATTCCGAGAGTTTTGTGCTGAGCATCCACGCATTGTGAACGATGAATTTAAAGCACACATCTATGGTATGGTACGTGAGGCAGTATCATTAGAAGATAAAGTAATCGACTTAGCTTATCGCATGGGAGACATAAAAGGATTGCAAGCTAAGGAAGTAAAAGAATATATTCGTTACATTGCAGATAGACGTTTAATTCAATTAGGTCTTAGAGGTAACTACGCTATTAAAGATAATCCTTTACCATGGTTAGAAGCACTTATCTCTACTACATCTCATGATAACTTTTTTGAAACAACAGTAACAGAGTACAACAGCAATGGCTTATCGGGTTCTTGGGGGTGGTAATGAAGGAATCAAAACTGTGTGGGTTTAGTATTCTAATTGATAAGAAAGGTAATCTTATTACAGAAGAATCCACAATAAATGAATCAGACATTAACAATCTTTCAATGAAGGAAAATGAAAAACAATTAATTAAGTCTGTACTACGTACATTCAATAGAAAATCTGCTGAACTACATTCAGAGATTGAATCAGAATTACATGCAGTACTTACTCTACATTAGATTCTAAGAGACTAAAAAGCCCCTAAAGATTTCAATACCTTTAGGGGCTTTTTTATGCACGTTTCTTAGCAGTCTTCTTTGCAATCTTCTTTGGTTGCGCAGAGTGTTGCTTTCCGGCTTTAGTATCCTTTCGCTTCTTCGCTGAGGTTGCTGCATACTCTGCATTACTTAGAGAGTCTATAGCTTTCTTAGGAAGATAGCGTTCGCCTGTAGCATCTGGACCTTGAGTAGAAGGCTTACCACTCTTAGTAGTCCAACGTTGGCGCGTCCATTTCTTTAAAGATTTCTGTGAGTCTTGTAATGCCATTAGTCTTTATAGCCTCCACCCTTTGCTTTGTATTGCTTAGCAAGCATCTGAGCTTTACGTGCTGACCATTGACCGGGGCTTCCCCCTTTACCGCCTGCCTTTATTTTCTCAAATAGGTTCTTGCGCATAGTAGGCTTAGTGTAATTGCCTGCTTCATTAACGGTTGAACCTTTAGAGTATCTGGCGCGTGGCATACTTAGTAGCCTTCTTTACCGCGTGAACTAGAATCTTTGTTGCCCTTACACATAGACATTTCTAATTCTTGTACAGAGTTTTTAGAAACTTTACCGCCAGACATATAGCCCATGCGTTTCTTTTTCATCATACCGCCATACATTTTTTTAGTTCTTGAATTACATTTAGACATAGTGTTTCCTTTTGGGTTTACCACTTAACTTTACACGCCCAGTATTGAGCGCCGAGTTTGCTCTTCTTTTCATCACACTTATGACGCGCACGAAAAGAGCTTCTACGCGCACGTTCTTTTTCGCTGTTAGGACTATTGCCCTCACCTCGAACTCCTTGCTGACCAAAGCGTACAAGCTTATACTCGTCTCCTTCTTTAGCCATTACAACATGAGATTTACTTGGATGCTTAGGAGTGCGCTTAGGTTTGTTCACTCCTTCTAATCCAAGTTCTTTCATTTTATTTTTTACTCTTTCAGGTATTGCCATAGTAGTCTCCAGTTTCAATCATGTATGCAACCTCTTTAGCTCTATGTCCTACCTGACGCGCCCAACGGCTGTCTAAGAACTCTAAAGATGCTTGCTTGTAGTTTGCTTGACTCATAGCTTCTAATGCTTTTACAAAGCCTCTCAGACGCGTTAAGCCTAGATTAAAACAAAGATTAATCATAGCTTCTTGTCTAACCTTATCCAAGGATGTAAACCAATCAAAAGCAGAATCTAACTCTTCTATTATACGCTTAATGTCATTCAGAAGTAAGTAGTCAATCTCTTCCTCAGATAAACCAATACCTGAATCAGAAATATTTCTACCTACCCCAATGGTTTCGTAACCCATGCTACATTTATAAACATGGTTACGAACACCTTCATGAATTTTTAAAGTTTCAATCAACTTATCCAAGACTTATACCTTTAGCTTCTGATTTATTTGAAGTTTATCAGGGTCTGTAATAGAGTTCTTTTCAATTAAGTCTTTTAAATCTACGCCTACTTTCTCAGCAATCTTACTAAGACTATCGCCCTTCTGAACAATATACTCTGTAGTATCACCTATCTTACGTAAACCACTTTCAACTTCTTGAGAATCTATCTTACCTAAATTCAATGTAACCTTAGCTCCAGTTCCGGGTGCGCTTCCTAAGTTCTTTGCAATTACATTGCGCATCCAATGGTATGCTCCTTTATCTTCTTTGATTGCTTCTACTGCATCCTTTAAGAAGTTAACCCCTCTATATACTCCAGTAGCATCATTGAAGTCATACTCATCTTCTACTATTACATTGCCGTCATCATCTACATTGAAACGCGCACGTCCGATTAAAGTCTTCATGCTGTATAGAGGCTCAGCTACACCACCGAATACTTTCTCAGCAGCATTATCAGCATTGTCTCTAATGTTTGCTGTCTTTTCTTTGTCGTACTTAAAGTCTCCTTGTAAGTCTGACTGTGCGCTTGCGCCCTTCTCAACGTTTAAGTAATCTTCATATGTGATATAGTCTCTTCCTTCACGCATCGCTTGCATTACTGTTGCGCGTAGAGCTTCTTTTTCTTTATTATTTAGAATACTTTCATCAATATCAGGCTTCATGCTTTGAGGTAAGAAAGAAGTAGCAACATCCCGTACTATCCCTTGTACGTTTGCAGGAACAAGAGAATCAAAGAATCCGTCTGGTCTTTCTTCTTTCTGTTCAACTACAATAGGAGCTTCTTTTTCTTCAGGCATTCTTACAGGCTCTGGCGCAGCTTCTTCTTGTTGTTCTTGCACCGGATTAAACTTAAGCTTTTGTCCTGCGTATATTTTATCTGCGTCTTCAATTGCATTAAGCTTTTGAAGTTCTTCAACAGTAGTATTATTTCTTTCTGCAATAGAACTTAAAGTATCTCCTGATTGAATAACATAACCGCCTTCAAAGAATGCGCTACGCTCTCCTTCATCTCTAAGATTAAAGTTAGAGAAAGATTTAAACTGCTGAGGTTCAAAAAGAATATAAGAATACTCTTCTTCATTAGGCATTGAACGTTCTTTAACATTTTTATATTTAATAGAATCAAAGCCTAGTGATTTTAACCACTCTCTAAACTCAACATTAATCTGAGCTTTAATTACATCCTGTTTAAAATCAAGTAAACGTTTATCAAAACCATCATCAAAAGATTCAGCTTGTAATTCAAGTAAAGTACTTTGTAAGTTGTTTACTTTATCTAAACCTTTTTTAATTTCAGAAAGACTCTTGCCTGCTTGCTCTGCAATGTCATCTTCAATAAAATGCATTAAGTCTATTGAGTCATCCTGTCCCATAAACATAATATCTTCAGCTTCAAAAGTATTAAACTGCGAAACAACATCTTCGTCTTCTAAGACTAGAGGCTTCTTAATATCAATATAACCTTTAGTAATAGAAACAGGAGCATCACTAGATTGTATCTCAGAAAATAATCTATCATACTCTGACTTAGCTACTGTTGATTGACCTGCAATCTGTGAGAACTTATCAGCATCGGCAGCCAATAAAGCCATCTGTGCTGCTTGACCTTCTGTTCCAACATGTACACCTATCTCTCTTGGCAATGCAAATGCAATATCATAGTCTAAGTCTTGGTATTCGCTAACCGCACGATAGACAGGGACTTTAACCGCAGAATCTTTTGTAAATTCTTTTGGAGAAATAAGAGTACTTTCTTCTGCTAACTCCTCAAACATATCTGAAGGTTTAGTAGATGATGGGAATGTATTTAATATACGCTCCAAAGAATCTTTAAGTCTTGCATCTTCTTCTATTTCTTTTAGGTAACGACTAGCATAAGCATCTACACCTTCTGGAGAAAGTAGTTTACCCTCATCCTTTTTAGATAATTCATTTTTAATATAATCATAAACAGAAGTATCTTTATTTTTAGGAGTAACTGCCTCTGGTCTATGTCCACCAAGCTTAGCATAAGCATCGCGTAACTCACTCATAGCATTGATTGTATCAAAAGAAATACCTAAATCAGGGTCTATTTCTTCTTCAAGTTCTTGGCGCAATGCATTGGCTTGTATCTGTTGCTCAGAGAATCCTTTAGATTTTAAGAAAGCATCATAGTCTTCTGTGTCTACTAGCTCAGCAGTTTTTTTAGAGTGTTGTATATCTGCAAAGTCAGTAACAATTAAAGATTCTAAATACTCTTCCATCTCCATATCATCAGGAACATCAAGCATATCTCCATCAAGTGTACGCTCATATGTTTCTTCTATTGCTAATTCTAAAGCTTCATCATCTTCAAAGCCTTGGATTTTATTAGCTGTGCGTGTAACAACATCAGGACTAAACACATTACCAGTAGCGTCATCAATAACTTTAGCTAAACCAGTAACGGCTTTACCTACAAAACCGCCAACAGCGAACTGCTGTCGAGATGCCTGCATGTTATACGGTAAGCCTGTCATTTTATCTATGCGTGTAGATGGGTCTAAAGGTGCTTGAGGTACAGGTAAGTCTACCTTACCGCCTTCAAAAAAGTTTTCTCTTCCGTAGTTGCTTGGAAACTGTGGCGTGAGTTTCTTTTTAAGTTTTTTATCTGTCTTCTTTAAAAACTTTCTGTAGTTATCCATAGCATCTTCACCAAGAACTAGCTTACCTGCAGCATAGCCCGGTACTTTTTGACCTACGGTTTCAACAACAGAACTATTCATTAGCTTACTGACGTCTCCGCCAACAACACCTAAGAATGCAAGAGGTGCAGTAGCATAACTCTGAGAGTACATCGCTGTATCTCTAGCCCTTTCAACTAAGTCAAAGAATAAACCATTACCGCCCCAACGCTTAATAGCATCCCAGTTAGGGTTCTCGGCTTCTTCACTTTCGCCGTTAGTTCTTATGTAGTTAATTCCTCGCGCTGCTGCTGTGATAAGCATACCATTCATTATAATTGGAACAGCTTGCTTCTTATCTTTAGATACAGTCTTAGCCATATTCTTCAATACAGTATTTGTAAATGCGGCAGGATAAGACATCAGTTGGAACAACCAAGCAGACTTTGGATTACTCATCCATTTAGATTTTAACCCAGAAGTAGATGTTGTTTGGAGTATTACTTCATTGGTAAAGCGCGTAGCACCGCCGAGTATTTCTTCATAGAAAGCATCCTCTGTTTTTGCACCGCCCTTAAACCAATTTACCGCTTTATCTACATCAATACCTAGCTCTAGCAACTCATCTATTTGTTTCTTAGAGCGACTTGTTGTGCCTGCTTTTGCACCTAGCTCTGCTAGTTCTTTTATATTTTCATGAATTAGATTTTTACCAGAATAAAAAGAAGTTGCTTGTGCAAACTTTGTCCACTGGTCTAAGAGAGTTACCTTAAAGAAAGCATTACTTGCTTTTTGCATTCCTTCTGTGGCTAACTCTTCGCCTGATAATCTATTATCCATCTGAGCTAATCCCTGCTCAATAGCAATACCATGGCGGTTCATTTCGCGCCAAGCTTCTTCTGTAGTCATTCCAAACTTATCAATTAAGTCTTGATGCCCACGCTTAAATACTCTCTTAAAGCTTAGTTCAGTCGCTGCCCCAAAACCTTTAACAGAGTTTTGAACACCACCCTTGGTTATGTTTAACATTACCTCAGTTAAAGACGAAAGCGTAGCGAGTGGAAGATAAGCTAATCTATTCATTAAACCATAAGCATCTACGCCTATAGCTAATTTCCCTGTGAATCCTTCAAGCTCTTCCCCAGTTTGTGAGCGGTAAACATCTAACAAACGTTCTTGTTCTACTTTACTAAGAGGAGTTCCTCGACTTTCTAATACTTCTTTATTGATTCGTGCAATATATTTTTTATTAAATCCTTTTATATCACGAACACCGAAGGTTTGTACCTTAGCTAATGAACGAGAAGCCTGTGTAACATATTGCTGCATGCTAAGAACAACATCATCATTAATAAACTTAATGAATTCTGCTTCGTTTTCACTGGTAATATTATTAAAGGTACGCTTAGCAGAAAAGAAATGTCCACCTGTTCCGGCGTCAATCTGATTCTTTTTATTCAACATTCCTGCTACAATTTGCTGAGCGTCTTCAATGCTTTTAGCTTCTTTATGCTTAACTAACAGTGCGGCAAACTCATCTTGATTTCTTTCAAGTGCGTTTCTATTCCACATACGAGGAACATAGTCTTCAAGCTTATGTTTAATTATTCCTGCATCTTTTAAAGCAGTACCCATTTCTGAGTATAGTTCTTTAATTCTAAGCGCTGCAGCATTAACTGCTTTTGATTCTGTTTTAATTCCACGTAAGGCATTGTTCAAAGAAGTATTTACTGCAGAATCAAGAGTACCATCCATTCGATTCTTAGCAATTTCTTCTACACTGACTTTAAATTTCTCAAAGTAATTACCTTGAATTATCTGTTGATTCTCAAAAAAGTCTTTAGCAACAGCCCCTGCTTCTTTTGTTTTCTGTTTAAAGCCTTGTGCAAACTCATGAGCAAACAAACCTTGTAGTTTCTTAGCCGTAGGAGACATATCAACATAAGGAGAGAAAGAACCTGCAGCTTTACCTACGCTCTTTGCGGTAGCTTCGCTAAACAAGATTTTCATTTTGTGTGCAAAGTTAGCTCTAGGGTTAGGAGTTTGAGAAGCTACAATTGCAGCATGCTCAACCTCTTCCATTGTTGCCTTGCCTCCACCTACAGCTTTTACAGCTGATTGCACAGCAGGGCTTTCAACAATAGCCTCAGGAGTTTCTACATCTAAATCATCAATAATTTTAGGATTATAAATAACATCATCTATTACAGGAGTTTCAATACCTGCTTTACTTAGAGCAACCTGCTCAGATTCAGAAGGAGTCTCTCCCTTAAGTAGTTTTAAACGTCCTTGTTCGATGCGTGATAACTCTGCTTCAGCTTTAGCGGCTTCTTCATGCGCATCTATTTTTGATTGTAGTGCATCTAACTTGTTTTGTTTTTCTTGTAATGCTTCTTTCTTTGCTGCTCTGCCTTTAGTTCCTTTTTTATTTACAACTAAGGGGCTTTTCTCTAAGGCTTCTTTTTCATCTAATAGATTTAGATACTCATCTCTTTTAAGTTTATTTCCTGAGGCAGAAGTAAGTGTAGAAAGATAATCAACATCACCCTCCACAGTAACAGTATCATCTTTAGGTGTAAAAGTTTTAACAGACTTACGCGCTGACTCTGCGCCCTTAGCTTCTGCACGTTCTGCAGCTCGTCTCTGTTGTCGAGATGTAAATAAAGCTTCTGATTTTGCAAGCTCTTCTTCAGGAACACTAGCAGTAGCTGTAGGCGAAGTCTCATCAAGAGCATTGACTGCTTTACGTGTTGAAAGATTGTTTAATAATTTAGTTGCGCCTGCACCTGCTACAGCAGATAACCCTGTAACAGCAGCGGTTTGTAATGGATTGTATTCTTCTCTTTCATCTAAAGATATTTCTAAACCTTGTGAAGATAAATCACTTAGTCCACCAAAAACTCCGGTGTAAGCACCTGCAGTCTTAGCATTACTTGTAGTTAATACACCTCCTGCTTTTGTTAATGCTTGCTTAAGAGCTTCTCTTGCGCCTGCTTTTACCGTTGTAGTGCCTGCCGCAGCTGTACCGCCTGAAAAAATAGTAGCAGCTACAGTAGCAATTGTTTCTGGGTTAACAATAACATCAGTACCATAGTCTGCAAAAGCATTAAGATACTCTCCAACGCCTGTTACTTCAGCATCTGCAAACTTAGAACGAAGTTTACGATAAGCTTCTTTTACATCTTCAGGAGCATCTGAAACCATCATTGCACGATTAAACATTGTACCTATGCGGATGTTCTCATCTCGTAAAAACTCAACAGGGTCGGTATCGCCTGTAGTAGAAAAATCCAATAGTCCAGAAAGAGATTCATTTTCATTCATATATCCAATTACTTTTTCAAAGTTTTGAATATTCTCTTCGTCGTTTCTAAAATCAGTTACTGTTTGTGGCTTTACTCTTTTTAATTCTGCAAGATAGTCATCTGAGATTTCTATTTCAGGTTTAGTTTCTTTTTTCTCAAAGGTCTGTAGTTTATTGGGCGCATCTTTAAATGTAACAGATGCAAGCTCTTTTTGAAATTGGTCTAAATCTAATTCATAAGCCATTAACTATCGTCCTCCTCTACGCATATCACGAGCTGTTAGCGGTGATTTATTTTTGTCTTTGTCATTTTCAAGGGGCTGAGGTTTTAAGTTATGCTTATTTAAGTAGTAATCTGTAACTGACATATTACCTGCTCTTGTAGGTACAAGTTTAGATTTACTAAGAATGCGATAGTCTTCCATCCATTCTAATGCTGCAGTTTTTTGCGCTCTTGTTAGACTATCAAAGTTTCTTTCAAATTCTTCTGACTGTACTAAGCCTGCAACAAACTGAGCATTTTGTTTATTGTCTAAATCAAACACACCTTCTTTATAAAAGTCTTCTAATGCTGCAAGTGTAAGCACAGCACTAAACCCACTTTCTGTTTGAACAAGATTAAAGCCTTTTTCTTTTGTTTCGTATGTAAGCCCTATTTTTTTAGCTGCAAGAGGGATGCCTATTTCTTCTGAAAATCCAAAACGAGTTTTTAAATCATCGTTCACTAAACCTACTGCACCGTAGATTCCTTTTCTTATATTATCTAAAAGTTGTTTGTTAGCAGGACTATCTTCATCTATGTTACCTAAACGCGCCTCATATATACTTTCTAGGTTATCTTTTGTAGAATCATCTGCAAACTCATTTACTAGGGTTTGGACTTGATACGCTCTATCAACACCTGATGCTAATATTCTCTGGTCAAAACTTCTACTTGTGTCTGTATCTGAAAGAGGATTACCCTTTAAGTCAGTAGTCATTATTAACTCTCCGTTTTTCATATGGAGAATTGCGGTTTCTGTTACTTGTTCACCGTCGCTATTTGTACGAGTTACATTCTGTACTTTTTGTGTAGGAGGCGTATCTCTTAACTCTTGAGACTTAAACATTTTAGAAAGAGATAAAGAAACATTTGCATTTTTAGTCTGCTTAAACGCTTCATCAAAAGCATTAATTTGCTCAGCAGTTTTTAAATAACCCAACTCCTTTATAGCCTCTGCATCATTAGCTTCTGTGTCGCCTTCAAATAGAGTAGTTATTTCTCTACTTAGCTTACCACTAAGAGTTGTAGGATTTTGTTTTCTTAAAAACTTTTCGTATGTATCTGAACTTAAAGCGCCTTCGCTTTTAAATTTTTCACTTGCTTCTAAAAGCTGCTTATGTTGAGTCTGTAATTCTCTTGCCCGAGTTTGCGCCCAAGCTCCTTGAAGTCTTTTAACTTGACCGGGGTCTTTTCCTGTTAGGTATTGTTGAACAAAAGGTTGAGACTCAGCTAAGGCTTGGTCTGTCCAATAGTTCTCATAACCGCCTTCATATGTCTCAGCTTGTTTTTGTCTTTGTTGAGTTTGTTCTAAGGTAGAGTATGCATTCTTAAACGCTAATCTTTCTTGCAGTGTTTTCTCATTATTCATGAATTTAGTTGCTTGGCTTTCTAAATAAGCATTACCTATTTTACCAATCAACTTCCCTGCCATTCCTGCATACAGAGCATTACGCTGACGCTTTTCGTTTTCTTTAGTACGCTGACGCGCAGCCGTTAATAGACTTTCACCTACATTTTCAATACCCATTATTCAACTGCTCCTTCTAGCTCTTCTGTTTCTGGCGGAGAAAGTAAGCTAGGCGCTTCAAAGTCTGGCAAAGCTTCAATCTTTTTTTGCATTTCTGGATTAATAACATCTGATGGGATAGGTGCTTTTCCTTGAGATGCTTTTCTCATTTTTGCTAATTTTTCTTTTTCAAAGTTAACGCCTAATATTTTCTCGTCTTCAATAGCGTCTTCTTCTTCTCCATGATATATAACAGGGTCGATGTCTGCACGTTCAGCAAGCGCTAAGAACATATACGCAATAGGCTCAGCAAGAAGAACCATCAAATCAGGAGTCCATTTTCCTTCAGTAAAGCCTTTAAACAATATACCTTGAACTAAATCCATAATAGGTACACCATCTGCAAGCGCAGTCATAGAAGTTATATAACGCTTTTCATCTAAGAGACGTCCAAAGATATATTCAGATGCCTCATAAATATCTGTAAACTCAGGAGGCTTCTCATAGGGCGCAGGATTATCTGGGTCTGTTGTTAAACTCTGACCCGGAATTGGTCTGCCTTTAGATGTCATTACTTTTAAAAGTTCGTTGTCCATTATTAAATACCTCGCTTAGCAGCTTCAGCTTTATAAGTGTTATAGATGTAAGCATTAGCACCATAAGGAGCAGCAGACATATCAGAATAGTTTTCTTGATAATACTTAGTAAAATCTAAAGAAGGTGCAGACTGTACAGTAGGTGCAGCATCAATACTAGGCACATAAGTACTATAAGAATTATATACAGGTGTTGGAGTTTCTACGCCTGCCGCTGAATATAGTTCTTGTTTAGCACGTTGTTTAACAGCACCTTCTGCAGACTCTGCTATTGTGTTAGGAAGGTCTTCTAGTTTTCCAACTACTGCCTCACCTGCTTTTTCAGGAAGAGTCTTAATAGCTTCTATTCCTCGGTCTAATAACGAAGGAGTAGGCTTAGGTATTTCTAAAGCATCCATGTCAGGCGCGTTGAAAAAGGATTTCTCAGGAGTAGCTACAGAAAGTTCTGGAAGATTAGTGCCGGGCATACTAGGAGTGCCTACGCTTAACTGACTTTCTATATTTGAGGCAACGCCTTCAGTTGTAAGCTCTGTAGGGACTTCTGGACCTTTTGCAAGAGTATCTAATGTTTTTGCTGAAACAGCCTCAGTAGTTGTATTGAATACACTTCCATCAAAAAGCTGACCTACTTTAGTACCAACACTATCAAAAGTCATTCCGGCTGTATCAAACCCAATAGACTTAGCTAAACCACCTAACTCTAGTTTATTTAGTGTAGCTCCGCCAACTTCTTTTAATACTCCAGTAACCCCATCTGTAATGTTGCTGAAAACTTTCCCTGCTTCGCTTCCAAACTTAATGGCTGTCTGCATCACTTTCCCTGCTGCATTTATAATCGTAGAGCCTACTCCTGTATACGCCGCCATTCCTCCGGCAAGCTGACTAAACATTGTGCCTATTCCCGGCATCAATAAAGATAATCCTATCTGTCCAACAATACCAATCTTACCCATGAACTTGCCAAATCCTTTGACAGTCGATTTAATTTTTTTACCAATAGACTTTAGACCTGTTCTAAAACCTTTAGCTATCTTAGAAAGAATACCCATTATTTAACCTCCAAAAAAGATTTCATCAATCATAGTTACAACAGATTGTGTACTTGTGCCTGCGTTCTTTGCCGCAGCAGCTTCATTACCAATAGCAGTAGCATACAATTGAGTTTTACGAGTTTGCTCATTCTCATAACTTTGTCGAACATAAGCAGCTTCATCTCTTAATTCTTGAGCTAAGAGTTGCATTTCAGCTGCGCTTAAGTTAGCTGCATTTGCAGCATTCTGTCTATTGGCAGCATTCTGGGCAGCAGTATTAACAGTGTTCACCTGTCTTTGCCATGCAACATCTGCTTGCTCTATAGCTTGTTGGTTAGCAACATTAAATTGATTACGCTGTTGTTCTAAATCAGCATTAAACATATTTAACTTTTGTTCCATCTCTGCATTAGCCATAGAAACTTGAGTAGCATTTTGTGCGTTTTGCGCCGCTGCTCTATTTGCTTCTGCAGCATTAAACTGCGCTAAAGCATTTTGTTGTGTAGCATTGTATTGACTTACTTGCACAGAAAGGTTTTTATTAAACTGGTCTGCTTGTTGTTGGTTAGCCGCATTAAACTGACGAGCTGCATTCTCAGCCGCTTGATTTGATAGCATTGTTTGTTGCTGTTGTTGTTGATTCAATACTGTCATTTGCTGTTCGTTGCTTAAGTTTTGCATATCCATTTCTAAGAATGCTTGAGCATTTTGAACTGCAATACGTTCTTGCGCGTTAAGGTTAGCAATATCCATACTTGCTTGTGCTGTAGCGTTTTGTAAGATTGCTTGCTGTTCAGCATTAAAATCTTCAATAGCCATTGTTTGCATAAACTTAGAGTTAGCTAGTTCAACTTGCTGAGCTGCATCGAACTTTGCCATATCTATATTAGCAACTGTTTGAGCGTTAACAACTGCACGTTGTTGGTCAGCATTTAACTGCGCTCTATTCATCTCACCTGCAATCTGTGCTTGAAGAAGATTTGTTTCCATCTTCGCGTTTAAGTTTGCAAGTTCTGTTTGCTGTGCGGCGTTTAAGTTATCTGCACTTGCATTGTTCAATGCTGTCAAATTTGCAAGACGCATCTGCTGTTCGTTATCTAAGTTTGCAAGGTCCATCTGCTGTTTAAATGCAGCATTCTTAGCAAGAAAATCTGCCGCAACATTCATCTCAGCTAAACGTCTTTGGTTCTCAGCACTCATGTTTTCAGAATTAACACGCGCCTCAATCTCTAAGTTAGCAAGTTCTGTCTGCTGTTCATTCCCTAGATTCTGTGAGTTTGTTTCTTGTTGCATCAATGCATTTGTGCGCGAAGCTTCTTGACGATTCTGAAGATTAGCAAGTTCCATATTTTGCGTTACATCTACAGTCTTCATTCCTGATTCTTGTTCAAACTGAGACTGCAAGACTTTCATCTGCTGAGACATTTGAGCTGTCTGAGATGCAGCATCTTGGCGATTAGCTAAGTTCTGTAAACGTAACTGCATAGAGTTAGTCGCTTGCGTTATATTAGCTTGTTGTTGATTAGACAAGTTCTGAGACGAACGAGCTTGTAACGCTTGTGCATTGCTTTGCGCCATTGGTAATGCTGATTGAATAATACTATTAAACAATGCATCACGACCAACGGAAGATGCAGAAAGACCTCGCATTGCCATTTGCTGATTAACTGAATCAACAGCTGCTCTTGCCCATGTAGGAATCTTTCCGTCTTCTAGACCACCTAGTAATGATTCCATCTGAGAAGAAACAAGCGCTTCAGAAGGAAGAGCCGCAATAGCTGCACGTACTTCAACAGGCTTAGTGTCTAACTGTGCTGTTACAGTTGCAGGGTCTTCTACAATTGTAACGGCAACATCTTCAGGAATTGCACCTACTTCTGCAAGCATAGAAGCAGCAGCACCTTTAGCTGCCTCACCTTTAACAGGTCTAGCCTTAGCAGCTTCATAGCCAACAGTACCGATAATCTGAGTTGCGGTAGCATCATCAGCTGCAGTACCTGTAATTGCTTCACGTTGTTTTGCTTCAATCTCAGGGGTTTCAGCTACCTCTGCGATTTTTCCTGTAACTTCATCTACAAAGGCATCAGCAGAAATATCATAATCTACTGTGCCTGCCATAGCTGCTTGTTCAGCCGCAGTGTCTCTTTCAGCTTTTGTAGCAAGATTAGTTAACTGACCTTCTTCTATGCTTGCAAGAGATTTGTCTGAAACTGTTCCGGTTACTGCTGTGCCGGGAGCTGCTCCTGTAGTCTTAACTGCATCTACTGTTACAGCATCTACACTTTCAGGTGCATCTACAGTAGCTGCTTCTCCTACTTGCTGTGCAGTAGTTTGAGTTGCTTCAGCTTTAGTTGTTGCTTCTACATCTGTTCCTTCTAGAGTATATACTTTTGAAGCAGGTACGCTATCAGCTGAAATTTCTTCTACCTCTACATCATTAGTTTGAGTTTTAAGCTCTTCAAGACGTGCTTCTTTTTCTGCTAGTTCTTCTGCACTTAAACGCGGAGCGTCTGAATCTTTGTTAGCATTTTCTGACAGTTGAGTAAATAAACCACCTCTATTGCCTCCTCCGCCTCCAGTACTTCCAGATACAGTCGAACCGCCTCCTCGTGCGCCTCCGTCACCGGGTAAGCCTTGACGTCCTAAAGGATTAATTCTATCGTCGTCTTCGTATTCTACTACTCTTTGGTCGCCTGCCATCGGCTCTTCTCCATTCGTGTTGTTGGTTGTCGTAGTGTCTTTAACACCCGGTCCGCCTGCGTCTGGGTCTTTAGTTCCGGGTGTTGTAGGTGTTTTACTACCACCACCTGTTTCTACGCCGCCAACGCCTGATTGTTTTGTGGTTGAGTTAGAAGGTTCTACAGTAGGAGCTTGAGCTTTTCTACTGTCTGTTGGAGTCTTAGGCGCTTGTTTTGTTGCTTGACGTCCTGTGGTGCGTGGTTCATTAAACACTTCTTCTTCTGCTCCACCTCTAAGCGCAACACCACCTGTTCGTCTTTGTATTCTTTTTCTACTCATTTATTCTATACCTATATATTCTGTACAATGTTGTTATATTCAATCACTGAAACAAGAATAGAAAAATTAGAACCTGTTTCTCCTCGAGCTTGGATTTTATCTCCTGCATTCATTATGATAAATTCATTTGCACCGCCACCAATTTGAAAAAAGTCTGTAGCGTTAATTTGATAGCCTTGAAGGATTGTTAGTGTTGCATCATTTGTAGAATCATAATAATCTACTTCAATTGTTTTGTTGTTGCTTGAATCGGGATTAGTAATAAACAGTAAACACCATTCAGTTCTAATTCCTTCAGGAACAGTATAGATATCTGTTAGTACATCTGCTGTTAATGATTTTGCAAAAGTTTTCTTTATCATTTCTCTCTCGCTACGCCTTTAAGTTTCTCCACGGTACGCATACCGCCAAGACCAAGTAATCCCATTAATACAGGCATTAACACATCAGCATTAACTGCAGGCATTTCGTACCAAATATCTAATATGGGATGAAGTAACACATTGTACAAAAGACCTACCGCACATATCCACATAATCGCCGGGCGTCCGCCTGCAACGAATAGAGACTTATGTGCTGCTTGTACTTTGTTTACGTCGATTTGTGCAATTGCGTTTTCATGTGCCTGACGCTCAGCAAGTGTAGCTATTTCGTGGGCAAGTTTGTTACGCTCATCGGCGTTGGGAATAAACTTATCAAGAAGAGGGGCAATAGAACTTACAAGTAAATTAAGCATTAAGCTACTCCACTACGCACAACCCAAACAAGAAGACTAACGCCGCCGCCAACAAACAACCAAAATAGTTTATCAGCAAACTTAACTGCTCCATGGTTTGTACGCGCAACATCTGCAATATTGTCTGTATCTTCTTCGAGTTTCTCTACGCGTTGTTCAACACGGTCAAGACGCATATTAGAAGCAAGGATTTTCTCTTCCACTCGTGCAATCTGAGTAACAGCATCTGTAAGCTTGTCAATCTTTTGCTCTAGTCTATCAAATCTACTGCTATCCATTTTATATTACACCCTTGTTCATTGTTCTTTGTTGTTGCTTATAAACAAGAATAAAAATATTCTAACATATTTTTCAATAGTTGTAAATACTTTTATTCTGTTTTTTTTTATTTATTTTTCTTTTAATGATGTTGTTGTAACAATACGTAATAAAACAATACATACTGCTATTATGCTGCCAACAATACCTTGCGCTAAAGGGCTTAATTCAAAACTACCTATAAGCCCCTGCCACACCGATAAAACCGCTAAAGCTAAAGAGAACCAAATGGTTTTAGATTTAAATGCTTTGTTAATCATTACTTATTTCCTTGATTGAAATTAAAATTTATTAAAACAAACTACCAAACTAATACAGGCAGTTCGCTTATAAGTTCATCCAGAGTAGGCTTTGTTCTGTTTCCGGCTTGAAAATCCCCTAGCACTTGATAGCATTTAGCCCATACATCACCACGCCATTTAAGCGCTGCTGTACCCTCTGCTTGGAATGGGTTAGGCGCACCTGCATAACTACATGCTGAAACAATATCAGAGTAACCTCTAGTAGCTACTGTATCATTCATATAATTCTCTACTGCTCGCTCGTACTCATTTGTTAGCGTCTGTAGTGCTAATGCTTTTTCTTCATCATTGCGAGCTAACACTTGCCAAGTTTGAGTCCATACGCCATTAACCTGAGAGAATCCATTACTTTTAACTATCTCTGTTAATTCATTGCATGATGGCTTATCTGCCACTATGCACGGGTATACGTCATATTCAGCTAAAGTTGATTCACTAATATTCTTCGGGAAAGAAGTATTAGGGTTATCTTTACGGAGTGTGCCGATTGTGTAAGTCTTGGCTTGACCGTTTGTAACTTTAATATACATGTTTGTTTCCTTAATCTATTACTATTGTAATGCCGATATTGTAATCGCTTCCACTGGTATCAAACGCAGTGTAAAAACCACCTAGATTTTCTGTTGAGCCATGAGAATAATGCACAAATGCCGACATTATAGTTCCGCCATTACCACTAACGCCATAAGTGTCAAAATCTAGACCAGTGTAGCCCTGTGGGTTTCTATTTAGGGTCGCAATATCATCATCTAGAAAGCCAAGTGCAAGTACTAATTCACCGTTATTTGAAGCGGTCATAGTAGGTAGTGGTGTCGGTATTGGGTCGCCACTGCTGTTTAAAGCATCATCAATAAACTTAAATGAGTTGTGACCCCTGATTACAAACCAATTTACTATCCCACTACCATCAGACCAGCCAAAACTACTTAGTGACTGAGTATCTCCACCTGTAGCTACCTTAGTATAAACACCTGCGCTGAGAGTAAATGAACTTCTATAATAGAACCTCTGAGTCCATCCAGACGGGGTTGACTGTGAAGCTGAGTCAGCACCTAAAAACGCTACAAGTAAATCACCTGCCAAAGCACCCTCAAACTCAATTGTACCAGTGGATGTTGTACCATGCGATACAATCAAGGGAGCGTCTGGAGTCACGGATATTGATTCACTACCTACTGAGATTGTCCCAGTGGTTGTAAAGTCATTGCCGTTAGCTGATTGGTCAGTACCTATATCTGATGTTTGAATATTTCTGAAACCAAAATTACCAACGTTTGAGTAAAATGTTGAATTAACTTGTGGCTCAAGTCTAGGGGATATTGTTCCATCCGAGTTAAAAGTATAAAATGACTCTGGTGGTTCAATATTATAATCACTAAAATCAATATAGTAACTATCGCCTATATTTACATTTGATATTCTACCTGAAAATGTGTGATTTGCTTCATTAGGGCTATAAATATAGCACCCTAGCCCTATGTCATATCCGCTAATACCTATACTATTAAAGCTACTAAACTGAGTCCCATAGCTTGGTAAATCTATCGGTTTTCCGTTAACATACATGGTTACATTTTTATTTGAGCCTGTGTGGTTAGAGACCATGACGTGATACCATTGACCTGTCGATATTACGCCAGTGGCGGTTTGAAAGAAAGCCCACTCGCTTCCAGTTCTATTTACCGCTAGAACTAAACGACCATCTACGTCTGTTCTAAACCCCATTCTTGGGTCAGTAGCAGAGCCATTTGATGAGCTAAGAATGTAGTTAGTTTCGGTTAAGTCATCAACATAAATCCATGCGCTAAACAAAAAGCTAGAATCAGAGTTATTGGCTGACTGCGTAAATGATAGGTAGTTATTCTGAGAGAACTCAGCCGTAACATCGCCTGATAAAGCCTCATCACTTTGCTTGGATAGCAACGCCTTTGATAATTTCATTACGCCACACTCCCGATATACGCCCCATATAAAGTAGAGCCAACTTTCCAGAATACCAGTGCATCTGTAGCTGTAAGTGTTGGAGCTTCACCTCCTATCCATGTCATAGTCGGGTAGGTAACTGTATAAGTATCGCCACCTGATAGCATTAACACAATGCTCTCGCCAGTAGCTAAACTATCTGTGAATGTAGTGTTAGCTGACATTGTTTTAGACTGAGTGTTACCGTTAGCAGGGTCTAAGGCAGTACCTGTAAGTGTATATACAGTGTCTATGTAATTATTAGCAGTCACTGCACCTTCTACAGTAAGACTCTCAGAACTACTAGACCACACCATCTTTGCAGTCGTGCCAGTGTCTTCAAAAAATTGTACGTCGCCGTTGTCTTCTATACGTAATCTTTTAGTACCCCCTGTAGCAATGTCTAGTTTTTTAGCCACACTACCTGTAGATGTACTATCAATCTGGTTACGACCACCCCCATCATCATTAAGCATTGCTATTTTATTGGTAGCTCCCCCGAACTCACCTGTAACACTAAACGTAGAGCCAGTGTTAACCGTCAAACCATCCGCAGTCACTGTGCCTAACGTAACATTATCATCAGGCTGAACAGCTGAATCAGCTAAAGTACCTTGAGCCGCTGTTGCATACTCTGAAGGGTTTATTGTAAGCGCCGCAATCTGCGCACTAACTTCTGCGTCTGTAGCTAAGCCATCTGTATCACTTGCTAAGCCTGCTAAGTCTCTTGCTTTAGAAGTCATATTATTCTCCTAAGGTCTGTGAAGCCTGTGCGCTAGTGTAAGCGTCTTTCATTTCTTGTGTGAACACTGCGTTTGCTATAGCCGTTACTTCGGCTGACTCGGCTGTAAGGTCGTCTGTAGGACTAACTACGTGACGGTGATAAGAACTTGATAGCTCTGTACCATCTTCGATGATTGCTGTCTTTGTGCGTACTTGTAAGACTGACCAGTCGCCTGTATTGACTACTTCGATTTTATCTTGTGTTACTTTCTTTTCTAACATTTGTGTTTCCTCGTTTTGTCTGTTCCTAGAATCCACTAGGAGTATGAGTTATGCGTTTGTTTCGTAAGTTAATGAAAAATGAACATATCCATTAGCCGTTATAGGCAGAGCAGAAAAAGTTGCACTATTTCCAATTGCTCTAAAATATAAAATACTTCCTGCCGCTACAGCAGTAGGGGCTGTGTAAGCTGAACTAGGAAATACTACAGCGCTTGTGTAAATACCTGTAGCTGAAACACGTGCGACTGTAAAAGGTAAACTAAACTGAGTTGAACCACCTGTAGAGTCAGCCTGTAAATCGACCTCTATAGTTACTAGATTCCCTATTTTTGTATAATTGAAAGTAGAAGCTCCAGTCCAGTTACCAGAAGGAGTAAAAGTCCCCTCCTCATAATCGTCCAACTTATTAGCACTACCTGTGCCACCTAGATAAATGCCTTTGCCAGACGACATTAATAGACCTGCGTCTGTAAACTCTGCGGTATTTACTCCTTTTGGATAAATTTTTACTGTTCCGCTACCATAGCCGTATAATAAAAGACCATCACCAGAACCTAATCCTGCTGATTGCTCACCGATAAACACCGAGCCAGTACCATTCTTACTAAGAATCAAGTCACCGCCATTAGTGTCATCAATAACAACTTTAGACACCTTTGCCTCGCCTGATAGATATAGGTCTTTGAAGCGAAAAGCTGACGCACCTATATCATTAGTTCCATCAGTTCTTGTAGAGCCAACGCCAGTAGGGTTTATCGCAGTACCGTTAAACATGATACCACCGCCACCTGCACCTGAATATCCTATATAAGGAACACCATTGAAACTACCAATCGACCCAACTGTTGTGCCGTCTTTAAAGAATGATGCAATGTCTCCATCAGTAGATAAACGCTCTGCAATAATAGGCGCACCACTAGTCCTTGAAATATAAGCTCTACCGTCATTCCATAAAGTTGTGCCTGCTGTGCCAAGGTTTGTTGTAGTCTTACCAACCAACACATTCTCATTACTATCTATTGTAATCGCTGTGCTTGTAGCATTGTCATCAATACCAGTAGAAGTAAAAGCTGTTTTCGTGGCGTACTTTACATCTGCTTCAGATTTTGTGTAGCCGTCTGAAAGTCCACGCGGCGTGTAAGTAACAATCTCAACATTATCATTGAGCGAAGCGCCAACACTAAGCGTTACTGTGACGCCATCATCCGCCGTATAATCTGTACCATCTATTAGCTTAACGCCATTTAAATAGACGTCTACATAGCCGAGCGTATAGCCGCCTACAGGGTTAAAAGCTGTTTGCCCATCTGTTGCGGTGAATGTTGTTGTTAGTCTTTGTGATTCAACGCCCGGAGCGTTACCAAGATATGCCATGTTCTATGCTCCTGTATTTTCTAGCGTTTCAATTCGTGTTTTAAGACTTTCAATTATTTCTTGTTGGTCTTGGATAGCTTTAATACATAAAGATACCATGTTAGCGTATGCAAGTGCATCAGGTTCGTTATCTTCGTTATACTCAACAAATTCTGTAAGACCTGCATCGTGAACTTCTTCTGCGATAAGACCGCCAAAGACAGTATCTCCATCATTAATTCCACGATACGTCACTGGACGCAAAGCCATAACTTCAGTTAAACCATGCTGTGCGTCTTGCACATCTGTCTTGTATCTTAAAGATGATGTTGAGCGATATATTTCACCACTAGAGGAAATACCTAAATTTGCACCTGCCGCAGAGTTATTAGCATAAGTACCTACGCTAAACATTCTACCAGCTACTGATAATGATTGAGTTATTGAGGGACTATTATCCGTCCCAACCAAAAGATTACCATTAGTAGCAACTCTAACTTTTTCTGAACCGCTAATTCGAAAGAGCGTTTCTGAACAATCAAAATTTATCTGCCTGTGAGCGTTACTTGCTCGGTCATAGGATAACAATGTTACTCGATTATTTGATGTTTCAGGAATAAATTCTAATCCTGCACCGCTTGAATCAGACACAACAAGTTTATAGTTAGGGTTTGAAGTTCCTATGCCAAAATTTCCCGAGCTGTCTATTCTAGCTCGTTCTGTGCCGTTAGTATTAAAAATAGTATTTGAGCCAGATAATATGTATCCATTTGCGGAGTCCATATTAAAGTAGCTATTAGTTACGCCATCTAGAGTCAAATAGGCATTGGTGTCATTTGCTTGCTTTATACCTACGTCGCCTGCTGAGCCTATGCGCATGCGTTCTGTGCCGTTAGTTACAAAAGAAAGATTATTCTGTGCTTTTAGTGTAGTTAAAGACGTGCCTGTAGCATATAAGCCCGCATCGTAACTGCCGTTGCCACTGAAAAAGTATCCCGATGTATTATCGGTAAAGTAATTACCTGTGCCTACGTAAGCATTTCCTGTTACAGTTAACTTCTGGCTAGGACTAGCCGTGCCAATCCCTACATTACTATTAGCTACCAAACTTGTAAACGTCCCTGCCGCCGCAGAACTCGCACCAATAATTGTGCCGTCTATTGAACCACTATTAATGTCGATGTTTGTAAGCGTAGCTAAGTCAATAGATTCAATTGAACCATCAACTATATTACCGCCTGTAATCGCCCCTTGTGTTGGGCTATTGCCTATGTAACTCATATTATGCTACCTCTAGGACGCTCAATAATACATCTACTGTTCCAGACGCCGAAACTTTAACGGTATCTGCCGCTTCTACTACAACTTTTTGGTCTCCGCCTACAGGCACTAAAGCACCGCCCGGCAAAATAGTCGCATCCTTAATTAAGAATACAGACGTAGAACCATCATCTAATTTTACTGAACAAGTAATATTTGACGCCGTGGTGTTCGCTACTGTCATTCCGATGATTGTTGTTTGTGTTGCACTCGGACCTGTGTATACTGTTGTTTCTGTTGTTACACCCGATGAAGGATAACTTTTAAACGTGTTCGCCATTGCTTTTCTCCTAGCCTAATGCGATGGCAAACGCTACTGCTTCAGCGCGCGCCACTTCTATGTTTGTAGTATTAGTTGTAATGTTTGTTTCTGCTGTGTCTAAACGGCCTTCAACCTCATCAATAGCTGACTGCGTAGTTGTTGCGGTCAGACCACTTGTAGTGTTTGAATACGTTATTTCTGATGCTTCGTTTTGTGCCGCCGCAACATTATCAACATAAGTCTTAACCGCAAGCGCAGAAGGAACAGTAGTATGCGTACCTGCAACACTATTAATATCTGTGTCTAACACACCAGACTTTAAGTTATCTACTTCAAGTTCAGTAATTGTATTCGTGTCTGCACTAATAGACTTGTTCGTTAAAGTCTTAGTGGTAGCTGAATAATAATCATCAACAGCATCCACACTGACTTGTAGCATTGTGCCACCGTCGTTGTAGACAAAAGAATCTGTGTTCGCAATTGTAATGCTTGATGCTGTAGTGTTACCGTCCATTACGTTTAGTTCTGGACTTGTAGCCGTAACCGCAACACCATTCAATGAAAGTGCTGTAGTATTTACAGTTGAAGCGCTTGAAACACCAATTGCAGTTCCATCAATTGAACCGCCATTAACATCAACACTGTCAGCAATAAGATTATCTATGTTCGCTGTGCCGTCGATGTATAAGTCTTTCCACTGCTGTGTAGCGCTACCAAGGTCAAACGCGTCATCAGTCTCAGGAATAATGGAGCTGTCGATGTCCGCCGAGAAGCTAACAGTATCTGTAGCCGCATCACCAAAAGTAAGATTACCATTGATTGTTGCATCGCCTGTAACCGTAAGGTTTCCACCGATTGTAGTATTGCCAGTAACATCGAGAGTTGTGTTAAGTGTTGTTGCGCCGTCTACATTCAAAGTAGTATCTAGGTCTGTAGCGCCCTGAACATTTAATGTAGATGCTAATACTGTTGCGCCTGTAACATTTACTGTGCTTCCAAGCGTTGTAGCGCCGTCAGCATTGAACGTGCTATTCATATCTACAGCGCCGTTAACCGCTAATGTAGAATCAAGAACAACTGAGCCAAAGCCTAATAAGCCTGAATAAAGTATTGTTTGCCCTGTTACGTTCAGACCACTATTTAATGTAGCTGCGCCTACAACATTTAAAGTTGAGCCTAGCCCTGCTGCACCATCTACATTAAGGGTGCTGTCGAGGTCTGTAGCGCCTTGAACATTTAGCGTAGAGGATAGTACTGATGCACCTGCGATAGTCGCTGTGCTGTCGATTGTGAGCGTATCAATAGATGCTGTGCCGTCAATGTACAGGTCTTTAAACTGATTAGATACTGAACCAAGGTCAATATCATTGTTTGTTACCGGAAGTACTGCGCCATCTTGTACGCGTATTTGTTCAACCGATGTTCCACTTACATCAACCCAGATACCCCAACGGTCATTTGTGTCATCAATTTCAATTTTATTCTTAAAATCAATAGAGCCAATTACCGGAATGTTTCCGCCTTGACCTGCTGTTCCGTCGTGTCTGTGACCTGTAGCATTAACATCTGTAGACGAATAGTTAAACGCATTATCTAACTGGTTATATTCATCGTTGAACAACGCCGCTGTAATGGTATCTCCGTCAATAAACGAAGACTGTCTGCTATACTGTTGAGCCATTAATCTTATCTCCTGCCCGAAGGTACGTAATCTACATAAATACCATTAACTGCGAATGGTGCTTTTGAATCATTTGTTTTCAGTCTGAAACTAACTGTGTTACCACTACCTTCGATTGTTTGACGTATCATTGGGTCGTTTGTCGCGCCAAAGATTGTGACGCCAAAAACAGATAAGCCAAATTCCGCAGGTGACGGAATAGAGTTTAATACATAATCAACAGGCTGTGGAATAAGAGGGTCTTCATAATCGTAACGTACTCTAAGTGTAGGTTGTACTTCACCTTCGGGAGAAAAAGAAATACGTGCATACTTAATTGTTTTACGTGTGCCAATGTCACCAAAGTCTAAGTTCGGTGTACTATATACCGCTTCAATGTTTGCTTCTGCGCCTGCCGGATAGAAGGTATCGCCTGCGTCATGAACATAAACATAGCCGTCTTTGTCGCCGTGATACTTTCGCTCAACACCCTTATAGTCTAGTGCTGAAATAAAGCTAAGTGCTTGTATACCTAAAGTCTCTGACCACTCAAAACCTTGTCCAGTGTAAGTACCGATGATACCTTTTGCAGTATTAAGTGTCTGGTCTGCTTTAGAATAGAAGAGTCTATACTGAGACTTAGAGCGTAATACACCACTAGAAATAATATAATCATCTATATTTTGTGCAATAGTACCCACGATTCTTTGTATTTGGCGTGATACTGAGCCTAACTCAACGTCTCCAATTCTTTCTGTTCCGGCGATAGTACGAATACCATCAGGACTTAAAAACACTAAGTCACCGCCAATCTCTTGAATAGAGTTGCCAGAAAGACAACCTACGTTGTTAGTAATTTGTTGTACTTGTAAAGTAGAAGCATCGTTGATGTTAGTAAGAGCGTGTATTGTATTTTCACAAAAAATGTAAAGCGTATTACGGAAAGACTTAATACCTTTTATTTTATCTGATATACGTATTAAACCTGAACCTGCGCCTTGGAAGTCTCGGTCATCATTTGTTTTAGAATAATAAACAGTGTTAGGCGCATTAATTTCATCAATAACACAAAGATGTTTGTCGTGATACTCTATGAACTTACCTGCCGCCGGAATTGTTAGTTCTTCATACACAAAAAGACGCGAAGCGCCTGTACCGTCTATGTGGAAATGCGCAAGTTTATCTGCGCCTGTTGCAATTGTTAGTGTTCCGTAGGGATTAGTAGCATGGTCGAGCGTAGCGTTTGCTAAAACAAACTGTGCTTGTGTTTGATTATTACGCGGTAATTCTGTTTGAGATGATAAGTTTGCTTCTGTTACGCCTGCGTGACCTGTATCATAGTTTATTTGAGTCCATGATATGCCATCTTCTGAATAATAAATACCAGTGCCTGAGACAACAACAACACCAAGTGCATAAGGATAAATGCCCCAAATAGAATCAGAGCCTGAAGGACGTGTGAAATCGTCTTTACCTAAAAGATGGTAGCCATTTATACGTCTATAGCCACCGTCGGGGTCAACCTCGAAGTTAGTTAACTGAGTTGCAAAACCCGGCTGACCTAACATTTCTAGTTGATTGAGGTTGGTATTTAAACCACCTTTACAGCTTAAACCAAAAGGCTGAGACATTAAACAAACCTCACTCTATCGTCTTTCATATATGTTGGGCTTGGTTGCATAAGATTAGCTTTCATTAGTTTTAATCCACGCTTGTAATCTTCTAATGCAAATGCTGCCGCTTGAGAATCTTGTTTGAATTGGTGAATGTAGTAACGCGCTCGTGCAAGTAATACTGGCTTATAAGTAATTGGAATAACACTTTCATCAGAGAAAGAAACCATTTCAGTAGGGAGAACATAAGCATAAAAATAAACTTTATACGCTTTATCAGGAATTGGGCTTAAGCCAAACTTGCGGTTATCGGGGCTACGTACTACGCGACGCGGTTCACCATATTGTTGTTCGCTTGCGTCGTCTTCGTTCTCTGAAGAGCGGTAATAATCTTTCCATTCTTCAAGAGTAATAAATCTTAAATTCTTTGAGGTGTATGGCGCTGATTCGCCGCTAACGCCAATAGTTGTGAGGTAGAAATCATCCCAATCAACATAGCCGTAATCTGTAAGAAGACTATCGCTTGAGGGCTTTAATTCATACCAACGCTGTCCTGCAATTGTTTCTATGCTTGTGTTGCCGTAGAACGGGTCTATTTCGCCACTAGATTCTACTGCAAGAAAAGGGAATTGTGGTTCTTCATTTACAATGTCGAGGTAGCCGCGGTTAACTGCGTCTTTGACGTGAGCCTGTACACCGACAGCATTATTGAAGTTGGCTGTTGTTAATGATACTTCATTCATTTCACGTAGAAGTTCATTAGTTAGTTGTAAGAATGTTGCCGCCATTAATGACCCCTAGTGTGTGGAAAATAAAGGAGAGCCGAAGCCCTCCTATATGCTTGCAGACTATTATTAGTCGATGGTGTAGAATGCACCTACTAATGCTTCTGGGCGTAATACTTTCGCGCCATAAACATGTAGACCACGAACAATGTCACCAAAGCTGTTAGGGTCACGAACTACTTCAGTAGAAGTAATTGTTTGTGCAGTTGCTACCGCAGACATGTGACCTGCTAACACAAGACCAGTCGCATTAGTTTGCGCAGGCATGTTGTTAGACTTGTACATGCTGAAGCCACGAAGCTTGCCAGAAGATACTAGACCGTTACGGATAGAACCTTGACCTGCATTGTAGTCAACAGACAATAACTTAGAGTTAGACTGAGATAACTGCTCATAGAAGTCTGGACCTGCAACAACCCAACGACCTTCTTCTGGAACATTCTCTTCGTCTAATAAACGAGCCATACGCGCTAATACGTCTAATGGGTCAGTTTCACCAACACCTAAGTCGATAGAACCTGCACCGTCGTATACGCCTGCAGCTAGTTTAGTAGCAGAGTCAGCACCTAAAGTGTGGTCTGGAGAAGCAGTAGATAGACCAGCCGCCATTTTAGTTAATACGCCTGAGTCAAACGCATCACGTAAAGAGTAAGCCGCTGAGCTAGAAGCTACTTCTTTAAAGTTAACGTGAGACATTGAAGTTTCAATATCATCGACGATAAATTTGAAAGCATTCGCAGTATCAACAACAAGAGAAATCTCTTGGTCAGTTAGTTTAGTTTGTGTAACATCTTGACCACGCTCATACTGATAAACAGAGATTGTAGGTTCTTTGATGATACGTACACTGTCACCAAACGCAGAAATGTCACCTGCATAGTCAGTGTTAGTGATTGCTTCGATTACCGACGCTTTACGGAAGAAGTTTAATACCTTCTTGCTGTATACTGCAGGTAAGAAGAAAGAGTTAGTTTGACCTGCGACAGAGTTTGCAAAGTTAGCATCTGTATCCGTTGCCGGTTCGAAATATTGGTCAGCTACGTTATTAGCCATAGTAATTTACCTTTTAATTAAATTTAGACAATTGTTACCGCACACGACCTTCTTGAATTGCTAAGTCAATGTCTGACTCATACTTTTCAAATTCGTCGATTGATAGTGCGGCGATTTCCCTTTGAGTCCAAAACTTAGGTTCTTTTGCATCAACACCTGTTGTTTTAGTTGATACAAAGTCTGCTGCATTTTTAGACGTTGTTTGAGACTTACGCTTCTTAGTTCCACCAATAGCAATGCCTTTTTCCATCTTATAGAAATCAATTGCACGACTAGCTAGGTTTACGTTGTCAGGATTTTTATAAATCCAGTTTTGTATTTCTTCTGGTTGTTCTTTAGCCCACTCATGGAAACCTTCATCGCCGCGAATGTCCTCAAAATCTGGGTGACGTTCACGTAATTTAGTCTCTGCTTCACGTTTAGCAATCATTGCTTCTCGTTCTTCAATCGCTTTAAGCTTTTGTTGAACAGCATTAATTTCTTCTTGTGAACGCATATGAGCTACAGTTTCAACAGTCTCGAACAAATCTGGATATTGCTGTCTAAAGTTTTCCAGTTCTTCTGGAGATTTAGGCGGCATATACTGAGGTTCTGCACTTCGAGCTTTAGCTTGTAGCTCTTGCTCTTTTTGCTTAAACTCAGCAATCTTTTCATCGTAATGTTTCTTCAAGTCGTCGTAACGTTTCTTGTAGTTGGTAGATGCGTCTGCTTCTTTCTTTTCAGGGGTCGCTTTTTTGCGAGTAGCCTTTGGTCGAGAAGGTTGTTCATCAGCATAAAACAGTGTATCTGCACTTGAAACTTCTTGGGGAGCATTTTCTTCCTGCCAAGGTTTACGTTCGTTGTACGGATTAGCTGTTACTTCTTGTTGTTCTAATGTTTCGTTAGTCATTTCTTATTCCTTTGGGGCTTGTCTTTCAAGGTAGCTAACACATTGCGCTTTGTATTAGGGTCTTGAATTGATTCAAGGTAGCCGAAGGTTACAGTTTAATAGAGGGCTGACAAGTCAGGTAGCTCTATCCCTTTTGGACACTAGGCATACGATTAGCAGCAAGCATAGAGGAATAAACCTCATCTTCTTGTGCGTTGCTTAGTTCCGGTTTCATAGGCGGCTTAACTTCTCCGCCCATTGCTTTTGGCATACGTGTATCGTACTCACGCTCTGCTTCGTCCATAATGACTTGCAGGGCATCAGCGCCGATAACGTCTACCGCTTTTTTGGTGAAAACAAATTCACCGTCAGAAAGACGCGCAGGAATCGAATCAGATGTTCCGTCTCCTAGTCCTTCTACTTCACCTGCTCCTGAAAACTCAGAGGCAGCTAAAACTACTCTATCAAAAAGAACACTAAGCTCATCGTCTTGAGCTAGTTTCTCTTCAATCATATCTATTTCTTCTTCAGATAAAATCTCAGACAATACATAATCAACGTGGTCTGCTTCTACTTTCTCATCTGGTTCTTGTGTTTCTAGGACTTCATCTATTTCATCTTCTGGGATATTATCGTACGTATCCTCAGGTACACCTTCTACAGGCATTAATAATGTGTCTTTAAATTCATTCTGCATTGTTTACGTACTCTTTTAATTTAAGAAGATTATCCACTAAACTCACCTTCCCCTGCTTGCGGTACACTTCCAGTTCCGATGTTGCCGTCACCAGTCCCTGTAGCTCCAAGGTTCGGACCTTGTGGAGGTACTCCGTCAGGGCTTCCCATTGGTCCGGATGGTTGACCAGAGGCTTGAGCTTGTCCGCCAGTTTCTTGTCCAACATTGTTTTGCATTCCTATAATTTGAGCAGCCATTGCAGCTTCTTCAGGGTCGTTTAAAATTTCATCAGGGTCTAAGTCTAAGCTATATGCTAGTTCAGAAATCAACTTACTCATCTTAACAAATGGTGCAACCGCAGGATTCTGAGCTGTTTGCATGAACATTGTTAAGCGTTGGCTTCGTACTTCTTTCTGCATTAGAGAGTTAGTACCCATTGCTTTGATTTCTAAATCGCCATTTGTTTCTAGCTTGCCTTCGAAGAATTGCATGTTCCACTGGAAATAAGACTGACCAAGAGGACGTAACAAGAAATCATCTAAATTCTTAACCACAGTCTTAATGTTTAATGAGGCTGCACCTAAAAGCATTGACATACCTGAAGCGGTTCTTGTCATGCTTTGTACGCCTGTCTGACCATGAGAGTAGCTTGGAATACCTGTTTGTTCATCAGCTAACTGTCTGAACTTATCGAACATCATCATGTTTTCTTGTGATGTATTCGGGAATTTTAAGCCATGAATACTTTGTCCGGGCATACCTGCTTGGCGCTTAAAGATTTTACCGGGGTAAATCTCCATGCTTTGACCGCCTGCAAGCATTGTTTCATCCACTTCAAATACAAGTGAACCGCTCATTGCTAGGTTGTCGATTGCCATACGCGCATGACCATTCATGATTTGTTGGCTGTCATTCATGTTCTCTGCAACACCAATACCAAAGAAGCTATAAGGGTTTCTTTCGTAAGGAAATGCTTGATACGGAATGCGAGAGGGGGTGAATGGATTGATTACTGCGCGTAACACAAGTCCATTACAGACCCATGCGTTCACCTGCACTTCATCTAAATCATCAACATTGTCGGGTAAGTCCATACCTATTTCGCGGCAGTACTCAGCGTCCATCACGCCCCAGTATTCTAGTACTTCAAACTTGCTTGAACCAAGGTCTGACATGCGTTGGTCATCTTTTAATTCAAACTCATAATCTTTTTCAACATAGTTCGGACCAAGCATTAAACAGTTGCGTATCTCTTCTTTATTGAAGTAAGGCATACGCCCTAATGCTCTTAACTGACTCTTGTTCATCTTGTGGCGGTGAACAATGTATTCGCATTCTTCCATTGTTGTTGCATTCGGGTCAGGAAAGAAATCCCAAATAGAAACAAACTCAATGCGAGGAACACGTATTTGAATTGGGTTATAGCTACGTGAACCGTCTTCTTCTTTATCCCAATTGTGTAATGTTTTATTAAAGTTAAATGGACCTTTTACAATACCAGTACCAAACAAAGTAGACTCAAAGATTGCATTACGTAGTTCTGAACCACCATTACTCTCGTCGATTTGGTCATGGATTAGTTTCTCCATGTTTCGTGCAGCTTGTTTAGCAGGAGAATATTCTGGGATTTGAGGTTCAGGTGAAGTACCTTCCTCAAAATCTTCAGGGTTTTCTGCAATTAACTTTTCAATGTAGCTGCCTTCGCCGTAAGTTGCTCCGGGCTTCAATACTTTGCCGTCTCCTTCGAACCCTACTTCAAACGGATTCTCCGGCTCTGTGGGAGCTTCTTCACCCTCAGGTAGTACGGTAGTAGCATTGCTAGTTTCTATGCCCTGAGAGCCTTCCTTAGAGAGCTTAATGTATTCTGCTACACCTTCAGGAATCTCAGTATTAGTAACACCAATTGGAAACTTACCTGTACCAAAGATAACGTCGATTAACTGACCGTAGGCGGCTAATACTTTTGTCTTTGTTACTTTAACGAATACACGAGACTTCTCGCTTTCGCGGAACTGTACACTCTTAGGGTAAAGACCACGGAAATTGTGGTAAGCTGTTATCCAACGCTTCTCA
>Ga0209653_1000605_pt1 | contig 31102 bp, 46 predicted proteins | sample SaaInl6LU_22_DNA_FD_184644 | JGI IMG/M metagenome (GOLD analysis project Ga0209653, IMG submission 184644) | Marine microbial communities from expanding oxygen minimum zones in the Saanich Inlet - ESP_116LU_22_DNA (SPAdes) (version 2) | ecosystem: Environmental > Aquatic > Marine > Intertidal...
ACCACATCTACAAGTACGACCACATCTACAAGTACGACCACAACAACTTTACCACCTGAGTGTTACACATACAGTATTGAAAACAATGACTTTAGCCAAAATTTAAGTATTGAATATACTGATTGTAACGGCGCTACTCAAAGTTTTATAGTTCCAGCAGATTCTGCAACACCAGATTTTTGCGCTAAACAGGGAACTGTTCAAAGAACGAGTGGAACTTATAGCTGGGTATTAACCATACAAGATACAACTTGTACTGTTATACCTACAACTACAACTACCACGACTACCACAACAACTACTCAACCCCCTGCCACTTGTAATGATGTTACACTAGACAACTCATCAGGATTAGATAAAAATAGATATGGTATAAACTACCTAGATGAGAATAATGTACAGCAGACATCCACATTCAACGGATTAGGATTCTCTAGTCAAGCAGGTAATTTAGAGACTTGGAATGTATGTGCTAGATTTATTGCCTCTAGTGTTTGGGACACTCAGACAGCATCATACTCTCCTCAATTTGATCAGTATTTAACCATTAACGATACACAAAACCTATGTACAAGCTCATTCGATTGTCAAGGTCCAGGATTTTAAAATATGAAATATATAGCAGCACAACCACAGACAGCATATTACGCTTGGCAGGTAGAGACAATGATTAACTCCTTCTTAGAGAATAATGTCAGGGAGGAGGACATCATCATACTACTAGCAGATGAGGGATCTAATTCATTTGATGAGGTATTCAGTAAATATCCAAAGGTGAATTTTAGATCATATCCTAATAATTCTGAGAGTAATTATGCTCCTGCAATAAAGCCCTATTTGATGTGGCAATATTTTAGCAGCTCAGATCACATTCAGGATGATCAGTATTTTTACTGTGATGCAGATGTGATATTGACTAAGGTACTGCCTAAATTCTCAAAAGGAAAATGCTACTTATCAGACACTGTCTCATACATTGGATATGAATATATAATATCAAAAGGAGAGGAGGTCTTAGATCTGATGTGTGAGATATGTGGCATAGATAAGGAGATAGTAAAGAAAAATCAAATAGAGTCAGGAGGGGCGCAATATGTTTTTGATGGTACTGATGGTGATTTTTGGAGAGAGGTCTATGAGAATAGCATAGCTCTTTTTAATGCTTTAGCTGAATACAACTCAAAAAACATAGAGAGATATGAGGGTACTTTTCCCATTCAGGCTTGGACTGCTGAGATGTGGGCTACACTATGGCAATTTTGGAAGGCAGGGATCACTACAATGGTGCTACCTCATCTAGATTTTGCGTGGGCTACAGATATGTCTAGCAAATTAGATAAGGTATCAATCTTGCACAATGCAGGAGTAGGTGAGCAGGATGATCTTTTTAAGAAATATCAATACACCACAAAATACCCACCTAAGGATCTAGAGATAAATCAAAATTATTGCAGTCACTACTACTATGAACAGGTAAAAAAATCTATATAATATGCTACAAAATATAATAGAATTACTGCAATACGCAAAAGGAGATACTGAGCTGATCAGAATAGCAAAAGGGAAATATGAGCTTCCGATGAATTTTAGAGGAGTAATAAACAAAATAAAACAAGACATAAAATGCCACAGAAAATAGTAATTGATTTTGAAGCTAAATATAAAGAAGCTGCATTTGACATTGAGCAACTCAATAAGAAAGTAGTAGGCTTAGAGAAGGCTATAGAAAGCTCAAATAAAGAGGCTAAGAAAACTACTCAGAACTTTGATGATATTAAGGGAGTAGCAGACAAAGCTACAGGAGGAGCTATCTCAGGATTTACAGGGATGGCTAAAACTCTCAAAGGAGTAGTCACAGGTCTAAAAACTATGAGAGGTGCTTTAATAGCTACAGGGCTAGGAGCATTGGTGGTATTATTGGGATCTATTGTAGCAGCTTTCACAACTACTGAGGAGGGTGCAAATAAATTCAATAAGATACTAGGTCAGATAGGTGTAGTCACAGGAAATGTGATGGATGTGCTTACTGAGTTTGGAAATGGAATACTCTCTTTAGGATCTGTATTCAAAAAGGTATTTGAAGGAGACTTTTCAGGGGCATTAGATGCTGTCGGGGAAGCCTTTGAGGGATTCACAGATAAGATCTCAAACTTTGCTGAGGAGACATCTAAGGAATTAAAGGTAGCTGAGGATATTTCTAATATGCTAGCAGAAGCTGCTAAATTAGAGAGACAGCTTAAAGTGGAGAGAGCGCAGGCTGATCAGGATAGAGCTAGATTATTAGAGCAGGCTGTAGATAAGGAGAGATTTAATACTCAGGAGAGAATAGGATTCTTACAGCAAGCCTCTCAGATAGAGCAGGATATTACAAATAAAGAGATAGAATTAGCTCAGAAAAAACTAGATGCTAAGATACTACAGAACTCTCTTAGTAATTCAACTGCTGAGGATCTAAATGAGGAGGCAGAGCTACAGGCTACAGTGATAGCTTTAGAGACTGCTAGATTAGCAAAGCAAAAAGAGGTAACATCTCAAGTATTGGCATTAAATGCAGAAGCTGCTGCAGCTAGGAAAGCTGAGATAGATGCTATGAAAGCTCAAGCTGATGAGTTTACTAAGATCAATCAGGACAGAAATAAGAAGGTAGCAGAGGATGATAAAAAGACTCAGGAGGCTACTCTAAAGGCTAGTGTGGATGGAATGAATAAGGTGCTAGTAGCTAAGGTGAAAGCAAATGATCAGGAGCTTAAAAATCAGGAGTTACTAGAGCAAGCTAAACAGGAGAATATAGCTGCAGGGATTCAGGGAGCTGTAGCACTACTAGGAGAGAACTCTAAATTTGCCAAAGGGATAGCTATAGTGTCAGCAATTAGAGACACATATGCAGGAGCTACTAAGGCACTAGCTCAGGGTGGTATCTTTGGAGCTATTGGAGCTGCAGGTATTATAGCATCAGGTCTAGCTAATGTGAAACAGATAGTAGCAACTCAGGATCCTGCCGCACCTGCAGGAGTATCAATCTCAGGAGGTAGAGGATCAGTAGCTGCACCACAAATACAAGCGCCTGACTTTAATGTAGTAGGATCATCAGGTACTAATCAGCTAGCACAAGCCATAGGAGGCAAGGTGAATGAGCCTGTTAAAGCTTATGTAGTATCAAATGATGTGAGTACTGCTCAGAGTTTGGATAGAAATATTGTAAATGGAGCAAGTTTATAGGGTTAAAAATCCAAAATTATACACAAAAACAGTTATATAGATATGAGTGATTTTAAAATTATAGAGCTTATCCTAGATGATGAGCTAGAAATGAACGGAATTGAAGCCATTTCTGTAGTAGAAAACCCTGCAATAGAGTCAGATTTTATAGCATTGAAGTCTCAAGAGCTTAAATTAGCTGAGGTAAATGCAGAAAAAAGGCTACTTATGGGTGCATTATTGATCCCCAATAAGCCTATCTATCGTAGAAATGGTGAGGATGAGTACTATATATACTTTTCAAAGGACACTGTATTAAAGGCATCTCAGAAATACCTGATGAGCAACAATCAGCACAATGCTACAATGGAGCATCAGTATGACATATCAGGTCTCACATTAGTAGAGTCTTGGATTGTAGAGGATGAGATACACGATAAGAGCAGAAAATATGGTCTAGATGTACCTGTAGGGACTTGGATGGGATCTGTGAAAGTGAATAATGATGAGGTATGGAATGATTTCGTAAAGACAGGGAAGGTGAAAGGCTTCTCTATAGAGGGGTATTTCGCTGATAAGATGGAGAGACCTAATGAAAGCCTAGAGATGTCTCAAGAGGAGAGAGAAGCTGCTGAGAAAATTGAGAAGCTTAGAGATCTATTTAAAAAAAAACTGAATTAGAGACCTATACTGACTATCCTGAGTCTGCTACTAATAATGCCAAAAGAGCTTTAGATTGGGCTGATAAAAATGGATGGGGATCCTGTGGTGAGGCTACAGGAAAAGCTAGAGCAAATCAGTTAGCTAAAAAGGAGCCAATAAGTAGAGACACGATAGCTAGAATGGCTAGCTTTAAGAGACATCAGCAGTACAAAGATGTACCTTACTCAGAGGGATGCGGAGGTCTTATGTGGGATGCTTGGGGTGGAACATCAGGAGTGGAATGGGCTATAAATAAGCTAAAAGAAATAGGCTAGTATTTGATTGATAATCAGATATTTAGATCAAGATATTAAAAAAAGTGGATATAAAAATCCAAAATTTTGTTTAATAATAGTTATATAAGTATGAAAAAACCACTAGAAATGTTAAAAGAAATCAAAAGCGTTCTAGGCATTGAGCTAAGTGAGCAGCCTGTGGCTGTATCTTTGGCTACTATGACACTAGAGGATGGTGCTACTACCATTGAGGCTGAGGAGTTTGCTCCTGACTTTGAGGTGTTTATTATCACAGAGGAGGATAGGATTCCAATGCCTGTAGGTGAGTACACTTTAGAAGATGGAATGATCTTAGTAGTAGAAAATGAGGGGATCATTATGGAAATCAAAGAAGCTGTAGCTGAGGAAGCTCCTGCAGAGGAAGCTCCTGTAGCTGAGACTGCTCCTGAGGCTGATGTAGTAGTAGAGGCTGAGGCTGAAACTGCAAGCCCTAAGAAGGTAGTAGAGTCAATCACAAAGGAGATGTTCTTTAGCGAGATTGAGAAGCTAAGAAATGAGATAGCTGAATTGAAAAGCCAAAAAGAAATTGAGGTAAAAGTAGAGGAGTCAATCAAAGAGGAATTATCTACTCCTGCTGCTAAGCCAATTAAGCACTCTCCTGAAAACGGAAAAACAACAACCCCAAAAGGGAAATTATCTTTAAAAGAATTATTAAACACGCTAAACAAATAAAAATATGGCAACTACTTTAACTGTAAACTCAAACTATTCAGGATCTGCTGCAGGTGAGATCATTGGTGCTGCTTTCAAAGAAGCTGATACTATTGCTAACAACCTTGTAACAGTATTACCTGATGTAGATTTCAAAGTATCACTTAGAAAAATCTCCTATGCTAATGGTAGAACAGATTTCGCTTGTGGATTCACTCCATCAGGTGCTGTGACTTTATCTGAAAAAGAGATCGTACCTAAGAAATTAAAAAATGAGCAAGAGATCTGTAAAGAAGACTTGAGACAAATCTGGTCATCTGCTACTATGGGCTTTTCTGCTCACAATGACAATATGCCTGCTGATGTAGAGGCTGCATTATTAAATGAGATCTTAGGAGATCACGCACAAGCTGTAGATTTTGACATTTGGAATGGATCTGATGCAACTGATGGATCTTTCACAGGATTCACTACATTATTTGCTGCTGATGCTAACGTAGTAAAGCCTACATCTGTAGGAGCTGCTGCATCTAAGTCTAATGTAATTGCTGAGATCGAAAAAGTATTATCTGCTATCCCTGTATCTTTAAGAAGAAAATCAGACTTAGTAGTAGGTATCTCTCCTGATGTAGCTTTAGCTTATGAGCAAGCTTTAGTTTCCGCAGGTATCGCTAATGGATTAGGTGGAGACTCTAAAGAGTTAAGATACGGATCTCAAGTATTATCTGTGATCAATGGATTGGCTGATGGGACTATCGTAGCTTACCAAAGAAAAAATTTATATTTTGGAACTGGCTTACTTGCAGATCATCAGGAAATACGCATCAAAGATATGGATGATACTGATTTCACAGGAACTGTAAGATTCAAAATGGTTTACACTGCAGGTGTAGCTTATGTGAACTCTGAGGAGATTGTATATTACACTTTCCAATAGTAGAATTTAACAACTAAATAAAGGGGTAGGTGGGTATCAATCTGCCTGCCCTTTTTTTATTAACTCAAAAAACACACAAAAATATGGCTTGTTTATTAACATCAGGTAGAGCATTACCTTGTAAGTCTAGCGTAGGTGGATTAAAAGCTATCTATTTCGCTGATTATGGTACACTAGGAGCTGCTACAATATCAGCAGGAGAGATCACAGTATTAAGTGGGACACCTGAGTGGTTCAAATATGACATCAAAGGAAGCTCTAGCTTAGAGACTACCATCACCTCATCTAGAGAGAATGGTACTACATTCTATGATCAGACTTTAAATATCACTCTTACTACATTAGATAGAGCAACTCAAGAGGAGGTAAAATTACTAGCTCACTCTAGACCTCATATAGCTGTAGAGGACTATAATGGAAACTTTTTCTTATTAGGACTAGAAAATGGAGCTGAATTGACTGCAGGATCTATAGTTACAGGAGCAGCTATGGCTGACTTATCAGGTACATCTATGACATTCTTAGCTCAAGAGAAAGCACCTGCATATTTTGTGACACCTAGTGTGATCACAGATGATGTATCAGCTACTCAGATTGATCCTAATGCCTAAATAGGTAGGATTTTATATAATAAAGAGACCTCTCCAATATAGGAGGGGTTTTTTTTTGACTTATTTATGCAAAATTCCTGAAAAATGTGGTTATATATATAGAAGGATTTAAAAAATGAAAATACTAAAGACAATAACCGAGCCTCAGACTATTAAGTTTATACCTCGATCATATGTAGCTACATCTACTGTGGCTATAAGAGATGAGTCTACTAATATGATAAGGTTATATAATTCAGATTTGACTCAGGTAGGAGATTTATTATCCATTACTGAGGCATTTCAATTAGTAGAAGGTAGGATGTATGAGATAGTAATATCCTCAGATCCTAATGTTTGGGGTAATATCATTGATGAGTGGCAATTAAATGATGCACTTTGGGATGATGTGTCAGCTAATATAGACTATACAGTTTACAGGGATAAGATATTTTGTACTGATGAGAATATAGATCAAAGAAATCTAGCCTATTACAAAATAAATAAAGGGCAATTTGTATCAGATCAGTCTTTTGATAATGATTATATAATAATATGAGAAAAAAAGTAAGGACATCAGCTACCATAGCACCTAAGAAATCAAATAGTGATTTTTCTGTGGTGAACTTGAATAGCAATAGAGTCAATTTAGCGAATTTTAACTCTCCTGTAATTGATGAGGTGAAGGGAAAAGAGTGGATTAAGTATGGTGAGGATAATAACTACTATCAGTATCTCATAGACAGATACAATGGAAGCCCTACAAACTCAGCTATAGTGAATGCTGTATCACAGATGATCTATGGTAAAGGGTTAGATGCTACTGATTCTAGCAAAAAGCCTAATCAATATGCTCAGATGAAATCACTTTTTTCAAATGATGCTGTTAGAAAGCTAGTTTATGATCTAAAGCTGATGGGTCAATGTGCCATTCAGGTGATCTACTCTAAGGATAGGTCTAGCATTGCTCAGGTAGAGCATTTCCCTATTGAGACTCTAAGAGCTGAAAAGGCTAATGAGGATGGAGATGTAGAGGCTTACTATTATTTTCACGATTGGGCTAATATGAAAACATCTGAGGAGCCTAAGAGAATCCCTGCATTTGGTTACTCAAACGAGGCTATAGAGATCTTATATGTGAAGCCTTATAGAGCAGGATTCTACTACTATTCTCCTGTAGATTATCAGGGAGGTCTACAGTATGCAGAGCTTGAGGAAAATATATCTAATTTCCATCTGAATAACATACAAAATGGACTAGCTCCTAGTATGTTAATCAATTTCAATAATGGTACCCCTGATGAGGATCAGAGAAAGCGTATAGAGAAATCAATTATAGAGAAATACTCAGGTAGCTCAAACTCAGGAAAATTCATTTTATCATTTAATGACAATGCAGATACTGCAGCGACCATTGAGACAGTACAGCTATCAGATGCTCACAACCAATACCAATTTTTATCAGATGAAAGCTCTAGAAAAATAATGGTATCTCACAGGGTGGTATCTCCTATGCTTTTAGGGATCAAAGATTCTACAGGATTAGGTAATAATGCTGATGAGATTAAGACAGCATCTACATTGATGGATAATACTGTGATCAGACCATTTCAGGATCTTATCATAGACTCATTTAATAAGATTCTAGGATTTAATAACATCTCTTTAAAGCTTTATTTTAAGACCTTACAGCCTCTTGAATTTACTGAGTTAGATAATGTAACCGATAAAGAGACTAGAGAGCAGGAGACAGGTGTTAAAATGGCATCTCAGAAGACTGCAGAGATAGAGAATGAGATAGCAGATCTATTGATAGAGTTTGGTGAGGATGAGGATCTAGATAATTGGGATCTAGTAGATGAGAGACCTGTAGATTATGATCAGGAAGATGCTCTAGATAAAATGATAGGACTTGCATCTACAGGATCAGCTAGACCTAATGCAAAATCTGCCTTAGATGGTACTACAGTAAATGATAATAAATTCATAGTTAGATACCAATACGCACCACTAGCTGTAAGTGACAATTCTAGAGAGTTTTGTAGAAAAATGGTAGCAGCTAAAAAGATCTACCGAAAAGAGGACATAGAGCAAATGTCTCAAAATGCTGTTAACGCAGGTTGGGGTGCGGGTGGAGCTGCAGTCTATGATATTTTTAAGTACAAAGGCGGTGGGGACTGCAGACATTTTTGGATGAGAAAAACTTATATGGCTAAGGATGGTGTAAAGCCTGATATTAACAGCCCAAAGACAAAGCCTGTATATAAGCAGCAAAGAGAAAAAGAAGGGATCACAGCTCCTAGCGCACAAGATGAGCCTAGCCTAGTTTCTGTGAAGCCTAAGGATATGGTAAATAGAGGATTTTTAAAACCTAGAGGATAGATGGCTACAGCATTATTTATAAAAAGAGAAGATTTTGTCAGGAACACTATAGTAGATGGATCTGTAGATCAGGATAAGTATCAGCAATTCATTAAGGGAGCGCAAATTATGCACATCAGAAACTACTTAGGGACTGATTTGTATGATAAGATCTCAAATGACATCATAGCAGGTACAATGGCTGCAGATTATCAGTATCTGCTTAATGAGTATATTCAGCCAATGCTTATCCATTTCACTATGGTAGATTATTTGCCTTTTGCTAATTATGCTCTAAAAAATGGGGGTGTGTTTAAGCACTCATCTGAGACAGGAGAGACAGCAAGTAAAGAGGAGATAGATTACTTAGTACAAAGACATAGAGATCAGGCTGAGTATTATGCTCAAAGATTCGTGACTTATATGACTCACAACTATCTCAAATATCCTGAATACAGGAGCAATACAAATGAGGATATAAGACCTGATAGAGAGGTAACATTTAACGGATGGGTACTATAAACACAAAAACACAAAAAGTCTATAAGCCAAAAGCTGAGGACATATTAAAACTAAAAAAATTCTTAAAAAGATCTAATAAAAATACTACAGATGGCTACACTAGATGGGAAAAAAATTAAAGACACCTATAAATCACTACTAAAAGTAGATGATAATGGTACTCTAGATGAAAACTTACAGCAGATCACTGATGGTGAAGGTAACACCTCAGGTCTTAGATTGAATAATCTAGGGGATGCTAAAATAGATGGCACTCTAGAGGTGGGATCTTTAAAATACACCAATGAGACTGTAAATATCACAAAATTTGTAGATCAGTCTGAGGGTATTGCTAACAATGACAATGACAATACATTACCTACATCTGCTGCAGTTAAAGATTATGTGGATAATAACATCACAGCTCAAGATCTTGACATTGCAGGTGATACAGGTACAGGTGCTGTGGATTTGGATTCTCAGTCTTTGTCTATTGTGGGTATTGGAGGTATTGAAACTACAGTATCAGGTCAGACAGTGACTATAGATCCATCAGGAATAGATTCTAGATTAGCAACTACAGAGGGAGATATTGCTCAAAATGTTAGTGGTTTAAATGCTTTAAGTTTTACAGTACAAGAGCTTAATGCTGAATTAGATGCTGAAGTATCAAATAGAGAGAATGGAGATGCTGCTTTACAGTCTGCAATAAATGCAGAGGCAGCAACTAGACTAGCAGATGATACTACCCTACAAAATAATATTGATGATTTAACATTAGCAAGTACAAATGCTGATGTATTGCTACAATCTAATATAGATACTGAGGAAGGTGCTAGAATATCCGCAGACACTACTTTGCAGTCAAATATAGATACAGAGGCTACTCAAAGAACTGCAGCAGATACTACATTGCAAAATGCAATAGATGCAGAGGCATTAGCTAGAGACACTGAGGATGTAGCGTTACAATCTCAGATCACTATTAATTCAAATGCAATACACAATTTAGATACTGATTTGACTACAGAGGTATCTAATAGGGCGGCTGCTGATGTAGTATTACAAGACAATATAGATGCAGAAACTACAGCAAGAGGATTAGCTGACACTACATTACAAGATAATATAGACTCAGAAGCTAGCACAAGAGCTACAGCAGATACTAACCTACAGTCTAACATAGATACAGAAGCCTCTCAGAGGTCATCTGCTGACACTACTCTACAATCCAATATAGATAGTGAGGAAACTGCTAGAATTACAGGAGATGCAGCCCTACAGTCTCAGATAGATTCAAATGATACAGATATTACAGCCCTACAAAGTGCCGTATCAGGAGTGGAAGGTGATTTCTTTGCATTAGATTCTGATTTGACTCAAGAAATATCTGATAGAGCTGCTGCTGATACAGCTTTACAGTCACAGATAACATCAAATGATAGTGATATTACTGCACTTGAGGGTGATGTATCTACTTTACAATCATCAAAGCAGTCTGTAAGTGAAAAAGGACAGGCTAATGGATATGTTCCTCTAGATTCAGGTGCTAAAATCAATGAGTCTTATCTACCTGATTCAATATTAGGGCAGGTAGAGTATCAGGGTACTTGGAATGCAGCAACTAATACACCTTCTTTAGGTGATCCAACTACACAAAAAGGTCACTATTATGTAGTAGAGGTAGAGGGTGAGTACTTAGGAGTAACTTATCACGTTGGTGATTGGGCTATTTCTAATGGAGCTATATGGGAACACGTTCACAATACAGATCTAGTGACTACTGTATTTGGTAGATTAGGAGATATTACAGCAAATGAGGCAGATTATAGCGCTTTTTATCCTTTGATTGCAGATCTTACAGCAGAGACATCAGCTAGAACATCAGCAGATACAGCTCTACAAGGTCAAATCACATCAAATGATGGAGATATAACTGCTCTAGATTCTAGATTGATTACTGCTGAGGGTGATATATCTACTCTAGAGACATCAAAACAGGATAATCTTACTGCAGGTACAGGCATTTCTATAGTAGGAGACACTATAAGCAATACAATAACTAACAATAACCAACTAACAAACGGAGCAGGATATACTACTAATGTGGGAGACATCACAGGAGTGACTGCAGGAGGTGGAATATCAGGCGGAGGCACAAGTGGGACAGTCACAGTATCACACGCTGACACCTCATCTCAGTCATCTGTAAACAATTCAGGAGCTACTGTGATACAAGATGTGACTGTAGATGGTTATGGACACGTTACAGGGCTAGGATCTAAGACAATGACCTTAGCTGATCTCGGTTACACAGGTGCAACTAATGCAAATAACTATGTACACCCTTCATATGCAGGAGATGACATAAATGTAGATACAGGAGCATTGACAGGAGCAACTGTAGTATCTGATATTGATTTCAATATTACTACTGACAGTCTTGGACACGTTACTGATGCAAATGGAGTGGTATCTACTAGAAATTTAACTCTTGCAAACTTAGGATATACAGGAGCGACAAATGCCAACTATATAACCAACAACAATCAGCTCACAAATGGGGCAGGATATACCACAAATGTAGGGGATATTACAGGTGTTACAGCAGGAACTAATCTAACAGGAGGCGGTTCAAGCGGCTCAGTCACCTTAAATATGGCTACAGGAGGAATAGGTGCAGGAACATATGGTAGTACATCTGATGCGACTAAAATAGACACTATCACAGTAGATGCTTATGGTAGAGTTACAGCAATAGGCACAGGAGGCACAGGCGACATTACAGGTGTTACGGCAGGTACTAACTTAACAGGTGGAGGTTCTAGTGGGTCAGTTACATTGAATCTTACATCAACTCCATCAGTTACAGGTATAAATATAGGAAATCAAATACAACTAAAAGAGTCTGGTGATAGAGCTGATTTATTAGAAATAACATCTGTAACATCATCTTGGGCAGGTATTCAACTTAGAAACAGCTCAAACGAGGGAAGATGGTCTCTTATGACTGATGGGAATTTATTTGGTGTTTATGATGACGAGAATAATGAGTGGCTACAGCAATGGGATGAAAATGGTGAGTCTAGGCTTTACTACAATGCATCAGAAAGACTCAATACATCATCAGCAGGTGTAACTGTAACAGGAGATTTAACTGTAACAGGTGGAGATATTGTTTTAAGTGGCACGGGTAGAATACAAGGTATTGATACAGTATCAGCCGCTACAGATGCAGCAAATAAAACTTATGTAGATACTATAGCTGCAGGTCTTATAACAGCAGTATCGGCAGGAACAGGATTAGATGGTGGTGGAACAAGTGGATCAGTTACTTTGAGCATTGAGCCAGACTTGAGAGGTGAAATGTATTTAATGGGAGCAAGTAGCTCTGATTATTACTATTCAACAGGTACTTATCACGATTGGTTCTTAGATGGTAACAGAGATATGCGATTAGAAAATGATGGTGACCTTCACGTTGATGGTGATGTCATTGCGTATTCAACTACTACATCTGATAGAAGGCTAAAAGACAATATAAAAACTATTGACAATGCCTTAGAAAAAGTAGAAAGACTTAGAGGGGTTGAATACGATTGGAATAAAGGTAGCAGAAAAGGTCAGCACGAGATTGGACTTATTGCTCAAGAGGTAGAGGAAGTATTCCCATTCTTAGTGAAGGAGAAAGTTAAAACTACAGGAGACTTTCAAAATGATGATACTGCATATAAGTCAGTAGACTATGAGAAGCTTGTAGGTGTACTCATTGAGTCAGTAAAAGAATTATCTGCAAAAGTTAAAACATTAGAAGCTAAATTACAATAATTATGGCAGTACCTAGCAGCGGTCAATTAGGTTTATATTCAAGTATTGGGACAGAATTAGGAGTATCTCAGAGCAATGTGTCTCTAAGGTCTATGTCTAACTCAGCAGGATTTTCCACTCCTGATGCTATGTCTGAATTTTATGGGTATTCAAATGCTTTAATTATACAATACCTAGTAGTAGGAGCAGGCGGTGGAGCTGATTATAATGGAGCCTCTTATGGTGGAGGTGGAGGTGGAGCCGGAGGATTGCTTTACAACACCTCTTATTCATTGTCAAGTGGACAAACATTAGATATAATTATAGGGGCAGGTGCGGCTAACTCAGATGGTACAAGCTCACTTTTTGGAAGCATAGAAGCCTTTGGCGGAGGAGAAGGCGATGGTTCTCCAGGAGGATCTGGTGGTGGTGGATCTTATCCAACAACCCCAGGCGGCGCAGGGGTAGCTGGTCAAGGTAATAATGGTGGAAATCGTGGCTCATATGGAGGTGGAGGCGGCGGGGGCGCAGGTCAGGCCGGTCAAAATTTTGGGACAAGTGGAACCTACAATCCCGGTGATGGAGGTAATGGTTTAGCTATATCAATAACAGGAACATCAATTTATTATGCAGGGGGTGGAGCCGGAGAGGGGTCACTGCCTTACCCTGAATATATGAATAGATACGCTCTGCCGGGTCTTGGAGGAGGTGGAAATGCTTTTCCAAGAAATAACCCAATAAACGCAGGTGTCGCAAATACAGGAGGTGGCGCTGCAGGTTATTATTTATATTCAGCTTATAGGAATGGTGGATCAGGTATAGTAATTTTAAGAATACCTACATCTGGATATACAGGTATAACCACAGGATCTCCAACAATTACTACTGTTGGTTCTGATACAGTTTTAAAATATACAAGCTCAGGCACATATACATCATAATATGGGACATTACGCAAAAATAGAGAATAATATTGTTACAAAAGTAATTGTAGCTAAATATGATTTTATAGAATATCTTACTAAAAAAGATGGAGGGCAATGGATAAAAACATCTTATAATACACTAGGCGGTATTCATTATGATCCTGTAACAGGTAATCCTAGTAAAGATCAAAGCAAAGCATTAAGAAAAAATTATGCAGGAATAGGATACTATTATGATGAAAAAAATGATGCTTTTATACCTAAAAAACCATATGAAAGCTGGGTTTTAAATAAGGAAACATTTTTATGGGAAGCTCCGATTGATAAACCTAATGATGAAACTCCTGAAAATTTATACACTTGGAATGAGTCTAGTCTTAAATGGGAAAAAATAAAGATCTAAAAAAATGACTACAGACTTGAAAATATATCTATTGAATGCAGTAGCCTTAGTGGCTAACTTTAGTCAAATTGATATGCTCTTAAAGATAGTACTTACTGCTGTGGCAATAGGATATACTGTCAATAAGTGGTATATAATGAGGACCAATTACAAAAAGTACAAAGAAAATCAGCGTGGGAAATAACCTGCCTAAGCTTAATGATGAATCAGGAATATCTATCAATGTAAAGTGGCTAGTACAGATCATTTTATTGGTAGGTAGCTCTGTCTTATTGTACACTCATTTAGAGGGCAGAATAGCTGATGCAGAGAGAGAGATTCAAGGGCTTAGGTTTAATCAGAATAACTATGTATTTCCTGACATCAGGATCATAGAGTCTGAGATACTAGACTTTAAGCTAGAGAAGGTAGGTATGAAAAAAGACCTCAATAGAATAAATGAAATTTTAACCAAACACAAACACGACAAATGAAAAAAATCAAAGAGCAAATCATTTTTAAGTTAATTGAGATGAGTGTATGGATGGATATGAAAAGAAAGGGATCAAATTGGGACAAATTTCAATGGGGTGCTATATGGTTAGGTGTGATCACTCTGCTCACTTGGATATTAGGTAAAATTATAAACTAAAATACTAATTATGAAACTCAGTAAGAACTTAGAACTCTCTGAGGCAATTAGATCAGAGACAGCAAAGAGAATAGGGATCAATAATATGCCTACAGATGAGCATATAGAAAATCTAAAGGTATTGGCTAAGAATGTATTTCAGCCCATTAGAGACCATTTTAAGAAGCCTATAAGGGTAAGTAGTGGATATAGATCTAAAGAGCTTAATACAGCCTTAAAAGGAGCTTCTAAGACATCTCAGCATATGACAGGTGAGGCTATAGATATAGACAATGATGGGACAAGTGTCTCAAACTTGGAAATATTCCAATTTATCAAAGACAATCTAGAGTTTGACACTCTAATATGGGAGTATGGTACAGATGAGTCTCCTGATTGGGTACACGTTTCTTACAGAAATGGTAGACCACAGAGAAATAGAATACTTAGGGCAACTAAAGAAGGATTTGTAAAATATGACTAAGATCAAAAAACCATTTTGGGAGACTAAAGTAGGGAAGGTAGTATCTAGCTTATCAGGGATATTACCTAAAGAGGGTGTTTTAGGTGTTGTAAGAGGCATTTTAGATGGTGATGATAGTCTGACACCTGAGGAAAAAGAAAGTGCCTTAAATGAAGCCCTAGAGGCTTATAAGCTAGAAGTGAGTGATAGAGACTCAGCTAGGAAAAGAGAGTCAGCAGTCAGAAAGTATGGAACTGATTGGATGATGTCTATAGCAGGTCTTATAGGATTAGCTGTATTTGTATTTTTGGTCTATACAGTAGTTACTGTGGATGTACCTGAGTCAAATAGAGAGATCTTTATTCATATGATTGGTATAGTAGAGGGTATAATCCTCAGCATCTATGGATTTTACTATGGATCAGCAATGAAATCTAATAAATAGTTAGTAAGATATAGTAACTTACAGACTAAATGCTTTGTAATTAGATCAAAAATCACTTTTTTTTATATACTATATATTATATTATATATATTATATTACTATATATTACTTATATATACTATATCTATAGATATAAATAAATAATATATATAATATATATACTATATTAGCTAAAAATTTAGAATTTTATGGACTTAGAGATTAAAAGAATAGCAGAGGACTACAATAAGACTATCATAGAGAGAATTAATCAGCTCTTAGAGATGGATGCTACATTATACACTAATCTAGGATCTGACTCTACTAAGTCTGAGAAACTAGATGTAAAAAAAAAGAGTAGAATGATCTACAGAGCTATAAAAGACCTAGATCTAGAGACAGGAAAGCTACTCCTACAGCATCAGGATGGCTATTAGACACTAAAAGACTAAGACAATGGCTAGGAAACCTAGTAGAAAGACAATAGTAAAGAACCTAGATACCATATTCTCAATCTATATCAGGATGAGAAGGGCTAAGAATGACATAGCTGAGTGTGTTACTTGTGGTAAAAAGGATCATTGGAGAGCTATGCAGGCAGGTCATTTTATGTCTAGGAAGTTTTATAGCACTAGATGGGATGAAAGGAATGTAGAGGTGCAATGTATGGGATGCAATGTTTACAGATATGGTGAGCAATTCAAATTTTCTAAGCATCTAGGACAGGATCTCTCTGATGAGCTACTATCTGAGAGTAGAAAAACTGTGAAATTTGCAGACTATGAGCTGCTAGAAATGATAGATCTCTATAAGCAGAAAGTAGAGAATATAAAAAAAGATCAAAATAAAGTCAAATAAATTTTTTAATATGGACACATAGATAGATATTTGCCTGTCTGTCTAATAATTGTCTTGATTCTTGAATGTGAGAGGAGGTGTATCTTAATTGATATGCCTCTTTTTTTTGCTATAAAGTGAAATATTTTATTAAAAAAGTTTGGTTATTCAGATTTTTGTATATCTTTGGCATTATTAATCACTTAAAAATCACACAAATGACTAAGACAGACCGCATTGACCTGCTGACACTAAAGATCAAAGATCTAGAATGGGCAGAGGATTACCACACTAGAAAGCTCTATGAGACAGAAATGGACTTAGAGATGTACAGGAAGGAATTATCAATCGTTAAAGCAGAATAGATATGACCTATACAGATGATTTAAAAAGACTCCATCAATATAGAATAGAAGCTCTAGAGAGTAGGGTGGAGGAATTAGAGGCAAAATTAGAAGTACTAACACTTAATAAATTAGAAAATGAAAACAGGTAAGATTACCGCTATTACTCCTGATGGATCTTGGAGTAACGGATCTAAGACATTTAACAGATTCAAAGTAACAATGGCAGATGGAATGACCTATCAGTTTAATGCTGTAGGAAATTTTAAGTATGGAGTAGGGGATGAGTGTACATTCACAGCAGAGGAAAAAGAATACAATGGTGTGATCTATCACAATGCCAAACTATTTAATCCACCACCTGCTCAGGGAGGCTTTCAGAGACCTGCTCAGGGAGGTCAAAAAAATGATGCAGTACAAAAGTATATCATCAGACAATCTAGTATCTCAAGTGCTGTAAACTTTTACAAGGATAAGGCAGGAGCTACAGAGGATCAGGTGATCACATTTGCAGAAAAAATAGTCAATTACATATACAGTTAAAAAATAGAAATTATGAGTTTTAAAGTAAGCGGAAAAATAACAAAAATCACAGACATCAAAACACTAGACAATGGAGCTAAATTATTAGACTTTGTCATAGACACAAATGAGAAATACAACAATATATTTAGCTTTAATGTCTACAAGAGTGCTGACTATGCTGATCAGGTAGAAAAATTCACTACATACAATCAGATAGGAGATCTAGTTACAGTAGAGTTTAATGTAAAGACAAGAGAGTGGGAGGGTAAATACTTTACTAACTTATCTTGTTGGAGAGTAGATAAGATCAATGAGCTGCCATCAGGTGAGAATATCACAGCTAATGACTTTGCTCCTGATAGGGAGACAGCAGATCTACCATTCTAGACCTAAACTACACCTAAAGGGGCTGATTATTAACTTATGAAGCCCTTTTTTATTATATTGAGACAAAAATCAGACAAGATGCTTATAAATTTAGAGGAACAGATACAGAAATTAAAAGATGTAAGATCAGGAAAAATCAAAGAAGGATTAAAATTGGGAGTACCACAGATAGATGAATGGATGAGGTTTAAGCCTAGTGATTTTACCATAGTAGTAGGTCACGCAAATGTAGGTAAAACATCTGTAGTGATATACCTGATGCTGTTATATGCTATGAAACACAATCTAAAATGGCTCATATTTAGCTCAGAGAATGATCCATATCAGCTTATCGGAAAGCTAGTGGAGTACTTAGAGGGAAAGCCATTAAATAAGATAGACTCTGACTCATTTGATGAGAGAGTGAAATGGGTAAATGAGAGATTCAAATTTATTGATACAAATAAACTATATACAGCAAAGGAATTGATGGAGTTAGCACAGCACGTTAAAAATGCTTGGAGCTATGATGGATTTATGATAGATCCTTACAACTCTCTTATAAAGGACAGGAATGTACTTAAAGGGATCTCAGGTCACGAGTATGACTATGAGGTTACAAGTGAAATGAGGATCTTTTGCAAAAAAAATAATGTGAGTATTTGGCTAAACACACACGCAGCAACAGAAGCTCTGAGGAAAAAACATCCACAGGGTCATCCATATGCTGAACACCCTATCCCACCAATGGCATCAGATGTTGAAGGAGGGGGAAAATTCGTGAATAGATGTGACAATATGCTTAGTATTCACAGATATGTTAGTAGCCCCTCAGATTGGATGTATACTCACATACACGTTAAGAAAGTTAAGAACATAGACACAGGAGGTAGACCGACACCATTAGATAATCCTATTAAATTAAAGAGTGTCCTCAACAATGTAGGCTTTGAGGTGAATCATCAGAACCTGATACCACCACCTAAGCTAGAACAAAAGGAGATGCCCTTCTAAAACACCAAAAAATGAACCTTAGCTTTTCAAATCTTAATTTTAACTTTCAGATCATACCTTTGTATGGTCTATCAATCGGATTACTGTATTATGATCCTAACCTAGAGCCTGATCTTGAACCTGTAGATCCTGATGAGTACTACTCACAGATCACTTTGATGGCTTTATTTTTTGGATTACATATTACAATATGGAAGTCTTAGAGTTATTATATAAAAAGCACAGGGATTGGTGTGATATTGTAGAGTCTTTTGGAGTCAATCCTGATACTGCTGAGGACATTGTAATGGAGATGTATTTGAGAATAGCTAAATATGTCAAAAAAGGTAATGACATTATGTATGATGAGAATGAGGTAAACTACTACTATATTTTTAGAACTCTAAAGCATCTGCATTATGATCTATTCACTAAGGAGTCTAAAATAAAGACCATAGACATCTCTGAAATGATCAATCATCCTAAGTCAGATGAGTATATTGATTTTAATGCCTTATATGATAAGTATAATGAGGAGGTAAATAAGCTGTATTTTTATGATAGGAAGGTTTTTGAAATAGTAGAGGGAGGTCTAGACTGTATGAAGCTCAGTAGACAAACAAATACATCATATCACAGGATATACCACACCTATAGGAAAATAAAAAAGCACCTAAAAAATAGATTCAAATGAAACAAGATAAAACTAATAGAATAAATGAGTTAATAGATGAGAAAATTCACCCCATAACAGGATATAAATATGACCAACAAAGAGCCAACAAAAAGCCCCGCAATGCGACTAGGAGATTTAGTGAGCATTATTACTAAGTACACAGGCATCAAATGGCTAACAGATCTGATAGTAATTAAGATACTAGGATTTGAGAGCTGTGGATGTGATGATAGAAAAAATAAACTCAATAAAATCACAATCAGTAGAGATGGCATCAGAAAAAATGAATAAAATAGACTACCTGACTTGGGAGGCTTTTAGGAGAGATCCAAAGAACTCCATAACATCAGAGGAGTATGAGATGGTGAGTAGGCTACATAGTAAGTATTTTAATCATACTTTTTACAAGCCCTGCACTTGCAACCCTCGAACAATTCAAACTTGGATAGACAACCTAAATGAATTATTCCTAAAACAATAAAATGAGTATATCTAAGCAGCACGATCTAGAGCAGGCAATTATTAATGTCCTTAATTTGGATGGATGGGATCTAGAGTGGTGTGGAGGAGGCTTTGATCACTATGATGCAAAAGGTAAAACCCCAAAGGGCAAAGATTGCGTGATGGAGATCAAATTCAGGAAAAAATACTATGAGACTAAAATGCTAGAGGTCTTTAAATATGACAAGCTAATGGAGATGCCTGATCATATTGTGAAGCTCTATTTTGTGAATGATCCAAAGGCTAACTATTTATTTTGGCTAAATGACATAAATCTAGGTGAGGCTAAAGATATGTACTGCCCATCTACTACTTTATGGAATAACACAAAGAAAAACAAAAGTGTGTATCTCTTAGATGAGAGTCAGGCTTCAATTATTAATACAAATCTATAAGACAATGAATTTAAAAATCAATTACTTAAAATCAGTATTATTATCACAGCTCTTAATAGAGTCAAATGAAACTCTAAAAGGTACTACAGTGTACAGGCATAGCTTAAAGGGAGCTGTCAATAAAGCTAATACAGAGCTTGAGAGAGCTTATAATAAACATTATGAGGATGTATATCAGAATGATCCTGAAACTACCACAAATGTCCTTAATAGGATTGACAGCATAGTGAATAAGATCAGCTCTGCTAGCATTGATGAGCTTGTAATGATGGATTCAGTCATTGATAAGTACAATGAGAATAGAGAGTGGTTTCAAAAGTATGGAGAGGCTGAATTTTTAAAGATAGATTAAGATGAGAGAGTGGGATTGGATAGAAACTAAAACAGATCAAAACATAAATACAAAAGAAATGAGAGGAACAGCATTACACTATGAGGCTACAGGGGATTATGATGTCATAGATTTTATTCAGGACTATGATCTAGGATTCAATAAAGGCAATGTAGTCAAATACATAGCTAGAGCAACTAAGAAGGGAACAGAGCTACAGGATCTATACAAGGCAAAGGACTACATAGAGAGGGAGATCCAATATGTAAAGGAATTACAGCAGCTAGAAAATGACAAAAACAGAGATTGGATTGAAAATAATTTAAAATAATTACTAAATATTTTGCATAAGTCAAAAATGTGTCTATCTTTGTATCTCATTAATCAAACAAACAGACAGAAATTATGCAAGATTCAAATTTTACCCTTAAAAATCCTATAAAGTACTACATATGGTCAGTAGTATCTCAAGGAAACTTTAGACAAATTTTTACAACAAGTAAATTAGCGCCTAAAAACTTTCATTTTGAGGTAGGTCAATTTATTGGAACTCCTATAATTGAAATGAAATTGATAGGATATAGATTTGTAAAAGATCACTATGGTAGAGATATAGAGGAGACTTTTGAGAATACAGGTAAATTTATGAAACAGGAGATTATAGATAACTATAATTTATCTGATGTAGTAAAAAGAAGTTAAAAACATCAGGGGTAGGAAACTGCCCCTTTTATATTAGACAGATATGTACAAGGTAGATAGAAACTTACTAGAGCTGCAAAATAATGCAGATATGGAGATGTTGTTATCTCTGATAATGAAATGGACTAAGACATCAGAGTCAAAGGAGCTTAAAGCTTTTGAGGATGCTCTATTTAGACAGCTCAGATACATTCAGATGCTAGAGGATGAGAGATTCTCATTTGACAGGATAGTCTCTGAGAGTATAGCTGATAAGATTAGAGCAGTAGAAAGAGCTAGGAAAGCAGATGAGCTAGTAGAGTCAATGACAAAAGAGCTAGAGGATTTTAGAATGAAACAAAAGCTAGGATTATGACAGAAATAGAATTTGACTATTATAAGTCAGGGCTTACAATAAAGGAGATAGCATTAAAGCATAATCTATCTAAGGAGATGGTCAGCTACTTTAAAAACAAATACAAAAAAGAGCCTCCTGTAGAGCCTAAAATATCTCAGAGAGTGCTTATATTTGATGAGGTAGATATACTGAGAATAGAGGCACTGCTAAAAGAAAGTAATATATGGTATGAGATGCCATTCAATGGATGTGAGATAAGTATAAACAGTAAATTATAAAGATGGATAAGATTAAGTTATTAGATGGTAAAGAATGGGATAAGCAGGAGCTACTAGACAATATGATGTCAGATAGTTTCTACTATGGCTACCTAAGTAAAGCAGCTCTCAGTAGCTCAAGTGCTAAGATGCTAATCAGCAGCCCAAAGACATATAAGTATGTCACAGAATATGGATCACCTGAGACACAACCACTGAGAGATGGGTGGTTATTCCATACTAGCATCCTAGAACCTGAGGTATTTGAAGCTCAAGTTTTTGTAGATGTAGAGAGTAAGAACTCCAAAGCTTATAAATTAGCTAAAGAGGAACACGGCAAGGTATTCACTAAAAAGGAGAAAAGAGATGCAGAGAGGATGGCTGATGCCTTCTATAAGAATGAGACAGCTAAGAGCTACCTGATCAAATCACAATATGAAGTGCCTGCCATTGATCTAGTGATGGGGATGCCATTTAGAGGGAAAGCTGATATATTAGGTGAGGGAAGGATTTGCGATCTGAAAACAACTCAGGATCTAGCCTCATTCCCATACAGCGCAAAGAAATACTCATATGATATGCAATGCTATCTCTACTGCAATCTATTTAATATAGAGCCTAAGGATTTCACCTTCATAGCTATTGCAAAAGGCAGTCTAGATATTGGAATATATCATTGCTCAGATGATTTCTACTTTTCAGGGGAGCAAAAGACTGAGGCAGCCATTAAAACCTATGAAACTTTCTTTATAGATGGATTAGACCTGAATGGGTACTATGTAGAGGGGACACTTTAAACTAAGATAAGACCAAAGATATGGATAGAATACAACAAGCTGACAGCATAGCAGATCAGATCAAAGCATTATCAGGATTAGATATATACAAGAACACAAGACAGAGAGAATATGTAGAGGCTAGATCTCTATTGATATTCCTGATGTACAATACTCTAAACTTTAGACTCTCAGAAATAGAGAGCTATTTAGTGTCTAGAGGAAAGCACTACAATCACGCTACTGTCTTATATGCACTCAAAAACTTTAACTCATACAGGCAATTCAATAAGAATATCACCCTGTGGCTTAATAAGATCACAAATAAGGACACATCAGTGATCCAAAAGACCTCAGTCATCCTAGAGAATATAAAAGCTCTAAGAGGAGAGGATATACACATACTATATGACATAGTAGAGGAGATGTATAAGAGACAAATAGAAATAGAAACAGTAACCCCTTAAATTAAACCATATGAAAATTGAAAACAAGTTAAAAAAGACAATCACAAATGCTAGACTACTGATCTCTCACCTATCTAGTGATGAGATACTAGGTAAAAAGCACAGGAAGGACATTGATGATGCACAGCAATTCTTAACCTACCTTTATGAGTTATCAAATGAGGAGGATTTTCACAGAGCCATCATCAATAAGGATAAGAAAACTGTGAGATTTACTTAAAAATGTTAATTATAACAGTTATATAAGTAGAATAATTGCACAAATTGCACAAATATGAGAGATAAAGAGAAGTTTCTAGAGGTATATAAAGTGAATACCAAAAGTATAACAGATGCTTGTGAGGCAGCAGGAATATCTAGGAGAACATTTTATCATTGGAAAAAAGAGGATGAGGATTTTGCAGCTAGTGTACAAGACATAGAGGAGGGTCTCATTGATTTTGCTGAGAGTAAACTATTTGAGAATATCAAAGGCAATAAGACTAATGAGATCCTATTCTATCTCAAGACAAAAGGTAAAAATAGAGGCTATGTAGAGAGACAGGAGCATCAGATAGAGGGAGGATTCCCTACTAAGATTGAAATAGAGATCATAGATGAAAATAAAGACTAATAAAGTATATAGAACTCTAATAGATAATCCACACAAGATCATAGCCCATCAGGGAGGTACTAGATCAGGTAAAACATACAACATCCTGCTATGGATAATATTTGACTACTGTGCAAGGAACACAGACAAGACCATAACTATCTGTAGAAAGACTTTCCCTGCTTTGAGGGCTACTGTGATGAGAGATTTCATTGAGATCCTTAGAAAGCACAATATGTACTCTGAGGAGCATCACAACAAGTCAAACTCTGAATACACACTCAATGGGAATCTAGTAGAATTTATCAGCTTAGATATACCGACTAAGGTGAGAGGTAGAAAAAGACAGCTCCTGTATATCAATGAATGTAATGAGATAGATCTAGAGTCTTGGAATCAGCTAATCTTTAGGACTGAGGATAAGATAGTAATTGATTACAACCCATCAGATGAGTATCATTTCATATATGATCAGATACTGACTAGAGCTGATTGTGATTTCCATATCACCACATACAAAGACAACCCATTCCTAGATCCTAATATAAAGACTGAAATAGAGCGTTTAAAGGACACTGATGAGCAGTATTGGCAAATCTATGGTCTAGGTCTCAAAGGTGTCTCTAAAGCCACTATATTCACTTTTAGTGAGGTCAATCAAATACCTGAGGATGCAGAGTTTCTGTCTCTAGGGATGGATTTTGGATTTAATGATCCCACTACCCTAGTAGAGATCTACAGAAAGGATCACAACCTATATGCAAATGAGCTGCTCTACAGGACAGGTATGACAGGCTATGATATGGGTCAGTATCTAAAAACAATAGAACTAAAAGGGATCATATACGCTGATTCGGCTAGACCTGAGGTGATTGAGGAACTTAGGAGAATGGGCATACCTATCAGACCAACTAAGAAGGGAGCCAATTCAATACAGGCAGGTATAGATGTACTCAAGAGATATAAGATACACATCACCTCATCATCTAACAATCTGATCCAAGAGATGAGGAATTACAAATGGCAGGAGGATAAAACAGGAAAGCTCACCAATGTACCTGTGGCTAAAAATGATCATTGCATTGACAGTTTTAGATATGGGGCATACAATATGCTGAGTAATCCATCCTATGGAAAGTACACTATAATGTAGAACTTTAAAAATAATTAAAAAAAAGTTATTAAAGTATTTGCATAAGTCAAAAAGGTTTCCGTATATTTGTAGGGTACAAAGGCAATAAAGCTAGTACACTAAAACAGACAGATTATGTACCCAAAGACAATGACTGCTAGACACTTTAGATTTGGCTCAGATACTAGAGACAAACAAAACGAATGGTATGCTTTAGAAACGGTTGTAAACAATCCAAGAGAAGAAGCAAAATGGTATGAAGAATTAAATCACGAGGCAAATATAGTGATAGAGATAAAGCTATCAAACGGAATAATTCAATAAACCACAAGACAATGAAAAACTTAGAGATTACAATAGATGATATTACACTAGAGGTGGAGTACTACTTTGATCACGGATCAGATGGTGATTACTTTGAGCCACCTACAGGAGATTTCACAGATATAGAGAGTATCAAATTAGAAGGGTCTAAAATAGACATCACAGACCTCCTATCAGATTATGTAATTAATAGAATCCAAGATAAAATATACCACTATGAAAAAATGGCTTAATAAATCACCTGAAAATATATACTACCTGATCTCATTTTACTGTATTATAGGGATCGGTTTGATGTTCTTTAACGCTCTAGCAGGGTGGTTAAATTGATAGTTAGTTTGATTGTTATGTTAATGATGGAAGGAGCCTCTCAGAAATGGGGGGCTTTTTTGTATATTTATTTTAAATAAATTAAAAAAATGAGTTATATATATAGAGCATAAATTATGAAAGTAGAGATTTTAGTACCTGATACATTATCAGACATAACCTTAGGGCAGTATCAAAAGTATCTATCCATCATTGAAGGGAGTGAGGATAGCAGCTTCATAGACATCAAAATGATTGAGATCTTTTGTGGAGTGAAACTATCTGAGACTCTTAAAATGAAGTTTTCAGATATTAAAGCTGTATGTGATATACTAGAGCAGATGCTACTAGAGAAACCTCAGCTCATAAATAGATTCAAAATGAATGGGGTAGAGTATGGATTCATACCTAATCTAGAACAGATCTCAATGGGAGAGTTTATAGATATAGAGACATTCATTTCAGATTGGCAGCAAATGCATAGAGCTATGGCTGTACTCTATAGACCTGTAGCTCATAAATATGGAGAGAAATATAACATAGAGGAGTACAAAGAGACTGATGGTGATCATATGAAGGATATGCCTATGGATGCAGTCTTTGGCTGTATGCTTTTTTTTTACAGTTTAGGGATCGACTTATCGCAGGCTATGATGAGCTATTTACAGGATCAGGAGGAGACAGCTTTGATGCAGTTTCCCAATTTGGCAGGAGATGGGGATGGTATCAGTCAATTTACCAACTCGCTCAAGGAGATGTTACGAGATTTGAGAATATCACAAAACTAAATATACATACAGGATTGACATTCCTGACATTTGAAAAGGGAAAACTAGAGCTAGAATCTAAGCAGATAAAAAGTAAGATATGAATAATGTAGCAATCAGGGGATTTTATCTCCTTACTGAAAAGATAAAGGATCTACTCTTAGAGAATCCTAATGTGAATACTGTCACCTATGGAGACATTACTAAGATAGACCTCAACAAACAAACTATTTTTCCTCTATCCCATACGATAGTAAATAGCGTAGTAAGCTCTGAGAGAACTCTCACAATAAATATGAGCATCATATGTATGGACTTAGTCAATGTGTCTAAGGATGAGACTGAGGATGTATTCTTAGGTACTACCAATGAGCAGGATGTCCTTAATACTCAAATGAGTGTAATCAATACGCTTGTCCAAAAGCTAAGGATCAGCACCATCTACAATGATGGGTATCAGATTCTAGGTGATGTAACTATGGAGCCTTTTTTAGATAGGTTTGAGAATATGCTAGCAGGATGGACAGGTACATTTGATGTGGTAATCCAAAACGATATAAATGTCTGTTAATTTCAAACATACAGATGAGGCACTTAGGAAATTCGCTAAGGCTGTAGTAAAGCAGGCTAAGACTAGACTGACTAAAGAGGGTCATAAAGTCACTAGTAAGCTCTATAATAGCTTAGATTATGATGTGAAGGTATTGCCTAACAGCTTTCAATTACTGTTTGAGATGATGCCTTATGGTGAGTTTATAGATAAGGGTGTCAGAGGTACTAAGAGCAGCCCTATAGGAACTGCAAAAAGTCCTTTTAAATACAAAGATAGCTCTAAGGTGATGGGTATGGAGTACCATACAGGGACATTTGCAGCGTGGGCTAAGGCGAAAAGGATAAGACTGAGAGATGAAAAGGGCAAATTTAAGAAGGGAAACTATAGGAGTATAGGATTTGTATTAGCTAGATCGGTAAAAGAGAAGGGTATAAAGCCTACATTTTTCTTTACTAAACCATTTGAGCAGCAATTTAAGAATTTACCACCTCAACTAATAGAGTCCTTTGGGCTAGATGTAGAGGATTTTTTACAATTTACAACTAAATAAGATGGCAAACATATTACTAAGATCACCACATTTTGAATACCACACACAGGCAGGAGCTTTATCTGCTAAATTAGAGCTTTCACTAGATGGAGAGCTTTTTTATACATTGATAAAAAATGTAGATATTTCAAGTGGGGTGCTATTTGAGATCTCTGAATTGGCTAGAGACTACATTGATCCACAATTCTCAGGGACATATGACTCAGAGACATTACCTGTAGATGGGGTTATCACATTTTATGCTGAGATAAATGCAGGAGGAGCTGAGGTAGGAATACCTGTGCCATTCTCTCACATTGGTTTTGATGGTTACTCATATACTCAGGACACTACCAAAGTGATTAACTCAGGACAGCTACTACAATCAAACACGATCATATATGTGCCTGAGGGAGAATCAGGAGTAGTACCTTTTGAAAATGCAGGTGCTATAGCTTATGCTACATTTGATGGATCAGATACATCAGTTTCTGCTAGTGGCAATAATGTAACTATAGATAGGATCTGTGATAATAAACACACTCCTTTGAAATTGACATTTATCAATAAGTTTGGAGCTTATCAGGATATGTGGTTTGATAAGAAATCAGTAGAGTCTATGACAGCCTCTGAGGAGAGATATAAGGCATCTACAATCAATGGTCTTGGGATTTACAATATAAGTAACCACACTAGCAAGATACTCTCTAAGAATGGATCTGAGACTGTCACAATAAATACAGGATTTATAGATGAGCAAATGTACTACCCACTAAAAGAGATGATCTTGAGTGAGGCAGTATGGGTGACTAAGGATGGACAAGTATTACCAATCAATCTAAACACAAGCTCACTAACACACAAGACTAAGTTAAATGATAAGCTAATACAGTACACACTAGATTTCACTTACTCATTTGACATAATAAACACCATCAGATAGATGCAAAAAATACAGCTTTATATAGAGGGTCAGAGAGTGGATATGTTTTCAGATGAGTCTGTCAGCATCACTCAGACCATTCAGAATGTTAAAGATATTGCAAAGGTATTCACGGATTTTAGTAAGACATTCAATCTCCCTGCCTCAAAGGTCAATAATAAGATCTTTAAACACTATCAAAATTTTGATATTGACAATGGATTTGATGCTAGGAAAAAAGTAGATGCAAAAATAGAGCTGAATAACAAGCCATTTAGAGATGGTAAAGTAAAGCTAGAGGGAGTAGATGTAAAGAATGGACTGCCTAATAGTTACAGGATCACTTTCTTTGGCAATACAGTGAACCTAAAAGACACACTAGGTGAGGACACTCTAGCATCTTTGTCTTGGCTAAATAATTTCTCACACCAGTACTCAGCAACTCAGGTGAGATCAGGTCTTACAAGTGGGATAAATAAGACAGTAAATTCTATAGCTTATAATGATGCTCTAGTTGTGCCATTATTGACAAATACTACTAGACTCTTTTATGACTCAGATAATAGTCAAGATCACTTTGAATATCCTGATCCATTAGCAGGCAATCTACATCCACACGGATCACATCATCACGGAGTATATTATGAGGAGCTTAAATACTCAATAAGAGTGTCTCTGATAATCAGGGCTATAGAGGAGACATATGGCATAGCTTTCTCTGATGACTTTTTTACAGATGACAATTCAGCTTTCAATGAGCTGTATATGTGGCTGCATAGAAAAAAAGGATTTGCCTTTGACAGTAATAGAGTGACATATCAGGTGATTAATTTTCCTTGGATCACAGATGAGATGATTGAGGTAGCTTCATACCCTGATAGTCTAAAGATATTCAATAGCCCAAAAGGTGTGGTTTATAATTTGGTAATTACCTCAACCACTACAGCTCCATATACAGTGATCATCAAAAAAGATGGTCAAGTATTTGACACCAAAAATGCAACATCAGGAAATGCTATTTTGCAGGGTATACTCACAAACTCTAGCACAGGCTACTCAGTATTTATAGAGACAGGAGCTGCAATGACCAATGTGGTGGCTGATTGGCAGCTTACATCAATAAATTACCCTGAGAGTTTCAACTACACCTCGGGTCAGTTTACAATACCACTCACTCAGGAATATATCATCACAGAGCAGATACCTGAGATGAAAGTAGTGGATTTTCTTACAGGTCTTTTTAAGATGTTTAATCTCACAGCCTATCAAAAGGATGATGTGGTAATAGTTAAAACGCTAGACAGCTTCTATGATGAGTCTGATAAGATATGGGATGTGACTAAATATGTAGACTCAAATAGCTCTAGCGTAGACATAGCTCTGCCATATAAGAGGATAGATCTGAAATATGAGGGACTAGATACAAAACTATCAAAGCAGCACAAACAGATAGCAGTACAGGGATGGGGTACGAGTCAATTTGATGCAGGTGACAATTATGATGGAGGTAATGGCATCTATGATGTGACAGCTCCTTTTGAGCATATGAAATTTGAGAGGCTTATTGATGCAAATACAGAGCAATATACTGACATTCAGGTGGGGTGGTTTGTGGATGATAACAATGATCCATACTATGGACAGCCTCTTTTGATGTATTGTCTGCCTGCAACAGGTACAGAGATAAGATTTTTAGATGGAAAAGAGTCAGGACATACAGATATAACTAGCTATTTTGTACCATCAAACACTTTGACATTGGATTCAGCTACATCTACTGAGTCAATTCACTACAATTTAGAGGTGAGTGAGTATGAATTAAGTGCAGATTTTACAGATACACTCTTTAATAAGTACTATAAAAACTACATAACAGACATATTTAACACAAAAAGGAGGATCACTAAAGTGAAATCATTCCTTCCTTTGAACTTTTTGCTTAATTATAGCCTAGCAGATAAGCTAAAAATAGCAGATAAGCTGTATTTGATCAATTCAATAGACACAAATCTAGCAAATGGAGAAAGCAGCTTAGAACTTTTAAACGTAGTTTCAGGTGTAATACCAATAACAACAACTACTACAACCACAACCACAAGTACAACAACCTGTACCCCTAATGGTACATTATTAAGTACATATTGCTCAGGAAATGACCTGTATGGAACATATGCTGATGGTAATTGTGGAACATATAACGCATTAATAGAGGCAAATAGCCCATCCTGTCAGACCACTACTACTACCACCTGTACACCTGCAGGAACTGTATTAGGAGATTTGTGCATTGGATTAAATTTATATAGGGAGTATGCAGATGGTAACTGTGGATCATATTATGAATTATTAGAAGAAAATAGTCCTAGCTGTCAGACTACTACTACATCTACTACTACTACTACATCTACTACTACATCTACTACTACCTGTCCGCCATATGGGACTGTGATAGGTGATTTCTGTGTGGGATCTGATTTATGGAGAGAGTATGCGGATGGAAACTGTGGATCATACGCTGATCTAATAGAAGTGAATAGCCCTAGCTGTCCTACTACTACCACATCTACAAGTACGACCACATCTACAAGTACGACCACA
>Ga0209653_1000607_pt1 | contig 31068 bp, 35 predicted proteins | sample SaaInl6LU_22_DNA_FD_184644 | JGI IMG/M metagenome (GOLD analysis project Ga0209653, IMG submission 184644) | Marine microbial communities from expanding oxygen minimum zones in the Saanich Inlet - ESP_116LU_22_DNA (SPAdes) (version 2) | ecosystem: Environmental > Aquatic > Marine > Intertidal...
TCCTATAATTTTAATAATCAGCGAGGATTTTGCCCCGCGCTTGCAAGGGGGCAAAACCACAGCGTTAATCTACTACTAAAAAACAAACAAAAAAATGTAGCCAACGACTACACGTCGTCATCAGCTACACATCTCTGAAACCCGCATAGGTATGCGGTTTGTTGGGTTTGGTGGGTTTGTTACCCTCTCCCTGTTTTATATTGTTGCCCCCATCATTAGCCCCAGGGTTATGCCAAGCGTTGCTATTACTAGCCAGCCCAGCAAGTCGTCGATTAATTTGAGCTTCTCTTTGTCGTTCATATTACTTCTCCTTTTTTATTACCTGCCATCAACGGCATTGTTAAGCGCCCCCTTAGAGGCGCTTTGCAATGGCGTTTACCAGCCAGCCTTCCTGATCTCCTGGCGCATCTCGCGCATTCGCTGCTCGGCTTTGCCCAGCGCCCAGTCAAAGTCACACGGCTCGATGTCCAGCTCATGAAACTCGATGATGCTTTCGAGCATCTCCTGCTGCTCGCGCCATCTCATTGATGGGAGTTTGCATAGTGCAACTGACATCTCTTCAGACGCGAAACTAATGTGCTTGTAATTACTCATGGCTATCTCCTTATAGGTAGAGCAGGCTTACGCCTGCTTCTCCGCTTCGCTTCTGTTGTGAAGTGCTGCCATGCGCGCTTCGTGGTTGCGTAGCTCGGCAGCTACCGCATCCTCAACCTTGAGTATCAGGTAGGGAGAGCCATCTTTGCCTGTGCGTTCCCAGACAGCGACTTCGAATGTGCCGGGTACGCCCTCGATCTTGAAGCCAGACTGCTTATACTTGGGGGCCTTGGGGTTGCGGTCGAAACCACGGTTGAATGAAACGAAAGGTTTTGGTGAATCTACAGTGCTCATAGCTATTTCCTTTTAGGTTGTATGGCCTCGTTGCCATGAAGCATTAGGAACCTATGGCAGACAGCGTAACAAGGGTCTGCCGTAGGCCGACTTAAATCACGGAGGATCCGCGACAGCGTTATGGAAGCGTCCCGATAGGGACAAGCTGGAGTAGCGATGGCGTGGAGGTGCCGTTATTTCAGTCGCCCTTGTTGCGATGGCTGGCATAGGTTACGGCGATGAGTGATGCTGAAGCCGCCCCCACTGGGGCGAAGCGTAAGCCACTCAGCGCAATAGCGTAATGGCGGCGAGGACAGACAGCCTGAAAGGTAATCGCGTAATGAGCACTGTGGATTCGCCGGAACCTGTAGTGAGTTCATCCGTGGTGAGATCCAACGCCAAGGTTCCCGAGTATGAGCTGTCTGGCCACACAGAGCTAGACGTACCCGCGCCGTTCGGAGTCGATGACTGGGGGCGCGCATGCGGAGATGGTTCTGCCTGCCTGATACCACGTTGAAGGTCGGTAGCTGATGAGCTGCGCTACCGCGCGGCGCTCATGGCTACCTCATAACTATAAGCGGATCTGATAAGCAGGGGTAAGCCTGCTCTGCGTATGAGTTGTAACCATGAGTATGGATATAACTAATCAGTCTAAAGGTATTTGCACATAAGCTTGATTATGACGTTTAGAATCTGCTACCCTAGGATGGACGGTTGGCTTCATAGGTAGTGAACACTAACGAAAGCAGAGGACACGAACCACATATATAATTTATGTATTGTCCGCTGGTGTAGTACAGGGGGTCCTTCCCCCATACACACACTCACTACTACAGGTCCACAGTGTAAGTCTCTCAGTTCGCCTATGGCTCCTTCGTGGCCTTTGCCCCTAACGAAACTTAGGGACTCTTCGTTATGTAGGGTACGGGTTGTTTAACCACCGGGGGTGGGAAATACGCTGGCTCAGGGATAACGGGTGCCTCCCCCATACAAAAAAGAGACTGAAATGGCAAAGAGCAAACAAACGATAGAAAAGGACATTGGGGTAGATATACCCAAGCTTGAGGACACCCTTGATTTTGAGAAGAGTCCTGAGTTGAGGCGTACTAATACTAAGGATATTCCAGAAAAGAATAAGGGAAGACCTAAAAAGGTAGTAAAACGTAATAAGAAAGAGTCTGCTGCTATCATGCGGGAATATAGAGATCGTATGCTGGCTAGTCCAAAGAGCGTTAAGGTGCTTAATGCCATCTGGGACGCTGCATTAGACCCTGAGGACAAAGACAGGGCTGCTGCATGGAGGATAGTAACAGGCACTATTATGCCTCAGGCGGTCGTTAACGAGCTATTTGAGGGTAATGCGACAAGGGCTGCGGTGCAGATCAACATAACTGGGCTTAATGACGTTAGAACTGGCGTTGATATAGATGGAGACTCTGGTGAAGTACTTTGATATTAACGAGTTTGACTGCTCCTACACCGGAAAGAACGAGATGAACCCCGAATTCCTAGAAAGACTGGACGAATTAAGGCGGGTTTGCAGCTTTCCCTTCATAATAACGAGTGGATACAGGGACGAAACCCACCCAATCGAGGAAAAAAAGAAGAAGCCTGGCACTCATTCAAGGGGAATTGCTGCCGATATTGCAATTTTTGATGGTAATAAGCGCAGAATTATTGTACAAGAGGCCATTAATCTTGGCTTTAACGGTATAGGTATAGCTAAAAGCTTTGTTCACGTAGACATTCGTGATGCCTTCCCCGTCATTTGGACATACTGAATGCTATATACAAAACATGCAACGCTATTAACAACAGATCCAGTAACTCTGTTTAAAGTCCCAAAGGGTTTCCACGCCGTTATCAGTTATATCTTTGTTGCAAACCACGCAGGCTCTACCAATACCGCTACCCTGTACTGGGATATTAGTGTAAATGACGTATCAGTCCCGCAAGTCTACATCTATGATGGTGCTAGTGTAGCTGGCAGCGGAAATAACACACTAGGCAACGGCGGCGGCCCCCTATTTGTCCTACATGAAGAAGAATCCCTAAAGGTATCCGCCGGATCTGCGGGCAACATCGAGGCTGCGGTGACGATTGACCTGATTGAAAACCCATCAACGTTGATAAACTTCAGCTAAATGGAACTTAACGTAGAATTACTGCCTTGGCAGGAAGAAGTGTGGAATAACCCCACTCGATTCAAGGTTGTTGCTGCGGGAAGGCGTACAGGAAAGTCCAGATTGGCTGCGTGGATGCTTATAGTTAACGCGCTCCAGGCGAGCAAGGGTCACGTTTTTTACGTAGCTCCTACACAGGGCCAGGCCAGAGACATTATGTGGCAAACCCTGCTTGAGTTAGGCCATCCAGTTATAGATAGCTCCCATATTAATAACCTTCAGATCAAACTTATTAACGGCACTACGATTAGTCTTAAAGGCGCTGACAGACCAGAGACTATGCGGGGTGTGTCGCTGAAGTTTCTTGTCATGGACGAATATGCCGACATGAAACCTGACGTATGGGAGCAGATCCTACGTCCAGCCCTTGCCGACCAAAAGGGCGATGCGATGTTTATTGGTACTCCAATGGGGCGTAACCACTTCTATGACCTGTATAAGTATGCAGAGCTATCAGAAGATGAAACCTACCAATCATGGCACTTTACGTCATACGACAACCCCATATTAGACCCAGATGAAATCGATATAGCTAAAAAGTCTATGTCATCCTACGCCTTCAGGCAGGAATTCCTTGCGTCATTTGAGGCGACTGGCTCTGAAATGTTTAAGGAGGACTGGGTTCAGTTCGACGAAGAAGAACCCGATGACGGCGACTACTACATAGCTATCGACTTAGCTGGCTTTGAAGAGGTAGGCAAGAAGAAGTCAAAGAACTCCAAGCTAGACGAAACGGCAATTGCCATAACCAAGGTCTGCGACAATGGCGATTGGTATGTAGACAACATTATCTACGGGCGATGGGACTTAAATGAAACGGCCACAAAGATCTTCCAAGCTGTTCGCGATTATCGCCCTGTCTCTGTTGGCATCGAAAGGGGAATTGCGAAGCAGGCCGTTATGTCACCCCTTATGGACTTACAGAAGAAATACAACAAGTTCTTCCGAGTGGAGGAGCTTACCCACGGTAACAAAAAGAAAACCGATAGAGTTATGTGGGCATTACAAGGCAGATTCGAGAATGGCGTTATTACGTTAAATAAGGGAGAATGGAACTCCAGGTTCTTGGATCAGCTATTTCAGTTTCCTGATGCACTAACCCATGATGATTTAGTGGATGCACTGGCATACATAGACCAGTTAGCTCAAGTCCCTTACGGTATTGGTGACATTGAGTTTGATGAAGTAGAAATTATTGACGCTATAGCGGGATATTAAAATGTCTGACGAAAACTTATACGACCTTGACCCACTGATGATCGAAGAGTCTATCGAAGACTGGGTAATGACCAAGTGCGAAGATTGGCGCGACAACTTTGAGTCTAACTACGAAGCTAAGTTTGATGAATACTATCGACTATGGCGTGGTATCTGGGATCCAAATGACACAGATCGCAAGTCTGAGCGTAGTCGGATTATCTCCCCAGCCTTACAGCAGGCGGTTGAATCTAACGTAGCTGAATTAGAAGAGGCTACCTTTGGTCGCGGCAAGTGGTTTGATGTGTCTGATGATACAAACGACAATGAGCGCGAAGACATTATGTACTTGCGTAAGAAGCTGACCGAAGACTTTGAAAAGACCAAAGTAAGAAAAGCGGTAGCTGAATGTCTACTTAACGCCGCAGTATTTGGTACTGGCATTGGCGAAATCGTTATTGAAGAAGTAAAGGAAATGAAGCCTGCTACCCAGCCAATGATGGATGGGCAGCTTCAAGCTATCGGCGTTAACATAGAAGACCGAGTAGTCGTAAGGCTAAAGCCAGTACTGCCTCAGAACTTCTTAATTGATCCTATAGCAACGTGCGTTGAAGACGCGATGGGTGTAGCTATTGATGAGTTCGTTAGCAGACACCACATTGAGATGCTTCAGGAAGATGGCATATACAGGAAGGTTTCAATTGAGAATGCCTCATCTGATACCAGCCTTGAGCCAGACGAAAGCCTATCTGTGTACGATAATGACAAGGTAAGGCTTACCAAGTACTACGGCCTTGTTCCAAGGGAAATGCTTGAAGAGGTTGCTACTGGCGATATAGAAGAGGAGGGCATGTACGTTGAGGCCGTTGTCGTTATTGCTAACGGCGGTACTCTCCTAAAGGCAGAGCCAAACCCTTACATGATGCAGGATCGTCCCGTTGTTGCATTCCCTTGGGATGTAGTCCCCAGTCGATTCTGGGGTCGCGGAGTTTGTGAAAAAGGGTATAATAGTCAGAAGGCACTCGATACCGAGATTCGTGCGCGTATCGACGCTCTAGCCCTAACTATTCACCCTATGCTTGCCATTGACGCTACGCGACTACCTCGCGGGGCTAAACCCGAAATACGTCCCGGCAAGATGATACTTACTAACGGAAACCCAAGTGAAGTTTTACAACCATTTAATTTTGGAAATGTCGGACAAGTCACCTTTGCACAAGCTTCAGCGTTACAGCAAATGGTGCAACAGGCAACTGGAGCAGTCGATTCAGCGGGGATCGCTGGACAGGTCAATGGCGAAGCTACTGCTGCTGGGATCTCTATGTCTCTTGGCGCAGTTATTAAGCGACATAAACGCACCCTTATAAACTTCCAGCAGTCTTTCTTGCTGCCGTTTGTAACCAAGGCTGCTCATCGCTACATGCAGTTTGACCCAGAGAATTACCCAGTAAAAGACTACAAGTTTAATGCTTCCTCTACGTTGGGAATCATTGCTCGTGAGTACGAGGTAACTCAACTGACTCAACTATTGCAGACTATGCAACAAGATAGTCCGCTTTACCCTGTCTTAATACAAAGTATTGTTGAGAACATGAACCTGTCAAATCGGGAAGAGCTTATCGCCGCGCTTGCAAAAGCAGGCGAGCCAAACCCAGAAGCGCAGCAAGCTCAACAAGAACAGCAGCAGTCACAGCTTGCATTCCAGCAGGCGCAGACATCAGCTATCTCCGCACAAGCCGAAGAATCAAGAGCAAGAGCGCAGAAGTATACGGTTGAAACTCAACTCGCTCCCCAAGAGCTTGAGATCGAAAAGATCGAAGCAATTACTCGAAACCTCAAGGAAGGCGATCAGGATGACAAGCAGTTTGAACGCCGCCTAAGAGTCGCTGATATTGCCTTGAAAGAGAAAAAGCTTGAGGGAGTAGCGCCATCGCAAAGACAGGAGCAGCCCTCACCAGCGCCCCAGCCACCTCAAAATCCAATGATGGATATGCAAGGCTTCTCAAGCCCAAGAGGTCCGCAAGGTCCAAGGGGTGGGGTTAACATTCCTGGCGGAAGGGATCGCTAATGCTTTCAAAGCTAAAAGACCTAGAGTCTATTATCGTTAGCCTAGTTAATTCCCACAACGCTTTGATAGATAGGGTATCTAGTATAGAGGAGAGTATCAGTGAGCAAAGATCCGAGGCTGGAGAGAGCGGGAGTGAGCGGCTACAACAAGCCAAAGCGAACCCCAAGTCACCCCAAAAAAAGTCACGTAGTGGTAGCCAAAGAAGGCGACAAAGTTAAAACCATTAGGTTTGGCGAGCAAGGCGCAAAGACCGCAGGCAAGCCAAAGTCTGGTGAGGGTGATAAGATGAAGAAGAAGCGGGCAAGTTTTAAGGCTCGTCATGCTAAGAATATCTCCAAAGGCAAGATGTCTGCGGCTTACTGGGCGGACAAAGTGAAATGGTAATGGCAGTAAAGAAAACTCAATCAAAGTGAGAAACTGACAATGACTCCATGCAAATCATGCAAGACAAAAGCCAAGTGCAAAAAAGCTGGCAAGTGCCTAAAGAAATCAGTTAAAAAAGGCTATTGATTTAATACTTTAATTAAAGTAAAAGATGTATTTATTTTATCTTAAAAAAGGAAATGACAATGGCTTACAGCCCACGATCAGGCGGCATGAAGAAAACCAAAAAGAGCGGCAAGACTTTTCTTGAGCGATTTGGAACCGCATCACAGCGAAAGGCTGGCGACAAGCGTATGGCCGAAATGGAAAGTAAGCCAAAGCCAAAGCCAAAGGTCAAGCCAAAAGCAGCGGCAGCAAAGCCAAAGGCATCATCTTCTAGTTCAATGGTTAAGCCTGGCGGCGGTCGAAAGCGCCCATCACAAAAGATTTCACCGGGAGAGGTATTCGGCACAGCCGCGATGCGAAAGCCAAAGGCCAAGCCAAAAGCAGCGGCAGCAAAGCCAAAAGCAGCGGCAGCAAAGCCAGCGGCAGCTAAACCAAAAGCAGGCGTATCTAAATTTGGTGTAGGAACATCAAAGACGATTACCCATAAAGGCAAAGAGATGGCTAACGTAACTGCCGAGCAGCTAAAAGGATCAGGGTTAAGCCTCCGCGCCTATATGAATCAATGGAACAAAACCGGTAATCGACCTAAGTAATTGATATGAATAGAGATTTGGAGCATTACTATAACGTTTACTTTGACCTTTTTAGATCAGAGGGTTGGAAGCAGATAATTGAAGAGTTATCTGAGAACGCAGAAAATGTTAGCTCTATTGAATCAATAAAAGACCAGAATGACCTTTACTTTAGAAAGGGTCAGTTAAATGTTTTAGGTCACCTCATAAACTTAGAGTCAATAACTCTAAGTGCCTATGAAGAGGCCATGCAGGAAGATGAAGAGGATGATTAAGGTATACGACTTTAAGTGTACTGAGGGTCACCTTTTTGAAGATTTTGTTAGTGGAGGCGTTACGACTAGCAGGTGTAGTTGTGGCGCTGAAGCTACAAAAGTGGTGTCAGCCACGAAGTGCGTACTCGAGGGTGCGTCCGGGGATTTCCCTGGTCGCCACATGAAGTGGGTGCGAGAACACGAAATGGCTGGCAGAAAGTAAACTCCATAACCATTAGGCGGAGATAGTTAAATAATGTCAAGAGCACAACTCATAGATGAGCGCACGGAAGAAGACGTTAACGAAGCTGAAGTACTTGACCAGCAGGAAGATTTTGAGTCTCAAGAAGAGGTAGCTCAAGCTCCTGAATTGCCGGAGAAGTATAGGAACAAATCTCTTGAAGAGGTTGTTCAGATGCATCAAGAGGCAGAAAAGCTTTTGGGCAAACAAAGCTCAGAGGTTGGTGACTTACGTAAGGTTGTTGACGACCATATCCAGGCACAACTCTCGCAGCAAAAAGCACCTGAACCAAAGAAAGAAGAAGACGAGGTAGATTTTTTTCTAAACCCGTTAGAGGCTGTACAACGGCAAATTGATAATCACCCTAAGATAAAAGAGGCTCAAACCTATACTGAGCAATATAAACGTCAGACGGCTTTATCGCAGCTTCAGGGTAAGCATCCTGAAATGGAAGAAATCCTGAATGACAATAATTTTGCTAAGTGGATTAAGTCATCAAAAATTAGGACTCAATTATTTGTACAAGCAGACCAGTCGTATGATTACGATGCTGCCGATGAACTGTTTAGTTTGTGGAAGGAGCGCGCAGGCGTTGCCAAGCAAACTGTTGCAGTTGAAAAGCAAGCCCGTAAACAGCAGCTAAAATCTGCAAGTACAGGTAATGCCAGAGGAACAGCGGAAACGGCTTCGAAAAAAAGATATCGTCGTGTTGATATTATTAAACTTATCCAAACCGACCCTGAGCGTTACACAGCATTATCGCCCGATATACTTCAGGCATACGCAGAGGGGAGAGTTTACTAGCTTATAAAGGAAACTTATCATGGCACTATATCCTGATGCGGCCGGAATTGTCGGCAAAACAGAGGCGAATACTTTCATTCCAGAAATCTGGAGTGATGAAGTAATTGCCGCTTACCAAAAGAACTTGAAGATGTCTCCTCTGGTCAAGAAGCTTTCTATGACTGGTAAGAAAGGAGATTTGATTCACATTCCTAAGCCTCTTCGTGGCGCTGCTTCTGTTAAGCAAGAAAACCAGAAGGTTAATATCCAGGCAAACACAGAGCAAGAACTGACAATCTCTATTAATCGTCACTTCGAATACTCGCGCTTTATCGAGGACATCGTTGACGTTCAGGCTCAAAACAGCTTACGTCAGTTCTACACTTCTGACGCTGGTTATGCGCTTTCACTTCAGGTTGATACTGACCTGATGAATGCCGCTACTGGTTTCGGTGACGGAACTCTTGACCTAGCTGCTCCTACTGGCGCTGACTGGGTTAACAGCAACAGCCTGTACTTTACCTCTGGCGGCAGTCTGGCTGACTTTGCTGCTGCAACTGTAGCTTCTGGCGACAACTTCACAGATGAAGGTTTCCGTGAAGCCATCAAGATCCTTGATGACGCTGACGTACCTATGGAAGACCGCTGCTTGATCATCCCACCTGCTGCTCGCAAGACAGTAATGGGTATTGATCGTTACGTATCTAGTGACTTCCGCGATGACCGCACTGTTAAGTCTGGTCTGATCGGCAACATCTATGGTGTTGATATTTACGTATCTAGCAACTGTCCTACTCTTGAGGCTAACGTCCGTGGCTGCTTGTTCTTCCACAAAGACGCTATTGTCCACGCAGAGCAGATGTCTGTACGTTCACAGACTCAGTACAAGCAAGAGTTCTTATCGACTCTGTACACAGCAGACACTCTATACGGTGTTGAAGTGTATCGTCCTGAAGCTGGTCTCGTTCTGGCTGTATTTGACGAGTAAGCACTGCTAAAGGTTTTGGTGGCCCCCTTTCAAAGGGCCACCTTCTATTTATTATCAGGAGTGCTTAATGGCTATTTACCGTGGTACGGGTGGAAGTGGCAGTTCAACCACTGATTCTTATGCGTCAGAAATATCAGATTACGCCCAGACCGCCATTGATAAAGCACAAGAAGCTTCTGATTCGGCTGCGGCTGCTGCTCTTAGCAAAGACCAAGCTAATGATAGCGCCACTCTCTCTAGCGGAAGTGCTACTGCCGCTTACAATGCAAGGATAGCTGCTCAGGCTGCTAGAGATGCAGCACAAACAGCAGAAAATAATGCTGGCTTTTCTAGTGATGATGCTGAGAAACTAGCAATCAATCCAGAAGACTCTCAGTTTACTTTATCTGATGGAGTCACTACTGGATACTCAGCGTTACACCACAAAGAAAAAGCTATAGATGCTCAGAGTTCTGCTGAAGGCGCTCGTGACACTGCACTTACTTATTCAGACAATGCTCTTAGCTATAGAAATACAACCCTTGGTTACAGGGATGCGGCAGAAGGCCATGCAACCACTGCTACAACTCAGGCTGGAATAGCAGCAACTCAGGCTAGTACGGCAACAACGCAAGCTGGTATCGCAACAACACAGGCCGGTACAGCCACAACACAGGCCGGTATTGCTACAGCAAAAGCTGGCGAGGCTGCCGGGTCAGCGTCCAGTGCTGCCGACTCAGAGACTAATGCTGGCACATCCGCTACCAATGCTGGGCTATCCAGTGCTGATGCTCAAAAATTAGCTATTAATCCAGAAGACTCTCAGTTTACCTTATCTGATGGAGCTACTACTGGTTATTCGGCGTTACACCACAAAGAAAAAGCTATAGACGCGCAAAGCTCTGCGGAATCGGCCCGCGATGCCGCGCTTGGCTATAGAGACACCGCAGCAGGTCATGCTAGTACGGCGACAACAAAAGCCGCCGAAGCGGCGACTAGTGCCAGTACGGCGACAACCCAAGCAGGTACAGCCACAACACAGGCAGGTATTGCCACAACACAAGCCGGTATTGCAACTAACAAGGCCAGTGCAGCGGCCACATCAGCGGCCAATGCAGCAGCATCATACGACAACTTTGATGATCGCTATCTAGGCTCCAAGGCTAATGACCCCACTGTAGACAACGATGGCGATGCACTACTTACTGGTGCCTTGTATTTCAACTCAACAACCGATGTCATGAAGGTCTATGATGGCGCGGCATGGGTTGCTGCGTATGCATCAATTGCTGGCATTACCCTCGATGACGTAACTAACGATGGCAACACCACAACTAATGCAATAACCGTTGGCGGGATGACATCTACTGGGCCAGTAATACTTAACGCTGACCCAGCATCAAACCTTGGTGCAGCCACAAAGCAGTACGTAGATACCATTGCTGCGGCTGGAGTTCACTACCACGACCCAGTACGTGTTGAGCAAGAGGGCAACCTTAATGCGACCTATGACAATGGATCATCCGGCGTAGGTGCGACACTAACTAACTCAGGCACTCAGGAAGCCCTCGTAATCGACGGTGTGACGCTTTTATCTGGGGATAGGGTTCTTATATACGAGCAGACAAACCAGGCTCAAAACGGCATATACACGGTCACAGACGTAGGCTCTGGATCGACTAACTGGGTATTGACTAGGGCCGTTGATGCAGACTCTTACGCACCATCTGACCCAGATAGCTTTGGCCAGGGCGATGCCTTCTACGTTCAAGAAGGATTGATGGGCGCTGGCGAGACGTATGTAATGACAACCGAGGGGCCAATAACCTTCGGCACAACAACCATACACTTCTCGCAAATATCATCCGCGCAGGTGTACAGCGGCAGCACTGGCATTGATATTACCGGCACTACAATATCAAGCACGGCAACGCTGGCAAACGTAACCACGGCAGGTAACTCGACAACTAACTCGATTACTGTTGGTGGTGTTACTTCTACCGGACTTGTTACGGCTAGTAACTTAAACACTAGCGACTGGGATACGGCTTACGGCTGGGGCAATCACGCTAGTGCAGGTTATATTAATTCTACCCCTAGTTCGCTGACAGTTGACACAAATACTTTGCACGTAGATGCTACAAATAATAGAGTTGCGATTGGCTCTACTAGTCCTTCATATAAACTACAAGTAGAAGGAACTATTGCTGCCTGGGATTCCGTTGGGAGTACGTGGGGAACGCTAATCACTGCCGATAATAAAATTTATGGTTATGGCGGCGGCAGTGGATTTGATCTTAGCGACAGTCAGGGCATAACGCCGATTAGTTCATACGGAAGCTTCAGCCAATTTGTTAGTCTTGGTTCGACAAGTAAGCGTTTTGAGTCTGTGTATTGCCAATATGTTAATACTGCAAATGACGGTAATAGCGGACTATGGAATCAAGCGTATAGCTGGGGCAACCATGCGGGTCTTTACCCGACGTATACAGGCTCAGGCGCGTCTGGCACTTGGGGTATTAACATTACGGGTAGCTCGGCATCCTGTACCGGCAACGCTGCCACCGCTACGACAGCCTCTAAGGCATCCGTAACCACCGCAGGTAGTGCTTGGTATGACATATTAGGGCATTCGGGTGGGACGTTCTACGCAGATACCGCTTGTCATATTCACGGCAGCGGTTACCTACAAGCGTCTTACTTTAACAACACTCACGGCGTTACTACTCGTAACAATGATACTCAGTTCTACACGGGAACCTCAGACGGTTATATTAGAGCTAACGATGCTGCTGGAACTAGAGAATCTTTAAATGTCCCGACGCGCGCAGGCGGAAACGCATCAGGCACTTGGGCAATAAGCATAACTGGCAACGCTGCAACGGCTTCAGACGCAGGTTTACTGGACGGAATAAACAGTACTTCTTTCTTGAGGTCTGATACTACCGACTACCTTACTGGCGTTATGTATGTAAGGGCGGACATTCGTAACGAAACCGGTTATAGAGATCACGGGGTTTATGGTGACTACGATTCTTATAAGACAAACCACATTTGGTCTATGGGTAGTTCTTACCGCAACGCCGCGAATGGATCAAACTTTGGCACCCTATACGGCCTAGCATACAAGCACACCAACAACCCTACCGGCGGAACTATGGCCGGTGGTCATCAGATGGTTTGGTGTCAAAATGGCACAGGCATCGCCGCGATGGGGTCTAACATTTGGACATCTGGCAACGTCACTGCCTACTCTGACATCCGAGTTAAGACCAACATTGAGCACATCCCTGACGCATTGGATAAAGTTTGCCAGCTAAATGGCTATACTTTTGATCGAACTGACGTTAAATATGACGAGCTAACAGGCGAGGCAGATAAGCCCGTCCGACAAACTGGCGTTATTGCTCAAGAGGTTCTTGAGGTACTGCCAGAGGCCGTTACAGGAACAGAGGAAAGTCATTATTCGGTAGCCTACGGCAACATGGTTGGCTTGCTAATTGAAGCGATTAAAGAGCAGCAAGTGCAAATCGAAGAGCTCAAGGCTGAGATAGATGAGTTGAAGGGGGCTAAGTAATGGCGCTTCCTACATCAGGAACTCTAAGCATAGAAGATATAGCCATTGAGTTTGCGTCTATGGTTTCTCACACACATCCAGACTCTCTTTCGGAGTATTACGGGGTAGTGCCGGGAATACCTACGGTCGGAAATCCCATAAGTATTAACGATTTTTATGGTGCGTCTGCTGAAACCTATAATTACATCACATCAAGGAATGCAACAATACAAACCTATGGAGGCTATAGATACCATACTTGGCAGTACTCTCCTTATGGATGGGACTTTAATGTTATTGCTTTGGGTTCGGCAAGTACTTGCGAATACCTAATAATAGCGGGAGGCGGAGGAAATGGAACCAATGGAGGTGGCGGAGGTGGTGCTGGGGGTCTCCGCACGGGCTCATTTGTGCCAGGTCTAGGGAGATTTTCCGTTGTAGTTGGCGCAGGAACCACTGGGACTGGCGGGGCTTCGTATTTTTACGGCCCGGGTATTAGTACAACGTCTTGCAATGGAGGCGGAAAAGGTGCCGTTAGGCAGTATAACCTCCCCGGAGGAAACGGCGGCTCTGGCGGGGGAGGAGGCAGTGCTGGCTACTCTAACAATGTGGCTGGCAGTGGAACATCGGGGCAGGGATATAATGGAGGTGCAGGTGCGGCTAATGACTATGGCTTATATGGCACAGCAGGCGGTGGTGGGGGCAGAGGAGGTGCTGGGTACTACCCAACTCACGCTTATGCCCCAAACCAAACCGGCGGCCGTGGCGGCAATGGATTTGCAAGCAGCATAACCGGCTCATCTGTATTGTACGCTGGAGGCGGCTCTGGGAGCGGACTTGATTATTCTGGCGGTGGCGGTGGCTCTGGTTATGTTCAGCCCGGTGCTGGCGGTGGAGGTTTAAATAACGGAAACGGCAACGGGGCTGACGGAAAAGGCGGGGGCGGTGGAAATATGTCTGTTACAGGAGTCAACGCAGGAACGGTTGGAACTCAATACAGAGGCGGCAATGGCATAATGATTTTGCGCTACCGCTACCAATAGGAGATGAAAATGTTTGATTACGAATATATTAAAACAATACCAAGCCAAGGCTTTGCTCAAATTAAATATACCAAAGAAGGCGAAGAAGATTTTTATACCAACATATTAGGTATTAATGAGTTTTCAGAGCAGCGTCTTGCTCAAGTAGCCCAGCTAAACGCAGAAAGAGCGCAAAAATTTTGGGAGCAATCAAAAAATACCGAGACTCCTATTGACGCCAGCCCGGTTATTGGAAAGGTAAAGGAAGTAATTTATTTGCCAGAGCCAAAAATAGATCATGACACTCAAGTAATTGCGCCTACAATTACAGAAACCGATGATCAGATTATTTATGGGTTTAAAGTTCGATCTTTAGTTATTAAAGAAGTGCAAAAATATGACCCATTTAATGAAAAAATTGAGTTTCAAGAAATAGAAACAGACGAAGAATCAATTAGAGGATACGTCACTGTTGAGCTAACTGAAGAAGAGAAGCTGGAATTTTTAACTGGCTGGCGCTTGTTTTCCTCCATTACTCCACGCCAAGCACGACTAGAACTAGCGAAGCGCGGTCAGCTATCTAACATCGATCAGATCATCGCGTCACTGCCAGCGGATCAGCAAGAGGTTGTTCAAATCGAGTGGGAATACGCGGTATCCATTGAGCGCAGTTCACCTTGGGTAATACAGCTAGGCTCTGCGCTAGGACTTGACGAGGAAGGATTAGATGAACTATTTAAAGCAGCAGCGGGACTATAAAGATGCCGACTAGAATCTTAACAAAGAAAAATTCAGTAAGTGGTGACGTGCCTGCAGCAAGTGATTTGTTTGTTGGCGAGCTTGCAGTAAATGTTGTTGATAAGCGACTTTACACGAAGAACTCTACCGAGGTAGTGGAGATTGGGACTAACCCAACTTCCGTTACTACCGCCAGTGTAGATGCAGGCCATGTTTCTGTAGAAACGCTAAGTGCTGCCACAGGAATTACCTCTAACGGACTTACTGTTTCCGGGCTTGGATACCCAACAGTAGACGGAGAAGATGGGCAAGTTCTTACGACAAATGGTAGCGGAGCACTAGCCTGGCAGTCAGTAGTACAGCAAGACACTACATACACAGCAGGCACTAACCTTACGTTATCAGGTACAACATTTAACCTTAACGCTAGTCTTACTGGGCTTACAGACGTAACAACTAGCGCGGTATCTATTGGTGACTGGGAAATAAAATTAGACGGCAGCGATCTTCGATTTGTACATAACGGGACTGATGCCTTTAAGATAACCACAACGGGTGCGGTTATTGCGAAAGATGAAATAACAGCGTTTGGTGCACCTTAATGGCTTTGGCGTCTAGCGGGCCATTAACATTCTCTTCAATTCAGGGTGAGTATGGCGGGGCAAACCCAATCAATATTTCTGAGTATTACAGGAATGGCGATTACGTGCCTAACAGTATTACTACAGGGACAGATAGTTGGGCTTATCCTGGATATGTAAATCTTGTTGAGGTGCCTGACACTAGTCAAAATTATTGGACAAGAGAGGGAAATTTCAGTCAATTGTTTTTAAATGGCTCTCTCGTTTACTCAGCGTCACCTATGTTTTTTCCTTTTGAAGTTGCGCTTGGCGGACAGCCTCCTGCTGGCCCGGGAGCTTCTTATGTTCAGACGGGTTTTGGAGGCACTTTTCAAACGATTGGAGATGTTACCTATCACCGAGTAGCCCAGGCAACTTACAATGCGTACCAAACTTCATCACAAACTACTACGCTTGTAAATCAAGTCGTACCTATTGATGGGGTTATATCGGTTAGTAACTTTTATAACGGAAGAAAAACATGATTAACTATCTTGTAAGAATTGGCGATGCACTAAGCCAGTTATTTAACGTAGTGTTTTTGATTGGGCAGAACCCTAATGAGTCGGTATCTGGTCGCTGCTATCGTATGCGATACAAAAAGCAGTGGCATGTTGCAATGACCGTTATTGATTTTTTGTTCTCTTACATAGAGCCAAATCACTGCCAAAAAGCCTATGATAATGATGTACTAAGGGCAGCTAATTTGTTAAAAGATAACAACTTTTAATAACAAAGCGATCTTATTTTATGAGCAAATACGCCTACTTGCGACCATATGCCACAGAACGTCAGCTTGAGTTCTTAGACATACTTGCGGATACCAATGACAACATTAGGGCCTCCTCAAAAAAGATAGGCATAACCGAGCGAAATGCCCGCAACCTAATGAGTAGGCTCAGGCAGACAGCGGCCATTCAAGGCGTGTCGCCTGACCACGATATGAGAAGGCCAGTACCAAATGGCTTTGTCGTTTCTGGTGTATCTACTTATTACAATGAAGATGGACAGCCCACAGCCCAGTGGGTGAAGTCAAAGCTTGCAGAAAACCAGAAGCTTCAGATGCTACAAGACGCTATTGCTGACGCAGTAGAAGAGCACAGAGGCAAAGCCAAGCCCGTTAAGCAATTGAAATCAAAGGAAAAAGAGGAAGACGTTGCTCTTATTATTCCCATGGGCGATCCTCATATTGGCATGTACGCATGGGCGGAGGAGAGCGGGGAAGACTTTGATATTAATATAGCCCATGACGATCTTCTAAAAGCCGCAGAAAAGCTGGTAAACATGGCTCCAACGGCTAGTCGATGCGTCATTATTAACCTTGGGGACTTCTTTCACTCCGACAACAAAGGGAATACAACCACTCGTGGAACGTCTGTTGATGTTGATACCAGATGGTCTAAGGTTTTAAAGCTTGGCTGCATGATAATGGTAGACATTATTGGGCTTGCCCTAAAGAAACATCCCCACGTTGAAGTAATTAACGCCATTGGAAACCATGATGACCACTCAAGCATTATGCTTGCCGCCTTCCTAGATGCGTATTTTAGTAACGAAGATCGTGTTACTATTCAACCCACTACGTCAAAGTTTCATTACTTTAAGTTTGGTAAGTGCTTACTGGGTGTTACCCACGGTGACACTATAAAGCACAGTGACTTGGGTGAGGTTATGGCAACCGACAAACCAGAGGATTGGGGAGCTTCAGAGCACCGTTACTGGTACGTCGGTCACATCCATCATTCTCGAAAGACAGAGCTGAGGGGGTGCACCGTGGAGTCGTTTAGGACCCTCGCCGCCAAGGATGCATGGCATGCAGCAAAAGGCTATCGCTCTGGTCGGGACATGAACGCTATTGTATTTCATAAGGAATTTGGTGAAATTGCCCGATACCGATGCGATATAAGGATGGCCAGATATGGGTGATGTAATTGATTTTGGCAAGAAGTCTGAGATTTATGACAGGTCTTGTGGTGAGTGTGGGTGTTCTATATTTACCTGGCATACAAGCCAAGAGGAAGAAGACTCTCACGTTTTAATGTGTGTTGATTGCGACACGGCGTATTCAGTATTTGGAGAAGAGGTAGAGTAATGGAAATCCTTGAGGTAATAGTAAGATGGATTGTGGCTCCATTAGCCGCTGTAGTTTGGATGATGTATCAACGTCAACAGACTCAGCACGTTCAACTCGCTGTACTCCAGAAGCAGGCAGACATAGTGCAGACTGCTCACGACCGAGAGATTCGTGACATCAAGGATATGCTTAATAAGATTCTTGAAAAGCTTGATGACAAGGCAGATAAATGATCGGGGTTACCGACCTTATAGCAGGAATCTTTAAGCCAGCAGCACAGCTTATTGATGAGCTACATACGTCTGAAGACGAACGATTACAAGCTAAGGGTCACTTGCTTGACGTACAAGCTGCGGCCATGCAAAAGGTATTTGACTACGAGACTAGCCTTATTGAGTCTCAAGCTAAGATAGTCCACGCAGAGGCATCCTCGGCTCACTGGCTGACCGCTAACTGGCGACCAATAACAATGCTTACATTTCTTACGTTGGCCGTTGGGGACTCAATGGGATGGCTTCACGCGCCTCTTAGAGATGAAGCCTGGCTATTATTAGAGATAGGCTTAGGCGGGTACATTGTTGGGCGCTCTGGCGAGAAGATTGCCAGAACTATTAAAGGGCAATAAGCAATGGCTGAAGAAAGGACGTACTACTACACTCCGGGGAGTTATGAAGGTGATGCTGAGAACATCATTAACAACGTGGAGAACACCAACCCCAATGCAACAGTAGAAGAGATCCGTACGGACTGGGACAACAACCCTAATCTGCAAGACGCTTTTGGTGACTTCGATAACTACATTGCGTACCTCGATGAACGCCAAGACCTTATCGATTCTGGTGACCTTGATCCCGAATGGTGGACGCTATCCAGAGAAGAGAACATCGTTGGCGAGAGGGGTGACACCTTCGAGGGTATGGCGGCTGAAGACGGCGGTACGTATACGCCTAATCTTGACTTCAGTGGTGTTGCCAGTGAAGCTTTAGGCGATGGTACTATATCAGACATCCAAGGTGGCTTTGAAAACGCCGCTTTCGGCGGTCAGAACTTTGACGATTACATGAGTGACACTGGTCAGGGTAACTACCAGGCCATGGGCGATAGAGAGTCCGAGCTGTTCAACAAGTACTCGACTAAGCCCATGGAGTTTACTGACGAAAAAGGCAACGAGTTTACATGGAACGGCTCTTCGTACGTAAAGACGTATTACTCTGACACGTCTGCTGGCTTGGGTGACTACTTTAAGGTTGCTGTTGGCATTGGCCTTGGCATTGTTGTTGGCCCCGCAATTGGCCCTGCACTAGGACTTTCGGGAAGTGCTGCGGCTGCTGCTGGCGCTGCCATAACAAACATTGCTACTCAAGCCATAATGACTGGATCAGTAGACCCTAAGCAGGCGTTAGTTTCTGCTGCCTTAGCTTATGGTGGAGCAGAGCTTGGAAAAGCTATGGAGGCTGCTACCAAGTCTGGCGGTGTTTTAGCTGACGTTAATAATAGTGTTAATACTTTTGTAGAAACAGTGTCAGGCGGCAGCACCATTGCTGAAGCGGCTATAAAAGCTGGAGGCATTAGCGCATTAACTCAAATAGTAGTTAATGGCGAGGTTGATTTAAAGCAAGCTGCACTTGCAGCCGCTTTAGCTGGTGGAGCACAGGCACTTACAGAGTTTAGAGCAAGCCTTGAAGAGTTTGATTTTGCCTCTGACGAGCAGTGGGATACTACCTTTGAAGAGATTGATGCCGAGCTAGAGGCTGAAGGTCTTGTTGAGATAACGCCTACTGGTGAATACAAAGACGTACCGGATAGCGTGCAGGATACGCTAGACAAATCAGATAAAGATTATGGTGGCTTTGAAGAGCCCCCTGAAAGCTTAGAAGCTGATTCAGAATTATTTAATGGCGACCCAGAACTAATGGGTCCGCCAGAAGGCGATGATCTTGTTTACCGAGACTCTGGCGCTTTTATTGATTCCGAAGGAAACTCAGTTGATAACGTAACTTACAGTCTTGAAAAAGATTCCTATGTTGATGCAATAACAGGCGAAACAGTTACTCTTCAAACAGACGATGGCGTTTATGATTTAGACGGCAATTTATATGCGTATCAAGAAGACGGCCAATGGTTTAGAGGAGACGGCACTCTTATAGATGACCCAAGAGTTGTTGATGAGTTAGTTAATATATCTCAAGAAAGTGGGGTTGCTGGTGAAATAGAAAATCTTAAAGCGCCAGAAGGATTAATGGACGGCTCGACAGAGTTTATTGATACAGAATCCGGGGCTGTATATGAAGCAGAAGGCAATCAAATATTTGATGACATAAATAACACGCCAAAAGACCTTGGGCCAGCGCAGTACAGCGGAACAATAAAAAGCCTTGATGGTGACTACGACGTTTATTACAACCCTGAAACTAATAAAACTTATTTAGTTAGCAAAAGCGATCCAACGCAAGTTCAGCAAATTACTCAAGAACAACTTGAGCAAATGACTCAATCACAAACAGAAAGTGTAGTAGAAGGCGCTATGCCTGACGTTGAAACTACCGATCCTGGCGGTGGTGGCGTTACGGAGTCTACCGGCGGGACTCCAGGCGGCGGTCCAGCAGGAGGCGCAGATCAAACATCTGGCGTTCCCGGAGATGATTTAGGAATCAACTTGGGAGGAACAGCAACAGGCGGAGCCGCAACGGAGCAAGAGAGTACAGAGTCAACAACACAACAAGAAGATCAACAGCAAAGCGTTGCAGAGGATAAAGAAGACCCTGATCAAGTTTTAGATGCGGATGGAGATGTTGAAACAGACACAACAGAAGATCCAGGAAATACTTCGGGTGGCCTTCTTACCTTTGGTGGCGGATCAACTTCTGGTGGATCGGAGTCTGGCGAGTCAGGCGGACCAGCAGGAGGCGGCGGTACAGGCGAGGGAGATCAAACAGGCGGTGGCGGAGAAGGCGGTGATAGCGGTCAAAACGAGGGTGCTGGCGGTGGTGGTGATGGTGCTGGTACTGGCGCTGGTGCTGGCGATGATGGCGGTACGGGCGGCGGTGAAGGCGGTGGAGAAGGCGAGGGAACTGGTGGTGGAGAGGGCGATGGCTCTGGCGGTGAAGGCGGTGCAGGTGGTGGATCTACTCCTGGCTCAGGCGGAATGCTTGGCGGTGAAGGTAAGTTTAGTCCTTTTTACTCTGGTATTTCTTACGGCCCACTTGATATACCTGCTTTAATTCAACAGCAACAAGTTGATACTCTGCCTGCTCAAAAGGTTTATGAAAGCATGAGCATAACTAAAGGTTTATTTGGTGATCTTATATGACATATTTAGATTTGGTAAATAACGTCTTACGTAGAATGCGTGAAGACGAGGTTGCTAGTGTGTCTGAGTCTTCCTACAGCAAGTTAGTCGGTGACTTTGTTAATGACGCAAAACAATTTGTAGAGTCTGCGTGGGACTGGTCTGCTTTACGTACCACAATAACAATTACCACTACGCCAGGAGTTTTTAACTACTCACTTCTTGGCAGTCAAAACAAAATAAATGTATTAGATGTGATAAACGATACCTCTAATAACTTTATGGATTACAAATCATCATCTTGGTTTAACAACACATTCCTTAATCAAACGCCTGGGTCTGGCTCGCCACAAAGCTATACCTTTAACGGCGTTAACGATGACGGGGATACTCAGATAGACATTTACCCAATACCAGACGCAGCTTATGACATAAGAGTTAACGTCATTCATCGTGGAACTATCTATGGCGAGAATCAACAGGTTATACGGCCAGAGATTTTATCTGCTGACTCAGATAAAGTAGTTATTCCGCACATGCCCGTTCTTCATATGGCTATTGCTTTGTTAGCCAGAGAGCGTGGTGAGACTGGCGGAACCAGTGCGGCAGAGTACTTTGGTATTGCTGATAAGTATATGTCTGATGCGATTGCTTTTGATGCACAGAAGCACCCAGACGAAATTACTTGGTATGTTTCATAAGAGGCGACTATGGCTCAACCTTTACAGAGTATTAACTTAGTTGCTCCAGCGTTTAAGGGAGTTAACACAGAAGACTCTCCTTTAGCACAGGATCCCTCGTTTGCTGATATTGCGGACAACGCAGTTATTGACAAGCGTGGACGTATTGCTGCGCGTAAGGGATATAAAACAATAACAACAAACAAGACCGAGCTTGGCAACGACCGCATTCATAAGATGAATTATTTTTATGACAACACGGGCGCTTCTGAGTTATTTAGCGTAGGAAACAACAAGATACTTTCTGGCACAGATGTGCTGGTAGATGAGTCGCAGGATATTGTTAATAATGGATATTCAATATCTGCAAATAACTGGAAGATGGTTAACTTCAACGAGAAAGCTTACTTCTTTCAGAGAGGTCACGAGCCATTAGTTTATGACAGCACCAATGGCTTGCGTACATTTGAAGATGCAACCGGATCACCAACAAACTCTAACCTTTATTGTCACGAGGCAATAGGAGCTTATGGGCGTTTATGGGTAACGGACTCTGGCAGCAATAGGCAAACTATTTACTGGTCTGACTTACTAATAGGTACTGACTTCTTTAATGGATCGTCTGGGTCTATTGATGTATCTAAGGTTTGGCCTGATGGTCACGATGAGATACGCGCCCTGGCAGCGCACAACAACCTACTAATTGTATTTGGTAAGCACAGCATTATTGTTTACCAAGGCGCTAACTCGCCAGCCAATATGTCTCTAGCAGATACTATTGGTGGGCTTGGATGTATCTGCCGTAACTCAATCCAACACATAGGCAGCGATGTACTGTTCGTATCTAACTCTGGCTTACGTAGCTTTGGCAGGGTTGTGCAAGAAAAATCAATGCCTATATCAGACCTTAGCATTAGCATAAAGACTGAGTTTATCGAAGCTATTGAGAATAGGATTCAGCCTACGTCATCTATCTATAGCCCAGAGAATTCTTTTTACTTAATTACGTTCCAAGAACAAAACATTACCTACTGTTTTGATTTAAAGACTCGACTAGAGAGTGGTGGGTATCGAGTAACGCGCTGGCCCTCTAGCATCTTTGCTGCATTTGAGAGAACGCCTGATGGAACTCTTTACGTTGGCAGTGCTAATGGTGTTGGGGAGTATGACGGGTATCAAGACAATGGTCAGCCTTATCGTTTTAGATACTACAGTCCAGGCTTAACATTTGGCGATCCTTCTAGCTTGAAGATACTAAAGAAGCTAAGACCAACTGTTGTTGGGGCTAACAACTCTACCGTTGTTCTTTACTGGTCGTATGACTTAAGCGAAAACTACAAGAGTCAGGCGTATGTTACTGGCAACCAAGTCGCCTATTACTTTTCAGATCCAAGAGACTTAGATGTTATTGACCCAGCTACAAATGAAAACCTAAAGATATTTCAGAATGGTCTTGCACAGTTTCCAGATCCAGACGACACTCCTAACCCTAAGTTTTCTGAGTTTACAAGTGGTGTGCTAACGTCTAGAAGGGTAGTAAACGCCACAGGAAATGGCTCTATATTAACAATAGGAATGGAAGCAGACATTGATGGCTTCCCTTTATCACTACAAGAAATTAATGTACTAGTACTAATAGGTAAAACGATATGAGCAACTACACAGTATCAACGGACTTTGGAAACAAGGACGAGCTTCCACCGGGAGATGCCGGTAAGATCATCCGTGGATCTGAGTTCAGTGAAGAATTTAATAACATTGCTACGGCCATTGCTACCAAGGCAGACCTATCTGGTAATGTTAGTTTCTTAAATCAGGTTACAATCCCTACGTTAGTGCTGGGGACGTTATCTACAGGTACTATTGACGGAGGGTCATACTAATGTCCCAGCTTCCTATGAATTACAATCCGAATCAAGCGCCTCAACCGATGAGCAATTTTTCTCAAGAGGCTTCTCGTCAATCAGCAGGGGGCAGAGTTCCTTTTAACTTAAACTCTTTGCCTGGAAATATTCCCCCACCAAACTTTGGTCAAATGAGTGGAGGTCAATTTCCTCAAATGGGTAGCGGCCAAACCTTTCAAATGGGTCTCGGCCAATCCCCCCAAATGAGTGGAGGTCAATTCCCTCAAATGGGTGGCAACCAGTTTGGTATATTACAGTCCATGCTTGGAGGTGGGCAAACTGGCGGACAAATGAGTAGCGCCCCGTCTCCAAGGTTGCAAGCTTCTATGCAGACAGGCGGCCAAACTCCTACAATGGCCCCCGCCCAGCAACAGGCTCTTATGCAGTCACGAGGAGGAAGCTCAAACGCTGCTGCAAACGCTGCTTCTGCTGCTGCCGGAGGTGGAATTGTAGGCGCTATTACTGGGCTATTTGGTGACATCACTGGATCAGATATAGGAAAAGCCGCTATAGGAACGGCAGGATTAGCCGCTGTTAATAAGGCTTATGACGATCTTGGTGACATTGGTGATCGTGCATATTCAGGCGCTCAGGATGCAGCAGGAAAAGCTTTAGAGCAAACTCAATTTAAACCATTTAGTGTTACATCCAGTACTGGCGGAATGTTTAATGTTGGTGCCGATGGAAGCACAACTATGCAGCTTGGTCAGCAAGAGAAAGCCATCCAAGATGCGCTTATGGGTGACGCCGCTCAGCGAGCCTCTCAAGGATTTTCTGGTGATGCAGCTCAACAAGCAGCGAGCGGCCAGGCTTATGGTGTTGGCCAGCAGTTTATGGGTCAAGTTGGGCAGGATCAAACCCAAAGGCGCAATGATATTTATGGTGACATACGTGCTATGCAAAGCCCTGAAGAAGAGCGTCAACGCATGGCTCTTGAAGAGCGGTTGTTTAGTCAAGGCCGTGGTGGTGTTGCAACAAATATGTACGGTGGAACACCAGAGCAATTAGCAATGGCTAAGGCTCAGGCAGAATCCCAGAATCAAGCTTCACTAATGGCATCCCAGCAGGCGCAAGCAGAGCAGCTACAGCAGGCAGAGATTGGTAATATGTATACCAACTTAGGATCGCAGCTTGGTGCTCGTGACATGGCTACACAGGCCGCACAGCAGCAGTTAGCAATGGGATCTTTGGCTGGTGCATATACGCCGCAATCTCAAATGAATGCACTACAGCAAGGCTCACAGCTATACTCTCAGCTTCAGCAGCGTGGTCAGTTGTCTGGTGCAGATTTGTACAACCAGTCATCTATGGGTGGTCTTGCTGCATTGCTGGGCGCTGGTCAGGGCCAAGCAAACCTTATGGGCGCTGTTGGAAGTGGCTTACTTTCTGGCCTGTTCAAGTAATTAGGAGAATCAAATGTCATTTGCATCAGGTTTAATAAATTCTCTAGCCAACCCTTCATACACCCAGGGTTTATTTAATCTCGGTCAGCAGGTAGGAGGTATGCCTGCTCGAAGAGAGGCCGCACAGTTTGATACAGAAGCAACCAAGACTCAGTATCAAGGCGAAGCCGCTGCCGAACAGGGTGACATTGCAGCCTTGTCTCAACGTAAGCAACAGTTGATTGGGATGCTTGATAGTGCGCCCAATGAAGAGGCAAGAACTAACTTAAAAAAAGCTATTGAAGAACTAAATGGCATGACAGCAAGCACGCAACAGCTTGCACAACAAAATAAAATCGACTCTGTTATAGAGATGGAAAGAGCTATCGAGGACGAGAATATACCGATGGCCGCAAGGCAAGCTTTTGTTGACCGCATGGAAGTTCTTAACGGCGATCCAGATGTACGTGCGGGAGTTGCAAAAAAGAAGCGTGATACAAAATATGCCGCCATTCAGTCTCGATTTGAAATGAATAAGGCAAAATTAAATGAAGAGGTAAGTCAGCTTGATTTGGCTGGTTATGGAACTGAGCAATTTGAACAAGTTTCAGCTAACGTTTCTCCTGGCGCTGTTCGATTAGCAGAAGAAAAGGCTTTAAAAAGAGAAGCTCTTGTAGCCGATTACGTAGAGCAAATTAATGATAGAACATGGAATGATGACAAGGCTCAAAAATTAAGAGATGCCGGTTACACGGTAAGTGGAGACAAAGTTAATGATAATAATATCTGGAGGGCGTTAGTTAAGGCGGACTTCAACAATGCATTATCAGAGATGGAAAACGAAGCAGGTCCTATAGATGAAGAAAAAGCAGAGTCTCTTGTTAAATTTACTTTAGAGGCTATAGCGGAAGCGGGGGATGTTCCATTTGAGGCTCCTTGGGCTGATGATATTGAAGAGTCTATTATGGAGGTAATGACACCAGAAGATAAAAGTGCTCTTGCCGCATTAGTAAAGGGGCAGAGTGCGGGCGTTGCCGTTCAGACTATATATGAATTCCTTAAAGAAAAGTTCCCTGATGCATGGAAAAAATCGGAAAGATTGTTAATGAAAAACAATGCTGAAATGAGGATTCTAGAAACTTTGCGTAAAAATAAATTAATAGATAACGATGAAAATAGAAGGCAGGTCAATCAAGCATTTAAAGACAAAGGATTAATATAAGGCTGCCAATAAAATGGATTTAATTATTCCTGAAAGTGTTAGAGGCGCGTTAGCTGAAGCTGATAAAGACAACACTCCGACAGCAGAAGTTAAGGGATTGATAATACCTGAGTCGGTGATGGCAAGTGTCAGTCAAAGCCCGGGCGAGATTGTCATACCTGAAAGCGTATATGCGGCCAGTGATTCGGAAGACTCAGACTTCTTTGATGGCTTAAAGGGCTTGGCTATAGAGGCAGGCGAGGGTCTTACGTTCGGTGCTCTTGGTGAGCTAGTAGCAATAGCCCAGGCTGCAACAAGTGATGATACTTACGAAGAAGCGAAGGCGGAATACGAGGAAGCTCGCCGCCGATTCAAGGAAGAGAATCCAAACCTTGCTGAGTATGCCCTGCCTCTTGAGCTTATAGCTTCTATACCTACAGGGTATGGCTTCTTTAAAACTTTAGGCAAGATTGGTATTAAGTCTGTTGCAAAACAGGCAGGCATAGAAGGTGCTACCTATGGCGCTCTTTCTGGTGAAGGCGCAGAGGATCGTGCAATTAAGGCTATTACTGGTGGCGCTCTTGGCTTGTCTGGCGGCAAGATAATTGACGTAGCAACCGGAGCTGTCAAGACTGCCGGGCGAAAGCTAAAGGATAAGTCAGACGCTAAGAAGGCAGAGAGAGAAAAGGACATCGAGCTAGAAGAAGATCTTGGTTTCGATCCTGATGCTGATAACGTCACATTAATTGAGCGCGTACCAGAGGGCGAGGAAGCTCCATATAGCCTTCTTACTGGCAATCGAGACCCGCAGTACCAGCCAATAACAATCGTTCCAGAGGACGCTCCAGTGTCTACTGGTGGCAGTAGGGTTATACCTGAAGGTCCGGTTCGTGGTGGCGCGTCAGAGGTTGTGACTCCAGCATATAGAGAGGCTGCTCGACCACAGTTTAAACAGACAGTGGCAGGGCCAGAGATGGGGCCAAGCTGGAAAGATGCAACTAATGCCGGCGAGTTATTCCAAGGCGTTAAGTCTGGCTTAGTAAGAACCTACCTAAGATTAAAGCCTATGACTGATCTGCTACAGAGCAGGGTTAGTCGTGGCGTTGGTGCTTTGGCTCAACGCGCAGATGAATCAGCAACCAGAACATCGCAGCTTGAGTTTGAAAATTTTGTCCAGCCTATACAAAACATAGCTGAAGAGTGGGATAACAATAAAGCTCTTAGGGAAAATACCCTTCTGCTTTCAGAGGGAAGCAGCCGAATGTCAGTAGAAAATTATCTATCTTACATTGGAAAAACTTTCGGTGAAGAATCTAAAGATAATATGGCTAGGTATCTAGCTTGGTCTAGGAAAAAGAACGTAGAGTTTAATGAAAGATTTTCTTCCCCTAAAAACGAAGTCTATCTTCATAGGCAGAGAAGGTATAACAACAACAAAGAATACAACAAGGCTATTGAAGAAGAGTTTAGTCTTCCATTAGATCCAGCCCTCAAGAAAAGATACCTAAGTGTTCATGACAAGATGGGAAAGGGTGGCAGGGCAAGGCTGATAGATGGCACTGACGTAGCTGACTACTATCAAAACGTATTCCTTACTAACTCTCGAAGAATAATGAACAACGAAAAGCTTCTTGAATATGGAAAGAAGTTTGGCGTTAGAGGCAAGGGCGAGACGTTAACTGCCGAGCAGATCATGCAAAGGATTGGCCGAGAGTTAAAGAAGCGTGGCATAGAAGGTGACCGCGCTGACTTTGCTATTCAAGAAATTAGGCGTAATCTTCTTGGTGAAAGAAAGTCAATGAACCAGATATTACAGGCACTACAAACGCTTGGATATGGCGGGTCACTTGCTGGCTTTAAGTCTGCTCTTCTTAACCTTCACGATGTTCCTCAGACCGCTGTTACTCAGGGTCCGATGGCATTGCGATCTTGGTTCAAGAATATAGTCAAAGACAAAAACGGTAAGATGCTATCCGATAGCTTTGGCTTTAGTCAGCAGGCTAAGTACGGTGAATTTGCTAACGCATTACAGCAGACATTATCTACTCCCGGCGGGACAGCTAAGTCACTTAACAACACAGCAAACAAAACAACCAATACTCTGATGAAGCTTAGCTTGTTTCAGGTGTCAGACAAGGTTGGCAAGGGTGGAGTGTTACGTGCCGTTCAACAACGTGCTGTTGATGACGTTGAAAGGAACGGAGCTAAAGCTCTCAAGGCTAAGTGGGGCGATTACTTCTCTGATTATGAGCTACGAAAGATGGCTGATGATTTGAAGAAGCATGGAATGGATGACTCTAAGTACAGCCAGGAGGGCCTGGAACTCATCGAGGAAATGATGATGGCTGGCCTTGGTCAGCAGCAGTTAATCTCCGCTGGTGGTAGACCTGCAATCTGGGCGGATCACCCCAACGCTAGAGTCTTCCTTGCACTACGTGGTTTCGCCATGAAGCAGCAAGCAGTAGCACTTAGAAATACTCTCCAGAATATACAAGAGGGTAATATAGAAGAGGCTAAGGACTACGCTATTCGCTATGCCATATTCTCAATGGGTGCATTCGCAGCAATCAATGAGGGTAGACAAGTGCTGTTTGGTGATGGCGAGCCTAGTGCTCAACGTGTACAGAGAAGCTTCTTCGATCAACTGGTTGGTGTCATATCACTGAATAGTGCGAGTGTTAACGACTATTCGTGGGGCAAGATACAGAGAGGGGAGTTCCTCAGTTATGTTGTTGATAACAATACACCTATCGCTATTGGAGTTCCTGTTGAAGCTGTGCAAGATGTTCTTGATACTCTTATTGGAGAGAAAGAGATTGGCGAACTTCCCAATACTCTTCCCTTAATCAAGCAAGGACGCAACGCTATAACAAACTTCCAAGAAGCTAGTTCCAACTAACTATCTCATGCGCGGGGTCGGCCTCGGCCCTGCGTATCTCTCCTCGATAGTGGTCGCTGATCTCCTTACGTAGGATCTTGTTGGTCTTTAGTATTGCGCCCGCCTTCTCCCTCAGAAGGTTCATATGGCCCTCTCCCCACAGCCTGACAAGCCAGTCATGGAACGCTATAGGGTGTTCGGTATGTCGCATATGGCATCCTCTGCATAACGTCACAGCGTTATCCATGCTCCACCTGGTGCTCTTCTTAGCTCTGCCATATATGTGGGCGCAGTCAAGCTGACCTTCAGTCTTGCCGCAGTCAAGGCAGGTATGACCATCCCTATGACGAACGCAATCACTGAACCATTTGTCACAAGCCTCACGTTTAATCCCGCTCATCTGAACCCTCTACTAATTCTAAGAATCGCACCTTCTCAAGGTACTCTCCCTCATGTTGATTGGAAAGCTTAATGCTTAGGTCAAACAATATAACTACGTCACACCTGAAGCGTCGAGACATAGACTCGGCAGCCTGGACAGCTATCATGCACTCTTCACTATCGAACGGGAAATGAATGTACATCAATCCATCCACCCTTCTAGTTCCTTGTTGCGTCTTCTAAGCTTATAGATAGCACGCTGGTATAAGGACTTGGCTGCGTTATGTGTTATGCCAAGCTCGTCAGCTATCTCCTGCATTGTCATCTCATACAGGGGCGCTCCCGCCTTGCTATCACTGTAGCTTTCAGGCTCAGGCTTTTCTTTTTCCTTGCTCCACTCGTCAATAAAGCTCATAGCTTCTTAATATCCTCTGATGAGAACGGTACATATACACCGGTCCTTGATCCTATCTCACTCAGAAGAGCCTCTACCGAATGTGATAGCTCTTCCTTTGTTAGTCTTGAGCTTCTATCTGTGTCAAACATATGTTTTATCATCGGCCTATACAACACATCTTTGATCGAATGCTCTGACCAGGGAATACCTCTCTTGGTTATTGCATCGCTCTTCATGTCATAGCCTGCATCATTCAGTGAATTCGCTAGCCTTCTGAACATTGCATGGAGTGCATGATTCTGAAGATCACTCCTAGTCATCTCCTTGATAGAGTAAGTAAACTCTTTACCTGCATCTTGCTCTGCCATTATGAATTCACAGAAGGCTTTTGCTTGATCCTTGTTCTTAACGCTCCATGAATGTCCGCTCATTAGTATGTCCTTGGCTTTGTAATTCTATGATATGTCTCACAGAATGTACGTGATCTGTCGCTCTGCCACAGCCCAAGCTTGCCCTCGAACTTGTGGTTTCTCTGCTTGCATATAAATAACACAAGGTCAGGTCGGCTGTCATCAAAGCTATCGTCATCCGTCTGGCCTGTATTCTTTTTATACGCCTTCTCTTTGTCGTGCCACACAGTAATTATGGTTGAGCTAATGTTAGCTAGGTGTGAGCTACCAATGAAGTCATACTTGCCTGGTATCTTTGACTCTCCGTTCTGACCATCTGGCTTTCTTACGTGGTGTATCAATAAGATGCAGGTTTCATACCTCTTGGCTATTGCGGCTAGTCGCTGGCTAAACTTCTGCTCTTGATTGTAGTCGTCACTTGCACCCATCATCATCAGCGCATCGAGGATAATTAGCTTGCACTCTTTATCCCTAGCCAATGCTATCGTCATTTGTAGTGCTATCTCAGGATTGATAACGTCAACAACATCATATACGTGGAGGTGTGGATCAACTGCCTTCCTTACCTTGTCCATGTACGGCATCGGTGGCGATGATCTGTCCGCTGCGAACTCACCGAACTGCTCTATGATCTCTTCCGCTGGCAGCTCAAGGCTTGCTATACCTACATTGCATCCCTGCTCTATGGCGCTGAACGCCATCTGTGCGGCTATCGTACTCTTGAAGTGGCCGCTGTACCCTCCCATCAACACTAGCTCCTTCGGCCTTAGCAGTATCCTTCCCTCTGCTTTGTTCCACGGCAGCTTGACTCCGCTATCCTTCACTGACCTGTGCTCTTCCAGTCTGTTATACAGGGTGGTGGCGCTTACTATCTTGTGGTGCTGCAAGTCCGCCGTCTCTTCGGCTACCCTTATC